>Ga0116231_10007303_pt1 | contig 20365 bp, 22 predicted proteins | sample S1TSphgellanicum_2_FD_89695 | JGI IMG/M metagenome (GOLD analysis project Ga0116231, IMG submission 89695) | Host-associated microbial communities from peat moss isolated from Minnesota, USA - S1T2_Fd - Sphagnum magellanicum MG | ecosystem: Host-associated > Plants > Peat moss > Unclassified...
CGGTTGGCGTAATTCAATTCGTAGAATTTCAAGTACTCGCCGCTCTTGATGTGCTGCATCCACTCACGATGTGTCCGGTACCATTCAATCGTTGCAGCCAAGCCGCGGTCAAAGTCCATTTCGGGCTGCCAGCCGGTGGCTGAAGTCAGCTTTTCGTTGGTGAGCGCGTAGCGCCGGTCGTGCCCAGGACGGTCTGTGACCCACCGAATCAGCGATTCGGGTTTGCCGGTCGCTTTTAAAATTCGGTGGATGACTTCAAGGTTTGGCAGCGAACAATTGCCGCCGACATTGTAGATCTCGCCCGCTTTGCCCTGCTCCAGCACGGAACGGATCGCCCGGCAGTGGTCTTCCACGTAGAGCCAGTCGCGAACCTGCTGCCCGTCGCCATAAACCGGCAGCGGCTTGTCTTCTAGGGCATTCGAAATCATCAGCGGAATCAGTTTTTCGGGAAACTGATAAGGCCCATAGTTATTGGACGCCCTTGTCACGGAAACATTCATCTTATAAGTGGTGAAGTAAGACAGGGCGAGCAGGTCTGAGCCGGCCTTCGATGACGAGTAGGGACTGCTGGTCCGAAGCGGATAATTTTCATCGGCATCGAACGGTTCCTCGATGCTGCCGTAAACCTCGTCGGTCGATACATGGACAAAGCGCGCGATCTTGTTTTTGCGCGCCGCTTCCAAAAGAGAAAAAGTGCCGTTGAAGTTAGTGAGAATCACCGGCGCGGGTGAATGAATGCTGCGGTCCACATGCGATTCAGCCGCAAAATGCACCACGGCATCGGGCGCTTCAGCGGCGAAAATCCGGTCTATTTTTTCGTTGTCGCAAATATCCGCCTGGACAAATGAGTATCCGGGGAGATGATCCACGGGCTCCAGATTTTCCAGATTGCCCGCGTAGGTCAGCTTATCCAGGTTGACCACTTTGTCGGCCCACTTATTCAACAGCGCCATGCGCACAAAACTCGACCCGATAAAACCGGCACCGCCCGTCACAATCCATTTCATTTATGCTGTAACTCCCAGTCGTACGCGATGGAACTATCGTTATGAGGAATGCGCCCTTCGTCTTTTGGATCGTAAGTGCGGTTGGTCACGTAAACCAGCGTGGATGGCTGCTCACCAATCACCTTATAACCATGCGCCACACCCGGAGGAATGATAATTTGCCATGGGCGCAGCGCTCCTACATAAATGGTGTTCTTCGCGCCGAAAGTCTCTGAGCCTTTGCGCAAATCCACCAGCACTACTTGCAGCAGTCCCGATACCGGAACCCAATAATCGGTCTGAAATTTGTGGTAATGAAAGGCCTTGATAATTCCCGGATAATTGACGGCGGCCGAGACCTGCGAGCCGGGCATGGGAAACTGCTCCACCAGGCCTTCGCCCAGCCGCGCAATTTCGAGGAAATAGCCGCGGTCATCGGGCCAAATTGGAAAAGGCTTAATTCTGATGCCGGCCACCAGATCTTTGCTCTCGGGCGAAAGAATGACCTTGCCAATTCCCGGCGCGGAAACGGGCACCTCCAGTTCCACGCCTGAACTCAGGCTGCCTAATGCCGCTGACGTGATTGTTGCCATTGAAATTTATTCACCCTTCCTGACCGCTTCCGCAAAGCTGGGATCATTTTTCATTCTGGTTTCATGCACTAATTTTGCCGCACGCAGAAGGCTTTCAAAAGTTCCCGCGTCGGTCCACCACCCGTCCAGATATTCAAAGGTCATGGTTCCTTCCTGGATGTAGGCGTTATTGACGTCGGTAATTTCCAGCTCATTGCGGCGCGAAGGAACCAGTTGCCTGGTCTTATCAAAAACGGTTCCATCGTAAAGATAGATCCCGGTCACGGCATAATTGCTTTTCGGCCTGCTGGGCTTTTCTTCAATGCCCACAATCTTGTCACCCTGAATCTCGGCTACGCCAAAGCGCTCGGCATCATGCACCTGTTTCAGCAGGATTTTAGCGCCTTTGGGCTGCTGAACAAAATCCTGAACGGCCTTTTTGATGGAGCCTTCAATAATGTTGTCGCCCAGAATCACGCAGATCTTGTCGCCATCCGCGAAATGCTCGGCCAAACCCAAAGCATCGGCGATTCCGCCTTCGCCTTCCTGATACGTGTAGTTGATATGCTTTAGCCCAAACTCTTTGCCGTTAGCAAGGAGCCGCAGAAAATCGCCCGAGTTGCGGCCGCCGGTCACCACTAGCAAATCCTCAATACCCGCTTCGACCAGCGCCTGAATGGGGTAATAAATCATCGGCTTGTCGTAAATCGGCAGCAGGTGTTTATTCGTGATCTTCGTCAACGGGAACAGGCGGCTGCCGGTTCCTCCCGCTAAAACAATGCCCTTCATACCTTTGCATAGTAACAAGGAGGCCTATTATCAGGAGAGCTTCAGCGTCGACTTTGGATCTGGCCTGGCTGAGCGGGGCACATTTGACTTCATCCGCTTGCTGACTTGGCGGATCACCAGCATGAGAACAGCGAAACCAATGGCGGCTTTGTAAAAGAATTCGGGGGGAGCGGATTCCCGAATGCCGGTGATTAAAATCATCACTGCAATCAGGAATAAGCCAGCGGTCCATAGAGACATACTGGACCGCAAAGCCGCCTTCCGCTGGCGCGCCGCCTGTTGTTCGTATTTGTTTGTCACCTTAGGTCATTATCCGTCTAATCCCCGGCCTTGCCAATGAAGTTTTCCTCAGAGAAATACTAAGATTCACACAATTGAAACCTTATTGTAATGATAAGACTATGACTCTCCTTTAGACTCACGTTGCAGAGAGATTACATCCATGAGAAAAATAGCCCTGATTGAAGACGATGCCGACCTGTTTGCGCTCGTCAAATACAACCTGGAGAAGGAAGGCTTCGCCTTCGTCGGAGCCCAAACCGGACGTGGCGTGGTCGATCTTTTCCGCCGTGAAAAGCCCGATTTGATCCTGCTGGACATTATGCTGCCGGATTCCGATGGTCTCGAAATCTGTAAAGCCATTCGCCAGCACAGCGAACTGGCGCATATCCCAGTTATTTTTCTGACAGCCAGAGCGTCGGAAACCGATCGTATCGTCGGCCTGGAATTGGGTGCAAACGACTATATCGTGAAACCGTTTTTCGTTCGCGAACTCGTCGCGCGGATTAAGATCCAATTCCGCGGCCAGGTCAGCACCACGCGAGTTTTGAAGGCCGCAACGCTGGAACTGGATCGCAGTTCCTGCGAAGCGCGGCTGGATGGAACGCTGTTAACATTGACGGCGACGGAATTTCGGCTGCTGGAATTCCTGATGAGCCGCCCTGGAGTAGTCTACTCCCGTGAACAGTTGCTGGATGCAGTCTGGGGTCACGACCGCGCGGTAACAGACCGCACGGTAGACGTCTACATTCTGCGGCTGCGGCAAAAAATTGAGGCTGATCCGGCCAACCCGCTGCTGATTCGCTCCGTGCGCGGCTTCGGCTACAGTTTCAACAACTCGAGCGCAGTGGAAGAGCCGTCCGAACAATCCCGCGCAGCCCAGCCCATCTCGGCGTAATAAACTAAGCCCATGACGGGTCGGACCGCTTTTGTATTTGTGCTGGCAGGCAGTCTTGCGCTGGCTCAGCGGGCAAACCCTCCCCGCGGCTTTCCTTTCATCGAAGCGGCGGATGAACTGCGCCTGGAACAGCAGGCGCAATCCATTCCGGATGGCGCGCACCTGCGGCGTTACATGGATTTTATTGCTGCTGAACCGCACAATGCCGGCTCACCGCGCACCAAAGTGGTGGCTGATTATTTGCTCGGCAGCTTGAAGGAATGGGGCTTGAACGCCGATATCGAAGAATTCGAAGCACTCATGCCCTACCCGACCGTTCGCCAGTTGGAAGTCCTGAGTCCCAGGCATTACACCGCCGCGTTGAAAGAACCGGTGGTGCCGCAAGATCCGGCCAGCCGCGACGCGCATCAGCTTCCTACTTATAACGCCTATTCCGCTTCCGGCGACGTCACTGGCGACGTCATTTATGCCAATTACGGCTTGCCCGACGATTACGATTGGCTGGCAAAACAGGGCATTGATGTGCGCGGCAAAATTGTGATTACGCGCTATGGAAAAAGCTGGCGCGGTGTCAAACCCAAGGTCGCCGCCGAACATGGCGCCATCGCGTGCATCATCTATTCCGATCCGCAGCAGGACGGCTATTTCGAAGGCGATGTCTTTCCCTCTGGTCCCATGCGGCCGCCCGGCGGCGTTCAGCGCGGCAGCGTCTTGGATATGCCGCTGTACCCCGGCGATCCGCTTTCTCCCGGCTTCGCCTCTGAAAAGGGCGTACACCGGCTCAGCATAGCGGAAGCAAAAACCATCATGAAGATTCCCGTCATGCCTATCTCCTATGGCGACGCGCAGCAGATTCTGGAACCGCTGAAAGGCCCGCTGGTCCCGCGCGATTGGCGCGGCAGTCTGCCTTTCACTTATCACGCCGGACCGGGCGCGCGCGTTCATTTGAAGCTGGAGTTCGACTGGTCGACGCGTCCTCTTTTCGACGTCATCGCGACCATCCCCGGCAGCGACTTTCCCGATGAATGGATCATCTGCGGCAACCATCACGACGCCTGGGTGAACGGCGCGGACGATCCCGTTTCGGGCGCAATCTCGCTGATGGAAACCGCACGCACGCTGGCCACACTGCAGAAGCAGGGCTGGAAGCCGAAACGCACAATCAAAATCGCACTTTGGGATGGTGAAGAATTCGGCCTGCTGGGTTCCACCGAATGGGTGGAAAAACATCAGGACGAACTGCGCCAGAAAGGAGTGGCTTATCTGAACTCGGACAGCACCAGCCGCGGCTGGCTGTTTGTCAGCGGATCGCACACGCTGGAACAGTTCGCGCAGGAACTGGCGGAGTCGCTGCCGCAGCCCAACTCCAGCACCAATATGGCCGATGCGTTCCTGCATCATCCGCAATCGGAAGACGACGACGATCAGCCCCAGCCTAAAGGCCGCCGGACTTATGCCATTGGCGCACTGGGCGCTGGATCGGACTATGTCGCTTTCCTCGATTATTTGGGAATCGCCAGTATGAACGAAGGGTTCGCGGGCATCACCAAAAGCGGAATTTACCATTCCATCTACGACTCCGTCTATTGGTTTAACCACTTTTCCGACAGCAATTTCACGGACACGCGCGCGCTTTCGCAATACACATCCACGGCTCTCCTGCGCCTCAGCGGCGCGTCCGTGCTGCCCTTCGAGTTCGGCCGTTTTGGAGCGACCGTGTCCGGCTACCTGGACGACATTGACCGGCAGGCTTTGCGCAACGGCCAGCGGCTCGACCTTTCGGGACCACGGCGTCAGTTGGAAATCCTGCGCGTCAGCAGCGATAAATATGAAGCGCTGCTGGACGCGGCCATGAGCAAGGGCAACTTGGATGCCGCGCGCGCCCAGGACGTGAACCGGGACCTGATCAAAACCGAGCGCACGCTGACGGACCCCGACGGCCTTCCCAATCGTCCCTGGTACAAGAACGAAATCTACGCGCCGGGTTATTACACAGGCTATGCGGTGAAAACGCTGCCCGGCGTGCGCGAAGCAGTGGATTCCAAAGACTGGCCGCTGGCGCAAAAACAGTCGGCGGTTTTGGAGCAATGCCTGTCGCACCTGAACGATGTGGTGGACGCCGCCATCACGGCGATTGCCGGCATTTAATTCATCCCGTAAATGGCGGCGTACAGGACGTAAACCACCGGAAGCGCAAACAGGCTGCTGTCCACGCGATCCAGAATGCCACCATGCCCCGGCAGCAAATTCCCGCTGTCTTTCACATCCGCGCCGCGCTTCATGGCCGATTCCGCAAGATCGCCAAACTGCCCGGCGATGTTCGCGACAACAGCGATCAGAACAACATTCCACCAGGCGATCTGGGGCCGAAAATGCCCCAGATAGAGCAAGCCAAAAATGACGGACCCGATGACGGAACCCATGGCGCCCTCCCAGCTCTTCTTCGGACTGACAATCGGCGCCAGTTTATGTTTGCCAAAAGTTCGGCCCACATAGTAGGCGGTGGAATCTCCCGCCCAATTCAGGGCCAGCGCGAAGAATAGCAGATGAACGCTTTGACGCCTCAAGTCGTAGGAAAACCGCCAGGGCGCGAAGGTGTAAAACGCGCCCAGAAACGCGCAGGCCACCTGGGGCAAAACATCGCGAAGATTCAGATAGCGAAGCGAAGTAATGAAGGCGGCCACCGTCAGAATGCTGATGGCGGCCAGCAACGACACTCCATGCAGCGGCGTCTCCGGCCAAAACAAAATCACCAAGCCAGCGAGAAAGCCGAAGATGCCAGGCTTCGGAATGGCATGGCGCTTGACCAGTTCGGCGTATTCCCAATAGCCAAGCAAGCTCATGCCGAGCGTGGCGATGAGGAAAACAGTTGGCTTAGACCACCCGATGAGGTAGGCGGCAACAAGGATCAGCCCAACTGAAGTAATCAGGCGCTGCATTCAGGAAAAGCTTTCACGGGTTTGGACTTAAACAAGTAGGATAGAACGAGGGTTCTGGATCATGATGCTGTTATCCGGACTTTCCGTCCGATTCTTCCCAACCGTCGAGCTGGTTTTCCCGATCCGTGAAATCCAAGTTCAACTTCACCGGAGGCAGATCAGCACCTGTCCACCTGCGCCAAACTCCATATGCACCCAGAATAATCGCAAACAGAGTGCATGGCACGGCCAGACCGATACCAAGTGCCATGCCCCAAGCGCCCAGCTGTAATCCTCATTCAGCTTGGGAAAAAACCAACCAATTGGGTCAAGGAGTAAGAGTGGTGCCCAGCCTGAAACGAACACGATCAGCGCCAACTTGAAAATAGACCTTGAAACCCATCGCTAAGATATCGGTTGCATGAGCCCATGTCTGCTGTCAGCTTAGGCGATGGGCAATTCCAACTCTTCTTCCATCAAAATAGTCGCCGTATCCAGCTCTGCCGCATTGCGCGTCAGTCCGCCAAAGCGCCGGTCGCGATTCTGATATTCGGCAATCGCTTCCAGCAGATCCGTGCGCCCAAAATCCGGCCAGAGCGTGTCTGTCACGTAAAGCTCGGCGTAGGCAATTTGCCACAGCAAAAAGTTGCTGATGCGCATTTCGCCCGAGGTGCGAATCAGCAAATCGGGGTCTTTCAATCCGGCCGTGTAAAGATGGCTGGCAATCGCCTCTTCCGTAACCTCCAGCGCATCGAGATTGCCTTCCAGCCGCGCATTGTCCAGCATCTCGTTCACGGCATCCACCAGTTCGGTGCGGCCGCCGTAATTAATGGCCAAGTTCAAACGCATGCCGCGATTCGATGCCGTCTTTTGAATCGCATTCCGCAGTTCAGCTTGCGCGGATTCGGGAAGCGATTCAATGCGGCCAATGGCCACCAACTGTACATCGTTGCGCATCAGGCTGGGCAATTCGCGCCGCAGGTAATACCGCAGCAGCCGCCACAACCCTTCCACCTCATGCCGCGGCCGCTTCCAGTTCTCCACCGAAAAGGCGTAAAGTGTCAGCGTCTCAATACCTATCTGGGCGCACGCTTCCACCGCCGTGCGAACTGAATTAATTCCCGCTTTATGCCCCAGAATTCGCGGATAGTTTCGCTGGCGCGCCCAGCGTCCGTTTCCGTCCATAATGATGGCAATATGCGCGGGCAAACGCTTGGGGTCGAGCCGGGTAGCCAGACGCCATTCACGATCACCCGGCGAGAGCGTTTTCAGAAATTCCTTCATTTGGTAAAGTTCTATAGTACACCAAGAAGGTGCCGCTCCCAAGCGCATTTTCGGGCTAGATAGTACCGCTAAATCCGGTTTAGCAGCGGCACTAAACCGGCTCCCAGACAGAAGAAGGTCCCGAGCGGAAGCTCATATGAACCCGGCTTCTGGCGTGTCGCCAGAATGTAACCGCCGCCTATCAAAACGCCTGAAACGCTGCCGATAAACAGGGCCGTCACGCCGCGCTCCAGGCCCAGGAACACACCAATCAACGGAAGCAGTTTAACATCTCCCAAGCCCAGCATCTGCTTGCCGCGCAGCCTGCCCCAGAAAGCCGCCAAGCCCCAGACCGGCAGGGTCAGCAGCAGCGCCGCCATCACCACTTCGAACAGCGATTGCACCAGCGGACGCGCATGCGGCAGAAGCAGTTCGCTAAACACTCCGGAAACCGGAACAAACAGGGCGAAAATCACGCCCACCGCCGTCCCGCCCAGTGTCAGTTCATCCGGCAGCAGGCGCTCTTCCAGATCGGTAAAACAAAGTGCAACCAGGATTGACTCAAATACGAACCATTTGAACGCCGCCGGACGCCATCCATATCGCGCGGCGACCAGCGCGAACAGCAGCGCCGTCAGCGTTTCCACCAGCGGGTAGCGCAGACTGATGGATTCCCGGCAATGGCGGCATTTTGCGCGCAGCAGAATATAACTGAGCACCGGTATGTTGTCGAACCAGGCAATGCTTTCGCCGCACGCCGGACAGTACGAACGCGGCGTCACCACCGATTGATCACGCACAATGCGGTAAATACAAACATTCAGGAAGCTGCCAATCAGCAGGCCGAAAACGGCTGCCAGCAATGGAAAAAGTTCAAACGTCACGGACAGCAAGCGCCCTCCGATAACTGGCCAAAGTCTTCAGCAGCATCGCCGACGGGCTGAACAGAGTCTCCACCCTGGTTCGGGCGTTAGCAATCAGGGATTTCGCCAAATCCGGGTTCTGCCGCAGATGCTGCATGGCGGTTGCAATCGCAGCCGGGTCGTTTGCCACCGCCAGACCCGACACTCCGTCTTCAAAAACTTCCACCATGCCCTCAATGCGGCTGGCGATGACCGGCACGCCCTTGCTCATGGCCACCAGCGCGGCTGAGCCGAAGCCTTCGGAACGAGAAATATAGATGAATGCGGAAGCGTGGGCAAAATCTTTCTGAAGGTCACTGGAAAACGTAATGGGAATCCGCGCTAAATCACTGGCTTTTTGCACTAGATCTCGCCCCTTCTTCGGATCAGCCGACGCCAGCGCCACCAGCGGCGCTTCGGGAGTCCAGGTTTGCATGGCGGAGAGTTCGGTTGAATCGAAAACTACATCGATTTTAGACTGCGCCACTCCCGCTTCTTCCAGCTTCGAAGCGACAAACTGAGAAACGGCCAGAAATCTTGCGGCGCGTCCATATTTCCAGCGTGATACGGGCGAATTGCTAACAGGAAAGGCCACGCGCCGGGACACCACGAAGGGCCGGCGCGAGACCAGCGCCGCCCAGGTGTGCGACCGGGCATCATGCGCATGCACAATGTCATATTCGGAAGACAAGCGGCGCAACGCCAGCAGCGACGCCGGCTGAACATTAAATTGCAGCGCTTCCGCGCTGGCAAAAAGCGGCGAACCCGCGCGCGCCAGCAAAGTGAAGGAATGTCCGGCGCTGCGCAGCATCTTCAGCAGCAGCAAAACCTGGTGCTGGCCGCCGCGCATTTCGCGCCCCAGGTCTATATGCAGAACGTGCAAACGGCGTCAGACCTTCCGGCCCGGACTCATATGGCGAGCCTTGGAATATTTCACGAAGTTGTAAAGCGCGGCCATGTAGGCGATGGAAAGCCCTTCCGCTCCGTCCAGAAAGCCGCGCTGCAGGATATAGGTGCGAAAGAAGGTCCAGGGTGGATCGAACAGCAGCCGGCTCATGCCCAGGCTTTTGCCGCGCTCCACCAGTTCCTGCGCGGCCAGCGTGGTGTAACCATCCATGGTCCGCAAATGCTCCGACAGAGAGTTGCACGTGAAATGCAGCAAATTCGATTCCAGGTGCCCCACCGATCCATTCACCTTCACCGATTCATGAACAAATTCGCCCACCCAACTGGCCTTCTGACGGTTGAATAATCGCACCTTGCGGTCCGGGTACCAGCCGCTATGCAAAATCCAGCGGCCCAGATATTGCGCCAGCCGGGGCATGGTGTAGCCGTCAAAATCCGGCCCCGCTTTTTTGATCTGCCAGATCTCGGCTTCCAAAGCTTCCGACAAGCTTTCGTCTGCGTCCAAGGCCAAAATCCAGTCGTGCGATGCCAGTCCGGCCGCAATATTTTTCTGCGCGGCATAGCCATGCCAGGACGCTTCTTCCACGCGCGCGCCGTGTTTGGTGGCCAGTTCCACGGTTCTGTCGTTGGAACCGCTGTCCAGCACCAGAATTTCGTCGCAGCAGCGCAAACTCTCAATGACACGCGCTATGTTGCGTTCCTCATTGAAGGCGATGATAGTGGCGGAAATTTTCATTTAACTGATCCGCACCGGAACCACGGAAAACGATAGCAGGAAAACAACACACGCCAGCACCAGCAATTTCCGGCGGTTGGGGGGCAGCGCGGCATAATCGTAAACCAGCGGATGGCGGCGGCCAAAAAAGAACAGCACCACGGCCCAGGCCCACCAGGTCCAATACCAGAATCCCAGCACCGCCAGAATGCCCACGAACGCGCTGGAAACAATTTTGTGAACGCGCGGGCCAAAAGCCGCATAAACCAGATGGCCGCCGTCCAGTTGTCCGACAGGAAGAAGGTTAATGGCAGTCGCCAGCAATCCCGTCCAGGCCGACATTGCCATAGGATGCAGCAGGATGCGCGCGGCCGGAATATGCGGGAAAAACAGCTTTTCCAAAACCAGCACCGCCAGCGGCGAACTGAACTCAAACGAACTGACCGGAGCGGCCGCCAAAGGCTGAGAAAGAAAGATGCCGGCAATCAGGAACGGCACTAAAACCGCAAAACCCGCCAGCGGCCCGGCAATGCCAATGTCAAACAGGCTGCGGCGCGAAAGGATGGGAGATTTAATCCGAATAAACGCGCCAAACGTTCCGAATAAGGTGGGAGAGGGAAGAAAGTAGGGCAACGTGGCGTCCACCCGCCAGTAAAGGCATTGCAGATAATGACCCAGTTCATGCGCCAGCAGGATCAGCAGCAGTGGCAGGGAAAATTGCAATCCGAGCCAGATGGAGGGGTCCGCATGCAGGAAACGAGCATATCCATGCCAAACCAGATCCAAATCCAGCGGCTGGCCAGCGCGGAAGCAAATGACCAGCGCCGATCCAAATATAGTGGTGGAAATAAGCGTGATGAGCGCACAGGCTGCGTTCACCCACCAATAGCGCGGCCATGAAATAGGCAGGCTGCGTGCAAAAGCGCTCACAATTTTCTATTGAAGCGTCTGCAGCTCTTTACCCGGCTTGAAGCGAACGGCCTTCCCCGGAGGAATAGCAACCACCGAGCCGGTCCTCGGATTACGACCAATCCCGGTTTTTCGGGGCCGAACATTGAAAATACCAAATCCCCTAAGTTCAATCCGGTCTCCTTCGGTCAGTGCTTTTTTCATGGTTTCAAACACCGTTTCCACCGCCATCTCCGCCTTAGTCTTGGTGATACCGGTCCTGTTTACCACTTCGTTAATGATGTCGAGTTTAATCAATGAGCCTCCAAAGTAAAATGCGACCGGTCCGCGAATCCTGATGATAATAAACAGCTTAGCGGAAAGTCAACGAAAGCGCTAGGCACGCGGCGGCGATTCTGACGGTAATGAAAATTTTGCTGCCACCTAGCTTTTTTCTCCTAATATGTAAACGCTATCAATCCACCCACGATCTATTGTTTTCTGCAACTTGCACACTTCGAAGGGAAAGGCTGCAAAAATGCTCTACGACGGGTGTCATGAACTTCTCGAAACGCCTTCAGCCGTTAAAGTTACTACTGGTGGAAGATTGCCCCAGCGACGTCTGGCTTATCAAGGAAGCGCTGAAACATGCCAGCGTTCCCGTGCAAGTCACCGTTGCCGAAGATGGCGTGGCAGCGCTCGACTTCATGCGAATGGTGAGCGAAGGCAAGTCTATTCGTCCGGATTTGATCCTGCTGGACCTCAACTTGCCGCGCCGCAATGGCCGCGAAGTTCTGGCTGAACTGAAGGCTTCGCCCGCGCACCGGCACACCCCGGTTCTGGTGATGAGCAGTTCCCGCGCCGATGACGATATTCGCGAATGCTACCGGCTGAACGCGAACTGCTACATCACCAAACCTTCGTCGCTTGACGACTATTTTGAAGTCGTAAAGTCGATTGAGGAGTTCTGGTTCTTCGTGGCTCAGTTACCGACTTCGAACGCCGCTTAAACTTCCGATTCATTATCTGCGAGAATCGTTGCAGATGGATCATTCACGCCATCGCCGTCCGCGCGGCAACAATAGTTTGTCTCACCGCATTGAAAATGCACCCGAAACGGCCAGGTTCCTGCGCCGGGCTGCCCCCGCTTTTTTTCGCGAACTTTCGAAGGAGTACTCGCGCCAAACTGAACCTGCGCCCTTGCGACCTGATCCGCGCAATTGGCCGGATCGGGGTATCCATGCCTCCTGGCTGGGACACAGCACGGTTCTGCTGAAGGTGGACGGCTTCACGCTCATAACCGATCCCGTGTTTAGCGCGCGGGTGGGTATCAGCCTGGGACCGATGACGCTTGGAATCAAGCGCCTGGTGGAGCCAGCAGCCGTCGTGCCGGATCTTCCGCATATCGACTTGATTCTTCTCTCGCATGCGCACATGGATCATTTCGATCTGCCCAGTCTGCGAAGTCTGGAGAAGAAGGGGACGCACGTGATTACGGCATCGCAAACGTCTGACCTTCTACGCGTTAAGCGTTTCGCAGGAGTGCAGGAAGTTGGCTGGGGCCACAATCTGCAAGTCGGACCGGCACGTCTGACGGCATTCAAGGTGGAACACTGGGGCGCGCGCATGCGCAGCGACACTTACCGCGGCTTCAACGCATATCACATCGAAATAGGAAGCCACCGCATCATCTTCGGCGGTGACACGGCTTATACCGATGCTTTCAAAGCGCTGAAAACCAGCCAGCCGGTGGATTTAGCCATCATGCCGATTGGTGCTTATGACCCGTGGATTCGTGTCCATTGTAATCCGGAAGAAGCCTGGACGATGGCGAACCAGGCGGGCGCTGAGTTTGTGCTGCCGGTTCATCATCAAACGTTCCAATTGAGCCGGGAGCCTTATCTGGAGCCGATTGAGCGGATACTGGCTGCTGCCGGTGCTCAGCCCGAGCGGATTGCGCTGAGCAAAATTGGCGGCGAGTTTCATCTGCTTAAATAAGCGACGCGCTCATAAGTCGTCAGGCCGCAAGCCCGTCCTCTTAGCGATCTTGGCCAACATCCTGGGTCCAATTTCGTCCTGATCGTGGAAAGCGAACTCGTAATCTGGCCATTCTGGTCGAACGAGCAGCCGATGAGAACCACTCTGCCGTTTTATTCCCCAGCCAAGTCTTTCCAGGCGGCAAGCACACGCTTTGCCTTACTGGCTGAAACGCGCAGCGCGGACGAGGGCATTTCGCCATGTGCTATGCGGTTCGCAATGACCTCTCTCGCCAGACGTTCGGCATTGCTAATGGCCTCATCGCTGGTTTGCCCATAGCAGAGAACTCCGTGAAGTTCCAGAGCCTCCGCAATCGACCGCCCATCGTCTTCGCGATCAAGGTCAATCGCTAGTAGCATTTCCCTATGATGCCACCTTCGGGCCCGTGATAATCGCCAAGTCGATCTCCCTCGGAATATCCTCAATCGGCAATCCCGACCCTCGCCAAGCCGCCAACCCGCCCTCCAGAGGGCGAACCAGACGAAAACCAGCCTTCTTCAGTTGCAGCGCCACACGGGCGCTGGTGGCTTCGTTTGGTCAAGTGCAATAGAGAATAATCTCCTGCCCCTGGGGGATTTCGCGCGCCCGCGAGCGCAGATCTTCGGGCCGCAAGACCAGCGCACCGGGGATTTTGAACGAGTCGCGCTCCACTTCCGACGGGTGGCGCAGATCGACGATGGTGACCGAATCTTTGGACTTGTCAAGAACTGCTTGCAAGTCGAGCGGAGAAATGCGGTTGACGCGCAGTTCGCGCAAAATCCGCCAGCGCTGAACATATTTATAGGCCACGAATAAGACCAGCAACGTCGAGACCACGATGCCGGCCCGCTTGCCAAACAATCCCAGTTGCACAATCAGCGATTCCACATAGCGATGGAATAAAACGCCAGTCATCATGTACGCACTGACCCAAAGCAGGCAGCCGATGGAATCGGCAATCAGGAACTTGCGGCGCGACATGCCGATAACGCCCGCCATCGGCATGGATATCAGGCTGAGACCGGGCACGAATTTTGCGAAATAAAGAGTGGACACGCCCCGGCTGGTGAAGTTGCTCTCGGCCGTGCGAACGCAGGTGTCCGGCTCAATGGTCAGCTTGCAGAGCAGCCGCAGAACGGAATTGCCCTTGTAGCGGCCCACCTCATACCAAAGGTAATCGGCCAGAATCGCTGGAACAAGCGCGGCAAAAAAGGCCGCAAAAAAATTATAATGATGATCGCCCACCATCGCGCCGGCAATCAGCAGAACCGGGTCGGCCGGAATCGGCAAACCGAGGCCGACTGCGAACAGATAGCAGAAGACAAAATAGTATCCGTGCAGCAGCAGCAGTTGGGTGACAGAACTCACTTCTTAGCAGATGCCACGTGCATCGGCTTGGGCGCGGCTAAAAGCTCCTCAATATGCGCCCGCAGCGCCGGCTCATTCATCACTTTTTCCCATTCGGGCCCGCTGCCGGCCGGGGTTTGATATTGAATGTAGCCTTTGCGGTCAATCAAAACCATTTGCGGCACCACCATGCGGTCCATAATGCTGAAGTTCATGAAAGCGAGCATGTGGTCGCGTGTCACCCAGCCCACCGGAAAATTCGCGCCGTAAGTGGAGGCAAAAGCTTCCACCAGACCGGGTGCGGTTTCGTCCGTGCCGCCATTGTCGTAGGCGTTGATGGCCAGATCCAGCATCTGAAAGCCCTTGGCCGCATAGTCGGAGTAAAACTTCGAATTCACCTTGGCCGCCGCCTGACAATGCGGGCAGGTGGTCAGGATGAATTCGATGGCCACCACCTTGCCGCGATACTGGCTGAGCAATTTCTGCCCTTCGCCGGGAAGATGAAACACCAGTTCGGGAGCTTTGCGCGCACCGGGAGCATCCGCTGCGGAACCAGAAGAAGCGATGAGCGCCAGGCAAACGGCAAGTTGTAAATATTTCATTTCTCAATTAAATCCTTGAACTTTTAGTTTACTAGGCCACAATGGCTTAAGACATATTGACCCTCCCAGAAAAAATTAATATCGTTGGCACGCGGGTCAGCAAGACCAGTTATAAAGAGGTGGTAAACCTTTGTCTGGCATGGGCGCAGACGAAGGATTCACAACGCAGCCGCTATGTTTGTGTCACGTCAGTGCATGGCATCATTGCGTCACGCGACGACGCCGAACTGGCAAGCGCGCTGAAAGACGCCGACATTGTGACGCCCGACGGTATGCCCGTGGTCTGGGCCATGCGCAGTTTCGGCGTCGCGCGCCAGGAACGGGTTTATGGACCGACGCTGATGCTGCATCTGTGTGAGGAGGCGGCGCGCAGCGGATTGCGAATTTACCTTTACGGCGCGCTTCCTCAAACTCTGGAAGATCTGTCACGCCGTCTGCGCGCCAGGTATCCAGGGCTAAGGATTGCCGGCTGCTATTCGCCGCCCTTCCGCCCTTTGAGCGAGGAAGAAGAAACCGAGGTGCGCGGATCGATCATGGCCAGCGGCGCGGATATTTTATTCGTGGGGCTGAGCACTCCGAAACAAGAAAAATGGATGCGTGCCCATCGCGATTCCATTACTGGCCTGACGATGATCGGCGTGGGCGCGGCTTTTGATATCCATGCGGGGCGGGTACGGCAGGCGCCCGGCTGGATGCAGCAGCGCGGCCTGGAATGGCTGTTCAGGCTTCTGATTGAACCGGTGCGGCTTTGGCGCAGATATGTTCTGATCACGCCGCGCTTTCTGCCGCTTTGGCTTAAGCAGTGGGTGTCGCGCTAACAATAGGAGAGGCGATGTACCAGCGGTAGCCGAACGGATCTTTGACGCCGCCCATGCGGTCGCCATGGGGCTGATCGGCCGGTTCGCGTTCGCTGGTGGCACCTGCCGCCAGCGCCTGCTGGTAACTGGCGTCACAATCCTCGGCATAGATCAGAAAGCTGACTGGTGAACCGCCATAATGATCAATGCTCCACGCGCCGATGGATGGCGCTTCGTCGGCCATCATCAGGACAGATTCGCGAATCTGAATTTCGGCGTGGGCGATGCTGCCGTCGGGCCTCGGCATACGCATCCGTTCGGCAGCGCCGAAGGCTTTCGTATAGAAAGCGATTGCTTCGGAGGTGTTCTTGAACATCAGATATGGCTGGACGCTGTTATAAGTTGGCATGCTTTGGATTTTATGAAATTTACCGTGCGGGCCACTGAAAGCAAATGCCGTAGCCGTCAGGATCGCGAAAAGAGAGCTGTTTCATGCCGTAAGGCACAACCACGGGCGGTTTTACAGCTATGCCCTTGCCGCGAAGCTCTTCATATGCCGCGTCCACATCCGGACATCCGAAATACAGAATGGTGTCGCGGTGGGCTTCGTTTCGGGCTGGGTCCGGCCGAATGGGGCGCTCGTCATTGAATTCGAAATTGGTGTTGAGCATGATCTCCGCATCGCCGCGCCGCAGCAAGGACCAATAGAAGAAGTCGTCACCCAGAACGGGCGATGTGCTGATAACTTCAAAGCCCAGCTTGTCACGATAAAAGCGCACAGATGTAGGCATGTCATAAACACCCAGCAACGCTGTCACTCCGCTCACTTCAAAGGCCATGTTAGTCGAACCTTAAGACCGCCTGCGCCAGATGAATCTCATCGCCGGCCTGCAACACAGAGCCATGTCCGCCGCGATGAATCGCCTGGCTGACACCGGCTCGTACCAGGTAGACGCCGCATTGATCCGCGCCCTTATAGACGCGGTCGTTAAACAACCGATATTGCCCAGTCTTGGCATCGCGCTCAATATGCGCATGCTGGCGCGAGACGCTTTTGCTAACCGAATCTTCTTCTGAAAAAGCAATGTCATTGTGGCGAGTGGGGCCGCCGGTCTGCACCGCGTCGCGCGTGCGTCCGATGTTGACCCAGGCACGTTCCAGCGTCAATTCCGCAGGCTCAGCCTTGCCAATGGTGACAGAAAGACGCGCAAATTGTGGAACCAGAGAGACCGGCTCCGGCTTGGCTTCTTCCATCAGCATCTCCACGCGCAGCCAGTTTTCACCGGGCCCCGGCATGGCTTCGGAGGTGATGACATCCACGGCGAGGTCGGCCGGAAAGCGGTAACTCGACCGCGTCAATCCACTGCGCAGTTCTTCGGCAAAGTAACTCGACAGAAAGGCGCTTCGAAACACCGGCGCCTGCTCCACGGGCACACCCAGCAGATGAACGCGAATCAAGTTATAAGGAAACACCAGCCGGCCGCCCGCGCGATGCGAGTTCTCCTTCACGGCATCCAGCACAGCGATGCGGATTTCGGCCAGTTCAGGCGCGTCGTTCGAAAGTTTCTTGCCTTCAAAGGGCGTCTCGAAAATCGCGCGGCCCAGGCGTTCAATGATGTTAGATACCGGCATAGTTTTTACTTTACGGAAATGATATTGGTGTCGCGGGCCGCTTCCACAACCTGGCGCGCGATGGGAGCGGCAAACTTCGCGCCATAGCCTCCGTGCTCCACCACCACTGCGAATGAAATTTTCTTGCTGATATCGGGCGCGTCATAAGGCGCGAATCCGGCAAACCAGGAATGCGGCTCGCCTTCATCCAATTGCGCCGTTCCGGTTTTGCCCGCGACACTCACGTCCAGGCCGCTCATGGCCGCCTGGGCAGTGCCGTTGGTCACAACGGAGCGCATGGCTTTTTGCATAAACGCGGTGGAAGCAGCTTCCAGAATGGGGTGCGGCGCATCCAGGCGTTGATTGCTGGGGTCCGTCACCCATTTGCCTTCGGGCATCTGTCCGCCATCGGCAATGGTTGCGGCCACGCGCGCCATTTTGAAGGGCGTGATTAAAACTTCGCCCTGGCCATAAGAGGCAAACGGCAGCGTCTTCTTCAACTGTTCCGGTGTGCCGACGGGAATGCCAAACAACGCAGCCGTGTCTCGCAGCGCCTGTGACCCCACCGCATCCACGCCAAGCTGCGCGAAATAAGCATTGCAGGAAACGGTGATGGCGGTGGCCATGTCGATGGTGCCATGTGCGTGGTCTTTATCGTCATCGCGAATGGGCCTGCGCCAGCCAGGAATAATGGTTCCGGTGCGGCCGTCACCCAATGGGTGGCAGTTGTACTTTTTATCTGTTGCGTGCGGATCAAGACGCAGTGCCGCAATGGCCGTCACCAGTTTGAAGGTCGATCCCGGCGGATACTCGCCATAGCGCGCGCGGTCCAGAAGCTGATCCGGCGTGCCGGAGCCATTCGCGGGCGGTTCTGGATAACTGGCCAAAGCCAGCACTTCACCCGATTGCGCATTCATCACTACCAGAGCGCCTTTCTTGTTAGCCGCTTCTAGATTACGCCGCAAAATATCAGCGGCTTTCAGTTGCAGCCGGATGTCGATGGTGGCATTCACGTCACGGTCGCGCTTCAAGAGCGCCTGCAACTCAGGATTCGCGCGCTGATGACGGTAACGAACCACCGGCGCCAGGTCATTGTAATCTCGATATCCTTGCAATCTGAGATTTGAATCATGCTCAATCAGCGACGCGTTGGTGGCATGAAACTTATCACCCGTCCGCAAGTCTCCCAGCAGGTGTTCGGTGGCCGGGCCAAACGGATAATGGCGGGAATCCGCGCGCCTGCAAGCTTCGTCGATGTTCACTCCGAGTTTCTGGAGTTCGTCTCTGTGTTTTTCTAACTCGCTCCAATTGCTGGTGGCGAGCAGCACGCCATTGCGGTCATATATATTGCCGCGCGGGATTTCGGCCGCGAGAAGATTCAGCCTCGGATTGTGCTCCGGCCGCTTCACTCCATCGGCGGTAAAGACAAGAGCATCACGCGCCACCAGTTCCTTGTCGTGAATGGTTTCCACATAAGCGGCACGGCCCAGTAATGCAATCGCGGCCATTGCCAGCGCGACTCCAATAACTCGCATAGGCACTCGGAAGACGGGCGCGAGACCCATAGCTTTTGAAGAGGGCTGGTTCGAAATACCAGCCAGCACCGCGATGATAAAAAAGTTCGCCAGCATGGCCGTGTTCCCCGAACTCAAGAATGGCGAGACAACTCCAGACAATGGAATAGCTCCCAACGCTCCTCCAGAAATCAAGAGCATCTCCAGACCAAGCAGCGAACTCAATCCGAGTCCGAGAAAAACTCCGAACTCATCCGGCGCATGGAGGGAAATCTGAAAGCTCCTCCGAAGCAGAAAGGCAAATAACAAACCGATGGAGACGACGCCCGGCAATCCCCACTCTTCCGCGATGGATGCCAGAACCAGATCAGTATGTCCGGCGGGAATCACGCTGGGGTCTCCCCAGCCTGGCCCTGAACCCAGCGGACCGCCAGTCGCAAACGCCCACAACGAATGCGCAAGCTGGTCGCCGCCGCGCACATCGTTGTTCCAGGGCGAAAGCCACATGGAGACGCGCTCCACAACTGTGTGCGGTGTGCCTAAGTGATTGCCGATCACAACCCCAATCACCAGCGCCGACAGGCCCACAATCGCGAGTCCGGAGCGTCCGCGCGCCGCGCCGAATAAAACCAGGAACAGAAATCCCATCACCAGAGCCGGCCCCATGTCTTTCAGCACGAAGAACATCACTAGCGCGCTGGAAACGCCTATCAGCACGGGCAAAACATGATTCAGACGAGGCACTTCCACGAACCGGCTGAGCCCCTTCTGATGCAGATCGCGCAGCCGTTCCCAATTCCTGGCAAAATAGGCAGCCAGGAAAAAAACCAGCAGAATCTTGATGGCCTCCACCGGCTGAAACGGCCCCAGGTTCACCTTCGCATCGCTGCCGGTGGGACCCGAACCTAATTTCAGCAGCGCGAAGAACAAGGCAAGAGCCAGCAGCAGCGGCGTGTAAGTCATCTGCGCGAAACGGCGATAGTCAAAAGGCTTTATCAGCGGCAGCAACAGCAAGACGCACCCCGCCGCGCAGCCCCAGGCAAACTTTTTGAACTCCAGCGTATCGCGCAAGGGATCGCGCAAACTCACCATCAGCATCAATCCGATGCCGGATAACAACTGAACCGCGGGCAGAAGTGCGCCATCGCCGCGAAAACGCCGCAGCCTCCACAGGAAATGCACAATCCAGAACGCACCTAGATAAATTCCGGTCCATAACTCGAACGTCTGCAAAAACTCGCGCGGAGAGCGCACCACCACTAGCGGCTTGAATCGCGCCACCGGCAGCAGAGGAACGCTAGGCGGTACGGGCTTGCGTTTGGCCACATCATTTTGCCAAAGAGCAAGCGCGCGCGGATCAGC
>Ga0116231_10007304_pt1 | contig 20363 bp, 14 predicted proteins | sample S1TSphgellanicum_2_FD_89695 | JGI IMG/M metagenome (GOLD analysis project Ga0116231, IMG submission 89695) | Host-associated microbial communities from peat moss isolated from Minnesota, USA - S1T2_Fd - Sphagnum magellanicum MG | ecosystem: Host-associated > Plants > Peat moss > Unclassified...
ATCGCCAACCCGAATTGCAGCACCATCCAGATGGTCGTCGCCCTCAAACCCCTGCATGATCGTTTCCGAGTCAAGCGCGTGGTGGTCAGCACCTACCAGTCGGTCTCCGGCGCCGGCAAGGAGGGGATGGACGAGCTTTTTACCAGCACAAAAGCGTTCTTCGTGAACGACCCGGTAAAACCGCAGATTTTCACCAAGAACATCGCCTACAACTGCATTCCGCACATCGACAAATTCCTCGACGACGGCAGCACCAAGGAGGAATGGAAGATGGCTGTCGAAACCCGCAAAATTCTCGATCCGGATATTGCGGTGTTTGCGACATGCGTGCGTGTGCCGGTGTTCATCGGCCATGCCGAAGCGGTGAGCGTCGAATTCGAGCACCCGGTCAATCTGGGCGAGGCGCGTGACCTGCTGCGCAATTTCCCCGGCGTGGTCGTCATCGACGGGCACGACGACGGCGGCTACATCACCCCGGCCGATTGCCAGGGCGAAGACGCGGTCTATGTCAGCCGCATCCGCCGCGATCCTACGGTACCGAATGGGCTGGGGTTCTGGTGTGTGTCGGACAATTTGCGCAAGGGGGCGGCTTTGAATGCGGTGCAGATTGCGGAGTCGCTGGTGGATCAGAGGTTGGTAGAAAGGAAGTAAGAACTTCTTTTTTGAAAAAAAGAAGCAAAAAACTTTTGGATATTTGGGCTGAGCCTCTCCTGATAGGCTCAGCCCAAGGCGTAAAAGTTTTTTGGTTCTTTTTTTCAAAAAAGAACTGCTTTCTTACTTCGACAGTCGATCGCTTAACTCCATCCCAATGAAAATCCCGGATTTTGATAAAGCCGCCGGTCGCGCGGCTTCCGGGAGGCACGATGGTTCTGCGGCGGCTCTTCAATCCCACCATGGTATGGTTTCTGCTGGCCGCCGGATACGCCTGTGCGCAGACGCCGCCCCCGGCGACCGTCACACTCTCCGTGCCGGCGATGTCCGGCCCGCTGGCGCTCAGCGCATCGCCGCCGTCCATCGACACCAAGATCTTCGGCACCTGGTATATCGACGGGGCGTTCTCCGGCCTCGGCCTGGCGCAGAGCCAGCCGGCCGAGGGCGACCGGTCGGTCATCGCCGACGTCAGCAACGCGCAGATTTTCGTGCAAAAAATCGACGGGCTGGCGCGCTTCTACGTGCAGCTCGGCGCCTATGCGCTGCCCACGCTGGGGCAGAGCTATGCGCACGAGGTGGATACCGTCAACAGTTGGGGCAAATTCTTCGATGCGGTGCCGCAGGCCTTCGTGAAAATCGCGCCTTCGGAATCGCTGTCGTTCCAGATCGGCAAATTGCCGACGCTGATCGGCGATGAGGCGACGTTTACGTTCGAGAATGTGAATATCGAGCGCGGCCTGCTCTGGGCGCAGGAGCCGGCGGTCAGCCGCGGGGTGCAGGCGAACGCGGTGGTCGGGCCGTTGGGTTTCAGCCTGTCGCTCAACGATGGGTTTTATTCCGGCCGCTATAATTGGATCTCTGGATCGGCGGCCTGGACGATCAATCCGGTGAACGTGCTGGTGCTCGCCGCCGGCGCCAACCTGGGGCAGACCAGCCGCAATACGCTGGCTACGCCGGTCGCTCAGAACAATGGCAGCATCTACAATCTTATCTATACCTACACCAAAGGCCCGCTGATGATTTCGCCCTATCTGCAATATGGCCAGGTGTCGCGCAACGCCGACATCGGCATTCCCAGCGCAGCCTCCCTGGTTGGTGGCGCGGTGCTCGCGACCTATGCAATCACGCCCAATGTCTCGTTGGGCGGCCGGATCGAGTATGAAGCCAGCAGCGGTTCGGATGTTTCGCGCCCGGCGACGAACCTGCTCTATGGGCCGGGCAGCAGCGCCGCCTCGGTGTCGGTAACGCCAACCTACACGCACGGCCACTGGTTCGTGCGCGGCGACATGTCGGCCGTGGATATTTTTCATCCGGCGCAAGGCGATGCGTTAGGCAGCAATGGCGACGGGCGGACGCAGGTGCGGATGCTGCTGGAGGCGGGCTACGTCTTTTGACGTGGTCGCAGGGCGGGCTGCCCCCAGTGCACCCGGACGGTACGCCGGATGCACGGCGGTGCGGCCGCCCAGCCCGGCGCGTCCCCACGCGGCCGGTCAGCGCGCGCAGCTTACGCCGGACTGGCCAGCGACCCTAGCCTGCCAAAACCCGGCTTTGTGGACACCGACTCACAGTTTCTCGACCTGCCCATACTCCAACTCGACCGGCGTGGACCGCCCGAAGATCGACACCGACACTTTCAGCCGCCCCTTCTCCTCGTCGATCTCTTCGACGGTGCCATTGAAGCTGGTGAATGGCCCATCGGCCACGCGCACCTGCTCGCCGACCTCGAAAATCACCGAGCGGCGCGGATGCTCCACGCCTTCCTGTGTCTGCTTCATGATCCGCTCGGCCTCGGCCTCGCTGATCGGCGAGGGCCGCAGCTTGGTGCCAAGGAAGCCGGTGACTTTTGGCGTGTCCTTGATCAGATGCCAGGCGTCGTCGGTCAGCTCCATCTTCACGAGCACATAGCCGGGGAAGAATTTGCGCTCGGCATTGATTTTTTGGCCGCGTCGGACTTCGACCACCTCTTCGGCCGGGACCAGCACCTCGTCAATCTGATCGGCCAGCCCCTTCTGCTCCGCCTGCTCGCGGATGGCGGACGCAATCTTCTTCTCGAAGCCGGAATAGACATGCACCACATACCAGCGCTTGGCCACCGGAAGACCCCTATACCGAGCCGGTGAACAAAGCGCGCACCGCGAGGCCCACGATTTGATCCACCAGGAAGAAGAACACGCCGGCGAGCAGTGCCATGAGCAGCACCTGCACCGTCAGCACAGCGGTCTCGCGCCGTCCCGGCCAGGTGACCCGAACCGCCTCGGCGCGCACTTCGCGCAGGAATTTCGCAGGAGCAAAGGCCAAGGCAGAATCCTTACAAAAGTACACTAAATAGAAGGACGGGCTGCGCTGGCAGGGGTGGAGGGTCTCGAACCCCCAGCCTCCGGTTTTGGAGACCGGCGCTCTAGCCAATTGAGCTACACCCCTGCGGCGCGAACCCGCGCACGGCGCCAGCGCAGGCGCGAAGGCCGTATGAAGAATGCCCGGCCCCTGATGTCAAGTCCGGGCCACTTGACGCCCAGGGGACTCGCACCGGGAATTTGCTGGGCAGGCACGGCGAGTCCGACCGGCAAAACTCAAGGAAAGGATTCTTCTTTTTTGAAAAAAAGAAGCAAAAAACTTTTGGTTGTCTGGGCTGAGCCCGTCCGGGACAGGCCGACGCTTGACGCCGGCACGTGCTTCGGTCCGACATAGGCTTCTCGCAAAACGCAGGGCACGCAAACCATGACCCAAGTCGAAGGCCGAAACGCCGCCCACCCCATCGAACCGCTGTTCCTCAACCGCTGGTCGCCGCGCGCCTTCACCGGCGAGGCCATGGACCAGGCCACGTTGCTGAGCATTCTGGAGGCCGCCCGCTGGGCGCCGAGTTCCTACAATTCCTAGCCCTGGCGCTATATTTATGCGCACCGCGACACGCCGGCCTGGGACCGTTTGTTCGGCCTGCTCATCGAGGCCAACCAGGCCTGGGCCCGCGGCGCCGCGGTGCTGATGGTGGCCTTGTCCAAAACCACCATGAGCCCGCGCGGCCAGGAGATGCCCAGCTACAGCCACTCCTTCGACGCCGGCGCCGCCTGGCAGAATATCGCCCTGCAAGCCACCTCGCTCGGCTGGCACGCGCACGGCATGGTGGGCATGGACATGCCCCGCGCGGTCACGGAACTCGGCGTGCCCGAAGGGTATCACGTGGAAGCCGCCATCGCCATCGGCCGCCGCGGTGACCCGTCGGTGCTGCCGGAGCGCTACCAGGCGATGGAAAAACCCAGCGGCCGCAACCCGGTCGAAAGCTTCGCCTTCGAAGGGATTTTTGCGCCGACCTGACATAATCAAAAGTTTTTTGTTTCTTTTTGTTCTTCTTTGACAAGAAGAACCAAAAAACTTTTGGATGTTTGGCCCGGGTCTATCAGGAGGGATCCGCGCCAGTCGTCCCTAGCGCTCCGGCTCGTCCCCATCCGGCTCGACTTCGAGGTCGCCGCCCAGCGCGTCGGCATCGTCGTCGAGATCCGACGTATCCTCCAGCACCGACTCGTCGGCTTCTTCGTCGGCTACCTCGACTTCCGCGTCGGTGTCCGCATCCTCGGCCACCGGCGGCTTCTTCGGGCGCCGGTCCTCGACCACGTTGCCGCCGCGCCGCGGGGCGCGGGGCTGTTCGACCGGCTGCTCGGTGCCGCATTTAGGGCAGACCGCCGGCGCTTTCGTCAAATCGTAGAAACGCGCAGCGCACGACACGCAGACCCGCTTCTGTCCCAGTTCAGGCTTGACCATGCTGTCCCTGCAAGAGGATCCGCCAAAGGGCGCGCGCAATGCCACGCCGATCCGCCCTTGTCAAACGCTCCCGGCAGGCGGGACGATATTCGTATAATGAAACGAAAAGACTTAAAAATTACATAATTTTTTGGATGACAAATTGATACAAACCCGGCTACAATCCTAGGTAGCGGTCGGGATTGCAAGCGTATGTCTAATATCGACTGGACTGGGACCACAAGCGGCAACTGGACCACTGCCGCGGACTGGAGCGGCGGTGCGGTGCCCACCTCATCCGACAATGTCACTATCGCGGTGGCGGGGATCACCGTCACGCTGAGCACCGGGGTGCAGGCCGCATCTTCGCTCGTCACCACCCTCTCCGCCTTCGCCGTCACTGGCGGCCAGCTCGATATCGGCAGTTTCGCCAGTTTCGGCGGCAGCTACGCGCAGAGTGCGGGCCTGCTGCAACTGGCCGGCAACGGCGCCCGTTTTTCCGACGGGCTTTCCATGTCCGGCGGCACCATCGCCATGGACGGCGCAACCCTGACCACCGCCGGCCAGCTCGCCATCTCCGCGGGCCTGATCGACCAGGCGAACGGCACCATGATTTTCGGCGGCGACACCAGCCTTTCGGGCTCCGGCTCCATCGTCTCCGCCGCTGGCGGGGTTGATGCCTTGTCCGCGGTCACCGTCAGCAGCGGGCTGATGGAATTCACCAGCAATTCCAACGGGGTGAATTTTTACGGCGACCTGACCCAGACGGGCGGCAACATCGACCTCTATCACGGCGCCCTGACCACATACGGCAGTTTTGTCGAAAACGGCGGCAGCATGCTGCTGAACTGGTCCGGCGGCACCTTCCTCGGCACCACCAGCCTGCAAGCCGGCACCATCACCTCCATCGCCGCCGTCATGACCGTGGATGGGGCCTACAGCCAGACCGGCGGCCTGCTCTCGCTCGGCGGCCGCGGCGGCGTGTTCGCCGGGACGATGTCTCTGGGAACCGGCGGCACCATCACCTTGCAGCTCGGTGCACTGCAAACCACCGGCAATGCCACCCTCGCCGGCACCATCAGCGGCGCCGGCACGCTGCTGGTCGAAGGCGGCACCACCACGCTCGCCACCGGCATCCAGCTCTCGCTCCCGCATGTCGATGTGGCGCAGGGCACGCTCGCACTCTCCAGCAGCCTGAGTACGCTCACCCTCGGTGGTGCGCTTTGGCTCGAAAGCCCGGGCACGCTGGCGCTCGGCTCCGACACGCTCACCCTCTCGGCCGGCGCGGTGCTCGATGGCGAGATCGCCGGCCGCGGCACGCTCAATGCCGATGCCGGCGCCACACTCGACGGCGTTGCGATCGACGACGCCGCGGTGCTCAACCTGTTCGGCACCAGCAAGCTGGTGAATGAGATCTTCATCGGCGCCGGCGCTGCCTCCACCGCCGGCGTTACCGTGGAGAAGCACGCCACGTTGCTGCTCACCGGCAATGATACGATCTACGATAACTCATCCAAGGGCACACTGACCAACGACGGGCTGATCGAAAAATCCGCCGGCTCCAGCACGGCGGAGATCGTCGCCAACGTCGCCAGCACCGGCACGTTTGCCATCAACGTCGGCAGCCTGGAATTCGCCGGCCGGGCAACGATCCTCGGCGGCACCATTGCCGGCGCCGGCAGGCTGGTGCTGGACAGTTTCGACACCACCCTCTCGGCCGGCGTCGCCCTCACCGTCGCCGAAGTCGAAGTCACCGGCAGCGGCGGCGACCAGACCCACCTGGCCCAGAACCTCGCTTTCGCCAACCGCTGGGACCAGGAAGGCGGCACGCTCGTCCTTTCGCACGGTGCCACCCTGGCGCTCAGCGGCCTGACCAGCCTGGAAGGCGGCCTCATCACCGGCACCGGCACCGTGGCCACTACGGCGAAGGTCAATATCGACGCCATCGACATCGAAGGGCCGACACTCCTCTCGGTGGCCGGAACTGCGACGCAGACCAACACCAGCGATCTTGGTGCCTCCGCGGGCCTCGGCGCAGAGATCAGCATCGCCGCGGGTGCGGCCTGGTATATCGAGCAGGATTCGTCGATCTTCGGCACCAACGGCACCATCCTCAACGACGGGCTGTTCGCCAAGCGCAACGGCAGCGCGGTCAGCACCATCACCGGCACGTTCGACAACGTCGGCACGCTATCGGTCGGCAACGGCACGCTGTCGCTGGCCGGCCATGCCTCGCTCGGCGGCACGGTCAGCGGCGCCGGCATTCTCGACCTTGACGGCACCGTCACGCTGGCCAGCGGCCTGGTGCTGGCAACCGCGCAGACCGCCATCGGCGGCAACAACGCGCTGATCATCATGGCCGGTAACCTGGCCGACGCCCACGCCTTCACGATCGATGGCGGCAGCCTGCAGCTCGATGGCCACACGCTCACCCTCTCCGGCGCCACCGTGCTGGACGGCGGGCTGATCGGCGGCCAGGGCACGCCAGCGGGCGGCGAAATCATCACCAGCGGCAGTCTTGTGCTCAGCGGCAGCGCCGGCAATCAGGTCAGCATCGGCCCCAGCGCGTCGCTCGTCGTCGGCGGACCCGCCGAGCAGGTGAACAGCCTGGTCATCGGCGATCAGCAGACCGGCTACGGCGCCGGCATCCACTCGCTGCTGCAAATCGCCGCCGGCGCCACTTATACACTGGATGGCGGCGCCAACATCGGCGGCAACGGCACGCTCTCCGTGCTCGGCACCCTCAGCCTGCCGGACAGTGCCGCGAACACCATTGCCAACGCCGTCATCGATAGCGGCCAGATCCAGGCCGGCAATGCCCAGCTCACTTTTGCCGGCGCGGTCAGCGGCACCGGCACCGTCACCGTAGGCGCTGCCGGTCTGCTCACCTTCGCCGGCTCCGTCGCCAGCACCGATACCATTGCCATGACCGGCGCGGGCGCCGGCCTGCTCATCGAACGCCCGGTTGGCGACCCGGGCGGCATTCCCGATCCGCTCTCCTTCGCCGGCACCATCACCGGCTTCGCGGCCGGCGATTTCATCGAACTCGGCGAGCTGAACGTCAATTCCGCCAGCCTCTCCCTCACCGTCGCCGGCGACACCGTCTCCGTTACCGATGGCCAAAACACCGCCACGCTCAATTTCGCCAGCGCGCCCGGGTCCATCACGCTCGGGCACACGGGCGGCTTCGTCACGCTCTTTCATTCGTAAAATCGTAAGGCCAGGGGCTCTGCCCCTGGACCGTGTCGTGCGTAAGCACGCCTTCGCATGACGGGGACAGTCCCCAGACCCAATTCGTTAGGATGCACCGATGGCTTCGATTTCCTGGGTTTCCAACAGCGGCAATTGGGGAACTGCTGCCGACTGGAGCGGCGGTGTCATCCCGACAACAACCGACGATGTCACCATCGCTGCCGGCGCAGTGACCGTCACGGTCAGCACCAACCAGTCCTCCAACAGCGTCACCACGAGTGGTTCAACCCTCTCCGTCACCGGCGGGCTGTTCACCGTCGCCAGCAACGCCTCCCTCGGCGGCGCCTATGTGCAGAGCGGCGGCACCGCCATGCTGGAGGGCAACGGCGCCAGCTTCTCCGGCGGCCTCACCCAGACGGGCGGCGTGCTTGATGTTGACGGCAACAACTTCGTCTCCACCGGCACGCTGGCGGAAGCCGGCGGCGTGCTCGCCATCGACAGCATCAATGCCGGCACCATCACCGGCGCCTCCAGCCTCTCAGCCGGCACCATCAGCACGCTCGGCGGCGGGCTTATCCTCACCAATCAGTTCATCCAGAGTGGCGGCGTGCTCGAGGTCGGTGGCGTCGGCGCGTATTTCACCGGCAACGTCACCCAATCTGCCGGCACCATCCTGCTGGAAGGCGCCGCCGTCACCTTCGAAGGCCCCAGCGACAGCATCAGCGGCACCATCTCCGGCCGCGGCTCGCTGGTGGTCAACGGCGGCGTCACCACGCTGAACGCGGGTGCGGCAATCTCCGCGCCGCTGATCCTGGTGGAACAGGGCACGCTCGCACTCGACAACGGCTTTACCGCCAGTCAGGTGTTTTCGGTGGGTCAGAGCGGCCACGTCAGCCTTGGTGGCAATGTGCTCACACTTGCCAACCGCGCCCTGCTCGGCGGCGAACTCGGCGGCGGTACCGCCTACGCGAACGGCGGCGGCCGGCTGCTGAACGGTTTCACCGTCGATAACAACGCCACGCTGAACATCGGCAGCGCCTTAAGCCAGAGCGGCAACATCGCCATCGGCGGCGCGTCGCTGAATATCGAATCCGGCGCCTCGCTCACGCTCACCGGCAACGATGCCATCGGCAACACCCAGTCCCTCGGCACGCTCACCAACGCCGGCCTGTTCGCCAAGACCGGCGGCGGCCGTACCGCGGTTGTCACCACCTCGTTCATCAGCACCGGCAGCATCGTAAGTTCCATCGGCGCCATCGATTTCGACGGGCTGAACAATAGCTTCTCCGGGGCGATCTCCGGCGCCGGCCGGGTCTCGTTCGGCGCGTCGAACGAAGTGCAGGGCACCACAGACTATTTTGATACCGGCATGACTCTGTCCACCGCCTCGGCGCTGATCGGCGGCGGCAGCACCAGCGTCTATCTTGAGGAAAACCTCGGCTACGCCGGCGCCTGGCAGGAGAACGGCGGCACGCTCTACCTCGATCACACGCTGGCCCTGACCGGTATCGCCGCGTTCGACGGCGGGCTGATCAAGGGCGCCGGCACGCTGACCGCCAGCGGCCTGGTCAACCTCGGCGGCATCGATTTCGAAGGCGACACCCACATCAAGCTGACCGCGCAGGCCATCCAGAGCAGCGCCATCGGGCTTGGCGAACAAACCGGCTCCTCGCCGACGCTGACCATCGCCGCCGGCGCCTCCATGACGCTCGAGGGTGCAGCCGACATCTATGGTGCGGATGGCAACCTGACCAACGCCGGCACGCTCACCAAGGCCGGCGGTGCTGCCGACATCGTCATGCAGGGCACGCTGACCAACGAGGGGCTGCTGACCATCCAGTCCGGCACGCTCTCATCGACCGGCTCGGCGGTGCTGGCCGGCACCATCACCGGCGCCGGTGTGCTGGACCTCGCGGGCGCGACCACGCTGAAGAGCGGTCTGTCGCTTTCGGTGGGCGAGGTGCTGATATCCGAACCCGGCAATGCCACCGTGGCCCTTGCCGGCAACGTGACCTATGCCGGGCTGTTCGCGCAGCATGGCGGCACGCTGGCGCTCGCCGGCCACGCGCTGAGCCTGACCGGCGGCCTGGTTCTCGACGGCGGCACGCTCACCGGCAGCGGTTTTCTGCGCGAAAGCCTCGCCGCCACCATCGCCAATTACGCCATCGGCGGCCAGGCCACCCTCTCGCTCCTCAAAGGCGGTGACCAGACCGGTGCGGTGACCATCCAGGCGGCTTCGCAACTCGATATCGGCGTCGGCAGCACCTACGTGCTCGACGACAATCAGACTTTAGGCGGCACCGGCACGCTGGCGGTCAGCGGCGCGCTCGATGCCAAAGGCCTCGGGCTGAGCACCATTTCACCGACGGTGGTGGACAACGGGAGCATCAGCGCCGGCAACGGCGAATTGCGCTTCATCGGCGCGGTATCCGGCAAGGGCGTGGTGACCGCGGCCGCGGGCGGTCAGCTCGACTTTGCGGGCTCCGTTGCCGCCAGCACCGGCGTGAACATCGCGGCGGGAAACACTTCGCTGCTGCTGGAAAGCGGCTCGTCTTTCCTCGGTACCATCACCGGTTTCTCGGCCGGCGATTTTATCGAAATCACCGGCCTGCAATCCGGAATCGTCGGCGCGGTCTGGAACGCGGCGGACACGCAGGTGACGCTGAGCGACAGTTCGGGCGACAATTTCACGCTGAATTTTGCCAGCGCCGTGAACACGGCGAGCGTCATTACCGGCATTGGGCCGCACGGGTATATCGGCATTTATCATAGCTGAGCGCGCAAGGAAGGCGTTCTTTTTTGAAAAAAAGAACCAAAAAACTTTTGATCATCAGGCGTACCGCGCTGGATAGGCTCGGCCCGATATCCAGAAGTTTTTTGCTTCTTTTTTTCAAAAAAGAAGCCCTTTCTTCCTTAACCCTGCCGCCGTCTCAAACCCTCCCGATAAAACGCCGCATATTTTCGCGCCGGCGCCGTCCATTCAGCATCGGCTGACCTGGTGCGCCTGAATGGTCACCGGCACGCGGGTGGCTGCAAGAACATATGTGTCGGTAAATTCCTGCGCCGAGGCAGCAAACAGCTCGCAACCGGCCGCCCGCAGTTCGGCCTTGCTGCCATAGCCCCACAGCGCACCGACCGGCCGCACGCCGTTTTCCCTGGCACCGATAACGTCGTAACTTCGGTCGCCCAGCATCACCGTCCCGGCCGGGTCGGCCGCGGAAAGATCGAGCGCACGGGCGACCAGATCGGTCTTGGTATCCGTCTCGTCCAGGCCGGCGCCGACAATTCCGCTCAGATAAGTTTCAAGCCCCAGTAGGGCGGCAACCCGGCGCGCGTGCGGCTCCGGTTTGGATGTCACCAGCCAGGCGCTATGTCCGCGCTGACGCAACATATCAAGCATAGGCTCGACGCCGGGATAGAGCGTGTTTTGAAAAATCCCGTCCGCCTCGTAGGCACGGCGGAACGCGGCAATGCCGCCGGCGATCGGCGCCGGGCCAATGCCGGGGCTGACGGCCGCGAATATTTGCGGCAAAGGCGTGCCCAGAAACTCTTGCAGGGCCAAATCCGGCAGCCGCGGGGCGCCGATTGCTGCCAGGCCGGCCCGAAAGGCACTAAACAGGCCTTCCCGCGAGTCGGTCAGCGTGCCGTCCAGATCAAAAAAGAAATTTGCCATGGGGTGTCCTCTCTAGGCTGGCGTCAAACCCCTCGCAAGGTCGGCGCCGCGCCCCAGGCCCGGTTGCCGACATCTCAAGGGTGCTCCTCCGCCGGCACCGCGGCGGCGCCAAGATCAACCGCCATAAGTGCGCACATCTTGGCGACATGCCGCCGATAGTTCTTCAACGCGCTGACATACAGCAGGATGCACAAGCTCAGCATCACCGCGGCTTCCAGGGCCATGCGGAGCACAATCGCCTTCGTCATGGCTGTGCCGACGATGGATGGCGAACCCAGCAGCCCGATCAGGCAGCAGACCGTGCCAAGCAGCATGTTGACCTGGAATTCCATATGATACCAATACTGCTCCCTGACATAGATCAGCTCGCTTAATCCGATTTCCTTAAGAATCAGCAGTTCAGCATCCGCGTAGCGGAAAAACGTATCTTTTAGCCCAGGCACGACGGTTTTCATCCGGTCCCAGTATTTGGCGCGCACCTGCTGCTCCAACCCGTCGTGCAGCGCGAACAGCAGCTTGTCTGACCGCTTGACGGGATTTCGCACCAGCACATCGTTGACGCCCATGAAGACGAGGATGTTGGACAGCAATCCGAGCAGGACAATGGCGGGAACTGCAAGCACCACCGCCGTCGATTCCCAGCCGCTGACCGACAGGACGGGCGGGATGATGTCGGTCATGAGCCCACGCAGGTCGCGCCACACCAGCAGTAGCGCAATGGCCCAGACGAAGCCCGGAATGAAGGTCTTGATCAGGCTGCCAAACGTGAACGCACCAAAGACATTCATGGTCACACTCCCAGTTGCTGGCGCGTCAATGTGTGCACGGCGCGTCGAGTCGTGCCTCGTATTTTCGTGGGCCGACACCCGGGAAGCGGTCACACGGTTCTCATGTAAGAACCAAGGGCCGCTTGCGGCTCGTAGCGAAGGCCGAGGGCCCGCTGCTGGCTGGAGCATTGTCGAAGCGCCTTCCATGCCGGAGCTTGCAACGATCGAGGTAGAGTTCCGACGTTCGCGCCAGCTCTGGCGTGGCGCCGATTTGTCATGATGTTCCGGCTCGATACTGTTAGCCCGTAGGATGGGTCTTGACCCATCATGGCGTGCGCGAACGGCGGATTGATGGGTCAAGACCCATCTTACGGCCTGTTAACCAACCCGACCAATGCTGAAGCCGCGGCGCTGCAGTAGAGCGACCACACGAATGCTTTCGATGGAAACAGTGCGATAAATAAAAACGTAACGGTGACCTTGCCGGCAAACATTTTGCCGCTGCCTCACCTAGCCGAACACCCGAAACCCGGTCAGTCCCACCCCGTCCACCTGCCGCGTCCCACCGCGCTGCTCCGAAGGCGCAAACCCATGCGCCGCCTTGAACTGTCGCGAAAAATGCGCGCAATCCGCAAAACCTGCGTCCAGAGCTATGTCCGTCACCTGGCGGCTGGTATTGTCCAGCAGCCATCGTGCATAGCGTAACCGTAACGAACGGTAGAACTCGGCAGGGCGCATCTGCACCACGGACTGAAACAAACGCTCCAGTTGCCGCGTGGATAGTTTCAGGCGCAACGCGATTTCGGCAATGGAGAGCGGATCGGTCATGTTCTGCTCCATCAGCAGCATGGCGCGGCGCACGCGCTCGTCCAGCACCGCTTCGGCGACGGGGGGGTGGGGCTGGGCGTCGCTGCCGGAGCGGGCGCGGTCGAGCAGCAGCACGTGGCGGCTTTTCTGCGCCACCGAGCGGCCGATGTGGCGCTCGATGAGGAAGGTGGCGAGGTCGGCCGTGCCGCCGCCGCCCGCGCAGGTGATGCGGTCGCCATCCACCACGAAGAGCCGGTCGGCGACCGGCGTGATGTCGGCAAATTCCTCGGCAAAATCCTGGCTGTGATACCAGCTCACGCAGCATTGCCGGTTCTTCATTAAGCCGGCGCGGGCGAGAATGAAACTGCCGGTGCAAAGCCCCACCAGCGCTACCTTCTGCCGCGCCGCCTCGCGGATATAGGCGATGGCCGCTTCATCGAGCGGCGGGCCGGCGTGCAGCAGGCCGCCGACCACGACCAGATAGTCGAACTGCCTGGCATCGACGAAATCGCTGGTGCCGGCCACCAGCACGCCGCAACTGGCGCGCACCGGTGCCTGCCGGCGCGTCATCACCAGCCAGCGGCAGTGGATCTGCCGGCTGCGGTCGCCATCGTCGGCGGCCAGGCGCAACTGGTCCACGAACAGGGAGAAGGCGGACAGCGTAAAATTCTGCGCCAGAATGAAGCCGACCGAGAGGCGGCCTTTGCTGGGTAGGTCCGTCGGCTCACTCATGCGCCTGCCCTCCGTCATGAATCTATAGCACCGTTCATGCCAACATGCGCAGACAGTTGCAGGATTGGTTAATCCTTGCCGCGCTAACCTGCGCCAATGCTCGATACCATCCAGCGTTGGCTCTTCGACCCCGCGGGGCTGACGCCGCATGGCTTCTGCCTGGCGTGGGAACCCGGGCTGATCTGGCTGCATGCGCTGTCGGACGTGGCGATCGGCAGCGCCTATTTCACCATCCCGTTCGCGCTGATCGTGTTCGTCCGCAAGCGGCAGGACCTGGTGTTCAGGCCGGTGTTCGCCCTGTTCGCGGCCTTCATTTTTCTCTGCGGCACCGGCCATTGGCTGAACCTGATCACGCTGTGGGTGCCGGCCTACGGGCTGGAGGGGGTGGTCAAGGCGATGACCGGCGTGGTCTCGCTCATCACCGCCGGCGCGCTGTGGCTGATGATGCCGCGCGCGCTGGAACTGCCCTCGCCCGCCCAGCTTCGGGCGGTGCACGCCACGCTTCTGGAGCACGAGCAGATCGAAATCCGCCTGGTGGCGGCGGTGAAGGAAGCGTCGCTGGAGCGCGAGGCGGCGGATAGGTCGAACCAGGCGAAGTCGCGCTTCCTGGCGGCCATCAGCCACGAGCTGCGCACGCCGCTGAACGGCATTTTGGGCTACGCGCAACTGCTGCAAATCGACGGCGGGCTGAACGAGGTGCAGGCCGAGCGTGTGGCGGCGATGCTGGGCGCGGGGCGGCATTTGCTGGACATGATCGGCCATGTGCTGACGATTTCCGAAATCGAGTCCAGCAGCGTGGACAAAAGGCTCTCGGCGCTGCGGCTGGAGGATATTGCGTCGAACTGCCTGGCGCAGGTGCGGCCGATGGCGGATTCGAAGGGGCTGGCGCTGCGGCTGGTCGCCGGGCCGGAGGCGCCGCACCGGGTGATGATCGATGCACCGCGGCTGCGGCAAATCCTGCTCAACCTGCTGGCCAATGCGGTGAAATTCACCGCCACGGGCTCGGTGGAGCTCAGGCTGCTGCCGGCGGGGCCCGGGGGGTTGCGGATTGAGGTGGCCGATACCGGGCCGGGCATTTCGGCGGCCAAGCGGCACCTTCTGTTCAAGGATTTCGAGCGGCTGGGGATGGACCCGCAGACCGCCGAGGGCTCCGGCCTGGGGCTGGCCATTTCGGCGCGGCTAGTGAATTTGATGGGCGGCCGCATGGGGCATGAGGACAACCTCGGCGGCGGCAGCATCTTCTGGCTCGAAGTGCCCGACGTGGTGCTGGCGCCGGACACGCTGGCGTCGGACGCCCGCGCGCCCGACCTGTTCGCGCAGGACGATCCGGCGCAGGAGAGCGGGCCGCCGACCACGGTGCTGCCGCCGCCGAAACGGTTGCGCATTCTGGTGGTCGATGACGTGCCGATGAATCTGGATATCGCCCAGGGTTTTCTGCAGGCGGCCGGGCACGAGGTGGTGTGCGCCAGCGGCGGGCTGGAGGCGGTGAAACTTGCCATGAGCGAGAATTTCGATCTCATGCTCATGGATTTATGCATGCCGGATGTGGACGGCATCGAATCCACACGGCGCATCCGCGCCCTGCCAGGTGCGCGCGGCCGCATTCCGATCGTGGCGCTGACCGCGCAGGCCTTTGCCGAGCAGGTGGAGGAATGCCGCATTGCCGGCATGAATCTGCACCTCGCCAAACCTTTTACGCAATCGACTTTGCTGGACGTGATTGCGCGGGCGAATGCGGTAGGCGCGGGTGCCGGCAGGCCGGCGCCGGAACCGCCGGCCTGGCCGGATGCCGATTCGCCTGTGTTCAACACGAGAACCTTCGAACACGTGGGCATTTTTCTCGATGCCGACAAGCTGGAAAAGCACCGCGCGACGCTGGCGGCGCGGTGCATCGCGTTCCGGGATCGGATTTCCGAGCCGGACGCGCTATCGCACGGGCAGGCGGCGCTGATATCGGCCGCGCACGCGCTGGCCGGGTCGGCGCTGATGCTGGGCTATGATCGCGCGGGGAATACGGCGCGGCTGTTCGAGAATGCGATGCGGGCTGAGGCGCCGGACGCGGGGGCGCTGGCGGCGCATCTGGTGAGCGTGCTGGATGAGACGATTGAGTTTATGCAGGCTTCGGCGGCGTAGTAAGAAAGCAAGACTTCTTTTTTGAAAAAAAGAAGCAAAAAACTTTTACAAATTGGGTCGAGTTTTCTGAGAGGCCGCAGCCAAGTGATCAAAAGTTTTTTGGTTCTTTTTTTCAAAAAAGAACAACTTCCGGAAAAACTCCCCCCATCCAGTAGCTAAGCTCCCGTGGATGCCCAACATCCCAGATAAGCAGCTCAGCCGCTTTCCCCACCTCAATCGTTCCCACCTCATCCGACAGACCCAGCGCCGCCGCGGCATGGCGCGTCACGCCGGCCAGCGCCTCTTCAGGCGTGAGGCGGAACAGGCAGCAGGCCAGGTTCATCGCCATCAGCAGGGAGGACAAGGGCGAGGAGCCGGGGTTGCAGTCCGTGGCGACCGCCATGGCGACGCCGTGGGTGCGGAAAGCAGCGACCGGCGGCGGCTGGCGGGCGCCAACGGTAGCGTAGGCGCCGGGGAGCAGCACGGCCACCGTGCCGGCGCGGGCCAGGGCGCGGGCGCCGGCGTCGGACGTGTATTCCAGATGGTCGGCCGAGAGCGCGCCGAACGAGGCCGCCAGGGCGGCGCCGTTGCCGTCGGTCAACTGGTCCGCATGGAGTTTGACGGGAAGCCCAAGCCGGGCGGCGGCTTCGAACACGCGCGTGATTTGCGCTGGTGAGAAGGCGATGGCTTCGGCAAACCCATCCACCGCGTCAGCCAGACCCTCGGCCGCGACCGCTGGCAGAATCTCCTGGACCAAGGCATCCACATAGGCGTCGGCGCGGCCGGCAAATTCGGCGGGGATGGCGTGGGCGCCCAAAAAACTGGTGCGGACGCGGATACCGTGGCGCTGGCCCAGGGCCCGCGCCGCGCGCAGCATTTTCAGCTCGGCATCCAGGCAGAGCCCGTAGCCGGATTTGATTTCCACGGTCGTGACCCCGTCGCGCATCAGCGTTTGCAGCCGGCGGGAGGCGACTTCGATGAGGTCTGCCTCCGATGCGGCCCGCGTGGCCGCCACGGTCGAGAGGATGCCGCGACCCTCGCGCGCGGCGGCCTCGTAGCTCACGCCGGCCAGCCGCTCCTCGAACTCGGCCGAGCGGTTGCCGCCGAACACCAGGTGCGTGTGGCAGTCGATCAGGCCTGGCGTGATCCATGTGCCGGCCAGGTCCCGCACCGCCGTGGCCGGCCCGATGGCCGCGGCCGGGACCGCGGACCGCTCGCCCACGAACGCGATGCGGCCGCCGCGCACGCCGACCGCGCCCTTGGCGATGGCGCCATAAGGCGTGCCGGGGCGCATGGTGGCGATGCCGCCATAAAAAACCGCATCTAAAAACTCGATCATGGCTGCCAGACCTTTACGTGCCGAAACGACGTCCCTAGGCTAAGCTGTATAGACAACCGGACGCAGCATGTCCCTCTTCATCGCAGATTGGGCTCTTCTGGACCACGGCTTTGCGCGCGACGTGCAGGTCGAAGTCGGCGCCGACGGGTCGATCGCCTCGGTGACGCCGGACTCGGCTGGCGCTGAAGGCGAGCGCCTGGCCGGCGTTCTGGTGCCGGGCATGACAGACCTGCACAGCCATGCGTTCCAGCGCAGTTTTGCCGGGCGCACGTCGGTGGCGCGTGGCGGCGACGATTTCTGGAGCTGGCGGGAGGCGATGTACCGCGCCGCCGGGCACATCGGGCCGGAGGCGATGCGGGCGATCACCGCATACCTGAGCATGCGGCTGCTGGAGGGCGGCTATACGTCGCTGGTGGAATTCCATTATCTTTTCAACGATCTGGACGGTACGCGTTACGCCAGGCCGGCAACGATGGTCGATGCGGTCATCGAGGGGGCGCAGGCGGCCGGCATTGGGCTGACCATGCTGTTCGGCGTGTATGAGACCGGCGGTTTTGGCCGCGCGCTGGAGCCGGGGCAGCAGCGTTTTGCGAACACGGCTGCGCAGGCTTTGGCGATGCTGGCCGACGTTCAGGCGCTGGCGGCGCCAAATCTGCGCTTCGGCCTGGCGCCGCACTCTCTGCGGGCGGTGCCGCCTGCCTCGTTGCGGGAGGTTTGCGAGGGCGCCGCCGCCATCGACCCGTCGGCGCCGATCCATATTCATGTGTCCGAGCAGACGGGCGAGGTGTCGGCATGCATCGAGACGCTGGGCGCGCCGCCTGTCGCCTGGCTGCTGGACCATGCGCCAGTGGCGGCGAACTGGTGCCTGATCCACGCGACCCATGCCGGCGCCGAGGAATTGCAGCGTGTGGCGGCGGCCGGTGCGGTAGTGGGGCTGTGCCCGAGCACGGAGGCCGATCTCGGCGACGGGATTTTCGATTTTGGTGCTTTCACCGAAGCCGGCGGCCGTTTCGGTATCGGCAGCGACAGTAACGTGTGCGTGCAGGCGTGCGACGAGCTGCGTCTTCTGGAATATGCGCAGCGCCTGGCGCGGCGCCGGCGCAATCTGGGGCCGGGCGTGCTGGAGGGTGAGCGTCATACCGGTGTCGCCTTGTGGCAGGCGGCCGCACGCGGTGGTGCGCAGGCGTCGGGGCGGCCGGTAGGGCGCATCGCACCAGGCTGCCGCGCGGATTTTTGCGTGCTTGCGCCGACGCACGAGACGCTGGGATCGGCGCCCGCTTTTGTGCTGGATGCGGCGATTTTTGCACCGGGCGAGCCGTGCGTGCGTGACGTCATGGTGGGCGGCGCGTGGCTGGTGCGCGGGGGTCGGCATGTGGCGGCTGATGCGATCGCGGCCGGCTATGCGCGCGCACTGGCGTCGTTGCCATGATGTTGAACCCGTATCAGATTATCAAAAGCAGCATTGCCGGCGGCATAGCGTCCGGGCAGTGGCGTGTGGGCGAGGTGCTGCCGTCGGAAAACGCGCTCTGCAAACATTTCGCGGTGTCGCGCATGACGGTGAACCGGGCGATGCGCGAGCTGGCGCGCGAGCGCCTCATTCATCGCGTGCCGGGGCGGGGCAGTTTCGTTGCCGAACCCGTGGCGCAGTCCGATCTGGTGCAAATACGCAATATCGCCGACGAGATTGTCTCGCGCGGCAGTGTGCACCGGTCAGTGGTGCTGACGCTCGGCTGGGCCGACGCTCCTGCGGATGTGGTGGAGGTTTTGGGTGTTGCACGGGTGTTTCATTCCGTGCTGGTGCATTACGAGAATGACGTGCCTTTGCAGATTGAGGATCGGTTCGTGGCGCCGGAGATGGCGCCTGGCTATCTCGAGCAGGATTTTGCGCGCCTGACGCCGAATGCGTTTTTGATGGGTGTGGCGCCGCTGTCCGAGGTAGAGCATGTGGTGCAGGCGGCGGCCGCTTCGTCGCATGTGGCGTCGTTGCTTGGTGTGGATGTGGGTTCGCCGTGCCTGGTTGTCCATCGCAAAACCTGGTCGGCGGGCCGCCCGGTGTCGGTAGCTATTTTGTATCATCCAGGCGTTCGCTTCCGCTTGTCCGGCCGCTTCTCGTCATGAATAAAAGTTTTTTGGTTCTTTTTTTCAAAAAAGAACTGCTTCCTTCTTTGAGGTTGACATGAACGCCCGCATCATCCGCGCCAGCACAGGCCTGGAACTAACCGCGCAAAGCTGGCAAACCGAAGCCCCGCTGCGCATGCTGATGAACAATCTGGATCCGGACGTCGCCGAGAATCCCGAAGACCTGGTGGTCTATGGCGGCATCGGCAAGGCGGCGCGCAACTGGGCGTGTTACGATGCCATTGTGGCGTCGCTCACAAAACTGGGGGCGGAGCAGACTCTGCTTGTGCAATCAGGCAAGCCGGCGGGCGTGTTCCGCACCCATGCGGATGCGCCGCGTGTGCTGATCGCTAATTCGAATCTCGTGCCGCATTGGGCGAATTGGGAGCATTTTTCCGAACTCGACCGTCTGGGCCTGATGATGTATGGGCAGATGACGGCCGGTTCCTGGATCTACATCGGCAGCCAGGGGATTGTTCAAGGCACCTACGAGACCTTTGTCGAAATGGGCCGCAAGCATTTCGGTGGCAATCTGGCCGGCAAATGGATACTTACGGGCGGTCTGGGCGGCATGGGCGGGGCGCAGCCGCTGGCGGCGACTTTGGCGGGCGCGTCCATGCTGGCGGTGGAGGCGCAGGCGAGCCGCATCGAAAAACGTTTGCAAACCGGCTATCTCGATGAGAGCGCCACCACGCTGGACGAGGCACTCGCAAAAATCGACGCCTCGCATGCGGCCGGCAAGCCGATTTCGGTGGGGCTGCTTGGCAATGCCGCCGACATTTTTCCCGAGATTCTGGCGCGTGGCATTCGGCCCGATGCGGTGACGGATCAGACATCCGCGCATGATCCGACGAACGGCTATCTGCCGTCCGGATGGAGTGTTGCAGAGTGGGAGCAGCGGCGCGTCAGCGATCCGAAAGCCGTCGCGGCAGCCGCAAAAATTTCGATGCGCAAGCAGGTGGAGGCGATGCTCGGTTTTCATCGCCTTGGGATTCCGACCGTGGACTACGGCAACAATATCCGCCAGGTCGCACGCGACGAAGGTTTGCGCGAGGCTTTTGATTTCCCCGGTTTCGTGCCGGCGTACATCAGGCCATTGTTCGCACTGGGCAAAGGCCCGTTCCGCTGGGTGGCGCTGTCGGGCGATCCGGAGGATATTCGCGTTACCGACGAAGTGGTTGCCGAATTGATGCCGCATGACACGGCGCTGCACCGCTGGCTGGAGCATGCCGGCGCC
>Ga0116231_10007305_pt1 | contig 20362 bp, 17 predicted proteins | sample S1TSphgellanicum_2_FD_89695 | JGI IMG/M metagenome (GOLD analysis project Ga0116231, IMG submission 89695) | Host-associated microbial communities from peat moss isolated from Minnesota, USA - S1T2_Fd - Sphagnum magellanicum MG | ecosystem: Host-associated > Plants > Peat moss > Unclassified...
ACCCCGAAGAGCTGCGCCTCGAGGATTTCGTCTATCCCGGCTATGGCGGGGTGCAATGCGTGGAGGCCGGCGGCCCGCCGGCCGGCACCGGCTGCGGCGGCTACGTCGTCGGCCAGACCGTGAAGCTCTTGAAAGAGCATCACCTGCTGGAAGATTCCGACGTGGTGATTTTCGACGTGCTGGGCGACGTCGTCTGCGGCGGTTTCGCGGCCCCCCTGCAGCATGCCGAACGCGCGCTGATCGTCACCGCCAATGATTTCGACAGCATTTTCGCGATGAACCGCATCGTCGCCGCGATCGCCGCCAAATCCAAAAACTACCAGGTGCGCCTCGGCGGCGTCATCGCCAACCGCTCGGCGGCGACCGACCAGCTCGATAAATACAACGCCGCCACCGGGCTCTCCACCCTGGCGCGCTTTCCGGATCTCGACATCATCCGCCAGAGCCGGCTGAAAAAATCGGTTTTGTTCGAAATGGAGGACAGCCCGGCGCTCCGCCTGGTGCAGGCGGAATATATCAACCTCGCCGAGCAGCTCTGGGCCGGTGTGGCGCCACTCGCCGCGGTGCCGCTGAAGGACCGCGATATTTTCGACCTGCTGGGATTCGAATAATGCTCGGCCTCACCTACCAGGACCGCCGCGCCGAGATCGAAACCTATTTCGATCAAACCGCGATGGCGGCCTGGGCTAAGCTGACCAGCGCCGCCCCGGTGAGCGGCATCCGCGCCAAAGTCCGCGCCGGGCGTGATGAGATGCGCAACACTTTGCTCTCCTGGCTGCCCGCCGACATGACCGGGCTGCGCCTGCTGGACGCCGGCTGCGGCACCGGCGCCCTGGCGCTGGAGGCCGCCGCCCGCGGTGCTACGGTCACCGCCATCGACCTCTCACCCCAGCTCGTCGCTCTGGCGGCCGAGCGCGCGCGCCATCTGCCGCACGCCGCACGCGTCACCTTCCGCGCCGGCGACATGCTGGACCCGGAATTGGGCGCGTTCGACTACGCGGTCTGCATGGACAGCATCATCCATTATGCGGCGGCGGATGCGCGCAACGCGATCACCGCCTTGCGCGCCCGCACCAGCCGCGCCGTGCTGTTCACCTTCGCCCCGCGCACGATCCTGCTCGGCAGCCTGCTGACGGTGGGCAAAATCCTGCCGCGCGGCGACCGTTCGCCGATGATCGTGCCGCAGAGCGAGCGCGCCCTGCGCCGCCTGTTCCCCGTCGCGCGCAGCCACCGCGTCAAAGCCGCTTTCTACACCAGCCAGGCGATGGAGCTGCCTTCATGCTGAGCAAAGACGCCATCGTCACCCCGCCCGGCTGGCTGACCCGCTTCTGGCAGGGTGCCGGCCGCGCTTTGATGCCGTTCGCCGACGTGGTGACCGAAGAACTGCCCTGGCCCAAACTCGCCCGCCTGGCTTTGTTCCAGCTCACCGTGGGTTTCTCCGCCGCACTCATCATCGGCACGCTCAACCGCGTGATGATCGTCGAGCTGCACCTCTCCGCGGCCCTGGTCTCGATCATGATCTCCCTGCCGCTGCTGCTCGCCCCCGCCCGCACCATCATCGGCTTCAAATCGGACCAGCACCGCTCCTCCTTCGGCTGGAAGCGCCTGCCCTATCTCTGGTTCGGCACGTTGATGCAGTGGGGCGGCCTCGCCATCATGCCGTTCGCGCTGATCGTGCTCTCCGGCGATAGCCGGGCGCCGCATTTCGTCGGCCCCATCGCCGCCGCACTCGCCTTCCTGCTGGTCGGTGCCGGCATGCACACCACCCAGACCGCGGGCCTGGCTCTGGCGACCGACATGGCGCCCGAGCGCTCCCGCCCGCGCGTCGTCGGCATGCTCTGCGTGATGCTGCTGCTCGGCATCTGCGCCGGCGCGCTCGGCTACGGCGCGCTGCTCCGCCATTTCAGCGAGCTGCGGCTGGTCCAGGTGGTGCAGGGCTCGGCCGTCATCACTCTGTTCATCAACGGCTTTGCGATGTGGCAGCAGGAGCCGCGCCGCGCCTCCACCCTCACCGCTGATAAAACCGCCGCCGTCTCGCTGGAGCAGGCCTGGGCGATGTTCCGCGCCGGCGAGAAATCCACCCGCCGTTTGGTCACCATCGGCGCCGGCACCATGGCGCTCTCGATGCAGGACATTCTGCTGGAGCCCTATGGCGGGCAGATTTTGCACCTCACGGTCGGGCAGACCACCTCGCTCACCGCGGCGCTCGCCGGCGGCGGGCTCTCTGGCCTGGCTTTCGCGGGCTACCGCCTGAGCCGCGGCGCGGACCCGTTCCGCATCGCCGCCCTTGGCCTGCTCACCGGCCTGATCGCCTTCATCGCCGTCATCGGCGCCGCCCCGCTCAGCTTTCCCCCGCTCTTTGGCCTCGGCGTGTTCCTGGTCGGGCTGTCCGGCGGGCTGTTCCTGGTCGGCACGCTGTCGGACGCGATGGGCCGCGCGGTGGACGGCATGAGCGGCCTCGCACTCGGCGCCTGGGGCTCGGTCCAGGCGGTCGCCGCCGGCTCGGCCATCGCGCTCGGCGGCATATTGCGCGACGTCGTGGGCGCGGCCTGGGGCTCACCCATCGCCGGCTACGACGCGGTCTATTTCGTCGAAATCTTTCTCATCTTCGTCACCCTCGCGGCCCTCGGGCCCTTGGTCCGCCGCCGCCCAAGCGCAGCCCATTTCGCGCTCAGCCTCCCCATCGAAACCTAGCCTCAGAGGTCCGCCATGCAAACCGGAGCCATTACGCCTTATATCGACGTCGCCCAGCTCACGCTCTACGCGTTCTGGATCTTCTTCGCCGGACTCGTCATCTATCTCACGCTGGAGAGCAAGCGCGAGGGCTTCCCGCTGATCACCAGCCGGCCCGGCGAGCGCTTGACCGGCCTGCTGCCGCTGCCCGCCCCCAAAACCTTCCTGTTCGCCGACGGCACCTCCAAATCCGTGCCGATGCTGGAGCCCGACGAGATCGTCGCCGCCGTGCAGGAGCAGAATTTCGAGGGCGCGCCCTGGGTCCCGACCGGCAACCCGATGCAGGACGGCGTCGGCCCGGCCGGCTACGCGCTGCGCTCGAACCATCCGGAACTGACCTATCACGGCGAGCACCGCACGGTGCCGATGCGCGTCGCCAATGACCATTTCATCCCCGCCGGCAGCCCCAACATCATCGGCTGGGACGTGATCACCGCCGATAAACAAGTCGCCGGCAAGGTCACCGATCTCTGGATCGACCGCGCCGAGGCCAATGTCCGCTTCTTCGAGGTTGAAGCGCCCGCCGGCAACCGCGTGATCGTCCCGGTCGAGCTCACCCAGGTCGAGGAGTACCATGTGGGCGGCAAAATCCACGTGGTTTCCGTCACCGCCGCCCAGCTCGCCGAAGCCCCGCACCCCGCGAGCCCGGATTGCCTGACCGCGCGTGAGGAGGACCGCATCCAGGCCTATTTCGCCTCCGGCCATCTCTACGCATTCCCCAGCCGTTCGGAGCCGCTGATATGAGCCGCTTCAAAGGACGCCCGATGGACGGCCTGCCCGGCCGCCTGCCCGCGGGAGAGAAGGTCTTGTGGCAAGCCGGCCCGGATTGGCGCGCGCTCGCCCGGCAGATTTTCAAAATCCGCGTGGTCGGCGTCTATTTCGCCGCACTCATCGTCTGGCGCATCTATGGCTCGATGGCCTCGGGGCATGATCTGCACTACGCGCTGGTCTCGGCCCTCTCCTGCGTCGCCTTGGGTGCCGCCGGCGTCGCCTTGTTCTGCCTGTTCGCCTGGCTGATCGCGCGCACCACCACCTACACCATCACGCAAAAACGCGTGGTCATCACCTACGGCATGGCGCTGCCCAAATCGCTCAACCTGCCCTTCAGCAAGATCGACGGCGCCAGCCTGTCCGTCGCCCGGGACGGCACCGGCAACATCGCGCTCAAACTCCCGGCCGAGAAGCGCCTGGCCTATCTGCTGCTCTGGCCGCATGTGCGCAGCGGCGTGCAAGGCCGCGCCGAGCCGGTGCTGCGCTGCATCCCCAACCCCGAGGCCGCGGCGCAGATTCTGGCCGCTGAGCTGCGCCAGAGCATCGCCGCCGCGCCGGTGAAAACCGCCGCCCCCGCCAGCCAGATGGCGCACGCCTGATGAGCACCATGGACAGCCCGATGCCGCGCCACACGCCCGCTATCGCCGGGCTGCTGCTGGGCGGCGTGCTGCTGGCCGCCACCGTGGCGCGGCTCACCGGCTACGCCACTTTGCCCGCCCCGCCGCCGGCGGTTGCCAGCGTCACGCTGAACTTTGCCGACACAGCCAATGGCGGCGTCGCGGTCCATAACGCCGCCACCGGCGCGCTGATCGCCAATATCCCGGCGCGCGATGACGGGTTCCTGCGCATGACATTGCGCCTGCTCTATGCCTACCGCATCCGCGACAACGCACTGATCGCCGCCCCCTTCACCCTCACCGAATACCAGGACGGCCGCATGGGTCTGCTCGACCCGGCCACCGGCCAAAAAGTCGAGCTGGAGGCCTTCGGCCCCAGCAACGTCGCCGAATTCTCCAATTTCTTTGCGCATGAGGCAAAGCCATGACCCGCTCCGTCGAATTGATCTGCGACATCGACATCGAACAGACCTTCGATAGTTTCCACGCCCACGCGATCCCCGACGGGGTCGAGATCGGGCCCGGCGACGTGATCCTGGTCTATGGCGTGCCGACCGATATCGGCTTTGGCCAGAGCTATACCGGCCAGCGCCGCGCCACTCTGTTCCGCGCCAACGCCCTCACCCGCCTCTGGACCCAATTCGTCTCGATCTTCGAGATCACCGAGCTCTACGAGGTCGGTTTCCAGCCGATCGACGCGAAAGGTTGATCCCCATGAACGCCATGAGCCCCACCACAGAGCTGCAAGCCCCGAACGAGACCACGCAAATGGCGCAGACCAGCACGGTCCTGAGCCCGGCCTTCTACACCACCGATTTCGCGGCGCTGGAGAAGATCGACGTGTCCTCCGTGCGCGATAAATGGGACGCGCTGCTGGCCGAATTCAAAGCCGACCCGAATAAGGGCCATTTCGTCCGCACCGATGAGTTCGCGGTCGATCTCTCCGCCATGGAGCCCGAATTGCGGCGCGAGCTGATGGATTTCCTGGTGTCCTCCGTCACCGCCGAATTCTCCGGCTGCGTGCTCTACGCCGAGATCAGAAAACGCGTGAAGAACCCGGACCTCAAAGCCCTGTTCAGCTATATGAGCCGCGATGAGGCCCGCCATGCCGGCTTCATCAACGACGCGCTGCGCGACCTCAACATGAAGGTCGATCTCGGCTTCCTCACCCGCGCCAAAAAATACCGCTTCTTCCAGCCAAAATTCATCTTCTACGCGACCTATCTGTCGGAGAAGATCGGCTACGCCCGCTATATCTCCATCTACCGCCAGTTGGAGCGCCACCCCGAGCTGCGCATCCACCCGATCTTCAAATGGTTCCGCGAATGGTGCAATGACGAGTTCCGCCATGGCGAGGCCTTCGCGCTGCTGATGCGCGCCAACCCCTGGATGCTGAGCGGCGTGAACAAGCTCTGGATCCGCTTCTTCGTGCTGGCCGTGTTCGCCACCATGTATGTGCGCGACCATGCAAGGCCGGCCTTCCACGCCGCTCTGGGCCTCGATCCCACCGCCTACGACATGCAGGTCTTCCGCATCACCACCGAGATCACCAAGCAGACCTTCCCCGTCAGCCTCGATCTCGACAACCCGGCCTTCGCCGCCGGGCTGGAGAGCCTGCGCAAGGTTGCCGTGGCGATGGCCGCCATCGGCCCGAACCCCGGCCTCGCCGGCCGGGCCAAGAAACTCGGACTGCAGGCCAAGGCCGCCGCCGCCTTCCTGCGCCTCTATCTACTCACGCCAAAACGCCACGCTCTGCCTGCGGATGTCCGCATGGCGCCGAGCTGGTAGCGCGACCCGATCGCCGCACGATCATCTAACGATCAAGGATCCGAGCCATGCACGCCTATGTCTTCCCCGCCCTTTTCGCCCTGTTCGTTTGGTGGTTCTCCACCGGCGCGATCATCTTCCTCGATAATCTGCCGCGCAAAACCTTCGAATACAGCGTCATGGGCGCCAGCATCGTGCTCGCCATCTGCCTGGTCGGGCTGCATGTCACCGCGCATGAGACCACGCTCAAATCCGCCTATGAGGCGTTCTTCTTCGGCCTGTTCGCCTGGGGCTGGCAGGAGATCACCTTCTACATGGGCTTCGTCACCGGCACGCGCGATGAGCCCTGCCCGGAAGGCTGCAGCGGCTGGGGGCATTTCGTCCACGCCGTGCAGACCTCGCTGTACCACGAGCTCGCCATCATCGCCTCCTCCATCGCCATCGTGGCGCTCACCTGGCACCAGCCCAACCAGATCGGCATGTGGACCTTCATGGTGCTGTGGTGGATGCATCAGAGCGCCAAGCTCAACGTGTTCTTCGGCGTGCGCAATCTGAACGAGGAGTTCCTGCCCGAGCACCTCACCTTCCTCAAAAGCTTCCTCAAATCCAAGCCGATGAACCTGTTCTTCCCCATCTCCATCACGGTCTCGATGGTGATCACCACCATGCTGTGGGAGCACGCGGCGCACGCGCAATCGCAATTCATGCGCTCCGGCGACAGCTTCCTCGCCACCATGATGACGCTCGCGATCCTCGAGCATTGGTTCCTGGTGATCCCGCTGCCGGCCGGCAATCTCTGGAAATGGGGCCTGGCTTCACGCAAGCCCAGCAAAGCCTTCGATGTTGAAATCACCGCGGGCTTCCTGGGTGCCGGCAAAACCACCTATATGCGCCGCCGCCTGGCCGACCTCGCCATGGCGGACCAGAAAATCTCCGGCAAAACCGTGGTGCTGGTGAATGATTTCTCCTCTGTCGGCATCGATGGCTCGCTGCTGGACGCGCAGGGTGCCGATGTCGTCGAGCTGCCCAATGGCTGCATCTGCTGCTCGCTGCGCGATGATCTCGCGACCCAGCTGCAGGACACGGTGGCCCGCTGGGCGCCCGACCGCGTGCTGATCGAGCCCTCCGGCGTGGCGGACATCGCCTCGCTGATCGGCGTGATGCAGCGCCCGGCTTTGGCACCCTTCGTGAAGGAGCTCAAAGTCACCACGGTGATCGACGCCGGCGCCTTCCTCGCGGATTACGCCACTCTGCCGGCGCATTTCGCCGCCCAGGCCCGCCTCGCCTCCACCCTCGTCATCAACAAGGCGGACGTGGTCTCCCCTGCCGAGCGCCAGATGGTCGCCGAGACGCTGCGCCGCCTCAACCCGGCGGTGCAGATCCTCACCGCCCGTTACGGTGTGGTGGACGCAGCCCCGGTGACAATGCCCGAGCCGGTGCAGCCCACCCCGGCCGCGCATGACCACAATGATCACGCTTGCGATGAGCACTGCAGCCACGATCACGAGCATGATCACCACGGCCACGATGCGCACGCCCATGATGACCATGACCACGGCCACGAGCACACCCATGACCACGCCGCGCATGAGCTCGGCTTCACCTCCTGGAACACCGAGCTGCCCGGCATCTGCAGCGCCGACGCGTTGCAAGCCGTGCTGGATGGCATCGCGCACGGCCATTACGGCGAGATCAAGCGCGTCAAAGGCCTCGCCCGCGCCGGCGCCGGCTGGGTGAATTTCGACGTCGCCGGCGGCCGCGCCTCCATCACCGCCTTTTCCGCAAGCGCCACGGAGACCGCCCGCGTCGTCGCCATCGGCAAATCCATCGCGCAGGACGAGCTCGGCCTCGCCTTCCGCGCCTGCACCGCCAAACAAGCCGCTTAACGCCTGCATATCCCAAGAAGAACCTCATCAGATCCGCATAACGGGAGCCAAAAGATGAACTACGAAGCCTTCTTCCGCAGCCAGCTCGACACCCTCCACCGCGAAGGCAATTACCGCGTCTTCGCCGATCTGGAGCGCGTCGCAGGCTCCTTCCCCGTCGCCACCCAGCACGCCGCCCGCGGCAAGCGCGATGTCACGGTCTGGTGCTCCAACGACTATCTCGGCATGGGCCAGCACCCGGCCGTGCTCTCCGCGATGCACGAGGCGCTGGACCGCTGCGGTGCGGGCGCCGGCGGCACCCGCAACATCGCCGGCACCAACCACTACCATCTGCTGCTGGAGCGCGAGCTCGCCGATCTGCACAACAAGGACTCCGCCCTGCTGTTCAACTCGGGCTACATGTCCAACTGGGCCACGCTCTGCACGCTCGCCGCCAAGCTCAAAGGCTGCGTGGTTTTGTCGGACGCCGGCAACCATGCCTCGATGATCGAGGGCATCCGCCATAGCCGCGCCGAATGCCAGATCTGGGGCCATAACGACCTCGCCGATCTGCGCGCCAAGCTCGCCGCCATCGGCCCGGACCGCCCGAAACTCATCGCCTTCGAATCGGTCTATTCGATGGATGGCGACGTCGCGCCGATCGAGGCGATCTGCGACCTCGCCGATGAATTCGGCGCCATGACCTATCTCGATGAAGTCCACGCCGTCGGCCTGTACGGCCCGCGCGGCGGCGGCCTGTCGGACCGCGACAATCTCTCCCACCGCGTCACCGTGATCGAGGGCACGCTGGCGAAGGGCTTCGGCGTGATCGGCGGCTACATCACCGGCTCCACCGGCCTGTGCGACTTCATCCGCTCCTACGCCTCGGGCTTCATCTTCACCACCGCCTTGCCCCCGATGGTCGCGGCCGGGGCGCTCGCCTCCATCCGGCACCTCAAAACCTCCAGCACCGAGCGCACCAAAATGCACGACCAGGTGAGAAAACTGCGCGCCGCCTTGGACGATGCGGGCGTGCCCCACCTCGCCAACCCCAGCCACATCGTCCCCGTCATCGTCGGCGATCCGGTGGCGTGCAAATCAATCTCGGACCAGCTGCTGGACCGCTTCGGCATCTATGTGCAGCCGATCAATTACCCGACAGTGCCAAAAGGCACCGAGCGGCTGCGCATCACCCCCTCGCCGCTGCATTCGGACGCGGACATCGCCCATCTGGTGGGCGCGCTCTCCACCATCTGGCACGAACTCTCCATCCGCCGGGCCGCGTGACATGAACGTCTCCAACCAACCCATCGCCGAACGCGGCCTCTACTCATCAACCCACCAGGTCCCGCTGCATGAGGACCGGGCGCTGCCCCTCAATGTCGGCAGCCGCGGCTCACCACTCGCCCTCGCCCAAACCCGCAACGTCATCGCCCGGCTGCAGGCGATCTGCCCGCCGCTCGCCGGCGAGGGCACCGCCCTGCACATCATCAAAACCACTGGCGACACCTCGCAGGCCTCCGGCTGCCGCCTCGCCGATATCGGCGGCAAGGGCCTGTTCTCCAAAGAGATAGACGAAGCCATGCTGCAAGGCCGGATCGACATCGCGGTGCACAGCCTGAAGGATCTGGAAACCGTGATGCGCCCCGGCATCGTGCTCGGCTGCCTGCTGCCGCGCGAGGATTCGCGCGACGTGCTGATCCTCGGCCCCGGCTGCAACACGCCCGACCCCTGGCACCCCTGGGAGTGCCTGCCCTTTGGCGCGCATGTCGGCACCGCCTCGGTCCGCCGCCAGGCGCAGCTCCTGCACGCCCGGCCCGACCTCAAAATCACCGTCATCCGCGGCAACGTGCAAACCCGGCTGGACAAGGTCGCAAATGGCGAGTTCGACGCCACGCTGCTGGCCTATGCCGGCCTCAAACGCCTCAATCTCAGCCAGTTCGCCTCCTTCATCATTCACCCGGAATTCATGGTCCCCGCCGCGGGGCAAGGCATCGTCGGCATCACCGTGCGCGAAACCGACCACCAGATGCGCGCCATCCTGGCCGGGATCGAGGACCGCGAGGCCCGCGCGCTGGCCACCGCCGAGCGCGCTTTGCTGGCCGAGCTGGACGGCACCTGCAACACCCCGATCGGCGCCCATGCCCGCATGACGGCGGACGGCACCCTGCACCTCACCGGCCTGCTGGCGAGCCCGGATGGCAGCTTCCTGGTCAAACAGCGCCTCACCGGCCCGATGCACCACGCCGCCACCATCGGCCACACACTGGCCACCATGCTCAAACGCGCCACACCCTGCGATTTCACCTTTTGAGCAAAGCAAGCGGTCGCTTTTTTGCAAAGAAGCTCCGCAAAAAACTTTTATGAATCAAGGTAATAGCCGCTCCACCACCTCGTCATGCCGGCGAAGGCCGGCATCCACGACTTAAACTAGAGCGCGATGACATGAAGTCGATCCATGAAATGGATCGCCTTCATGTCTGAATCGCCCTCTAGATATGTTTTAGAGGCGGATTCAGACATTCTGTGGGATCGCATAGCGATTCCACAGAATGTCATCCGGCTCTAGCGCCACAAACGCAGGACGATCAACAATGGCCCGGAACACCGCCATAATCCGGCCTTGCCCTTGCGCTAAACCCCGAAAAACTGTCACTATTTTCTCAAGGCCCGGTAATTGACATCACCGCGCCCCCAACCAGCTTAGCGTTACGTTCAATAATCCCGGGAGTCCTCGATGAACAACAAACCCGCCTCGCGCCGTACGGCCATCAAAACCGGCCTCGGCCTGCTCGCCGCCACCGGCGCCGTCGGCATCGCCAGCACCGCGCGCGCCCAATCCGCCAAAGCCGACCCCTCAACCGTCGGCTACGTCGCCAAAAGCGCCACCGCCGGCCAGGTCTGCAGCGGCTGCGTCCAGTTCGTGGCCCCCGGCTCCTGCAAAATCGTCTCCGGCGCCATCGCCCCCGGCGGCTGGTGCGAGCTCTACTCCCCCGCCAGCTAAGCGGCCACGAGCAAACCCCAAACGCCCTTGAGAATTCTACATCCTCAAGGGCGTTTGTTTAAGTAAAGGAAAGCGCTTCTTTTTTGAAAAAAAGAAGCAAAAAACTTTTGATCCGCTGGGCAACAGCCCTCCAAACGACAACGCCCTCTAGGATAAAAAATTTTTTGGTTCTTTTTTTTCAAAAAAGAACATCTTCCCTACCTCGCCAGCCGCACCCCGCTGAACTGCCAGCGCGCGCCGGCCGGGAAAAAATTCCGGTAACTGGCGCGCGAATGCCCCGCCGGGGTCGCCGGCGAGGCGCCGCGCAGCACGTACTGGTTGACCATGAACTTGCCGTTATACTCGCCGATCGCCCCGGGGGCGGCGCGGAAGCCGGGGTAGGGCGCGTAGGATGAGCTGGTCCATTGCCAGGCGCTGCCAAACATCTGGGTAAGCGCGTTATGCCCCGCCGCGTGCTCCCACTCCGCTTCGCTCGGCAGCCTCGCCCCCGCCCATAGCGCGTAGGCGCTGGCCTCGTAGAACGACAAATGCAGCACCGGCGCCGCGGGATCGAGCGGTGCGAGCCCGCGCAGCGAAAATGCCTGGCCTCCTGCATCATCCAACCGCCAATAGAGCGGCGCGTCGATACCGTTGGCGCGAAGCCAATCCCAGCCTTCGGCCAGCCAAAAATCCGGGTTGCGGTAGCCGCCATCGGCAATGAACGCCGCATATTCCGCGTTTGTCACCAGCCTTCGCGCCAGCGCATAGGGCTGCAAAAATTGCCGGTGGCGGGGTGTCTCGTTATCAAAGCAAAACCCTGCCCCCTCATGGCCGATTTCCACCACGCCGGGGTTAAATTCCACCCAGCCCTGGGCGGCACTGTGCTCAGGCGCGGGTGCGGCGTCGTGATACACCGGGTGCAGCGGGTTCAGGCTCAACAGATGCAGAATATCGGTGAGCATCAGCTCCTGGTGCTGCTGCTCATGCTGCAACCCAAGCTCCACCAATCCGGCGAGAGTCCCCGCCTCCTTGCCGGTGGCCTCGCGCGCCAGCCTCCTGGCCATCCGCGCCTGCACATCCGCCCGGTAGGCCATCACCTCATCCAGCCTCGGGCGCGTCAGCAGCCCGCGCTGCGGCCGGGCAAATTTCTCCCCCACATTATTGTAATAGGAGTTGAACAGCACCCGGAACGCCGGATGAAACGGCCGGAAATCCGGCTCAAACCGCTCCAGAATAAACGTCTCAAAAAACCACGTGGTATGCGCCAGATGCCATTTCGCCGGGCTCGCATCCGGCATGGATTGTGCCGCGGCATCCTCTGGCGAGAGCGGCGCCGCAATCGCGGCCGAATGCGCCCGCACTTGGGCGAAGCGCGCGGCCAGCCCCGCCAGCCGCGATGCCAGCGCGTCAGACAGCTCGTGCATAACACACCAAAAACGCTTCGCCCGGGTCGCTCCAGCACTGCATCCCGCCGAACCCGCTTTGTTCCAGCATCGTGCTCAACCCCGCCGCGGTGAATTTATAGCTGTTCTCGGTATGGATGCGCTCGCCCGCGGCAAATGCCCGCTCTCCCCCCGGCCAGCTTACGGTCTGCGCGGTCCGCGCCTCCAAATACATCTCAATCCGGCTCTGCCCGGCATTATAGAGCGCACGGTGCCGCCAGAGTTGTGGCGCAAAATCGCTCCCCAGCAGCTCGTTCACATGCCGCAGCACCGCCAGATTAAACGCCGCCGTCACCCCCAGCGCGTCGTCATACGCCGCCTCCAGCACCGCTTTATCCTTCACCAGATCAACCCCGATCAGCACGCCGCCATCGGCCCCGCAGGCCGCGCGCAGCCGCGCCAAAAACTGCGCGGCCTGCAACGGCGCAAAATTGCCGAGCGACGAGCCTGGATAGAAGAACAGCCGCCCCTCCGGCGCCACCACCGCCGGCAGCGCCAAATGCTCCGAAAAATCCAGCCCCACCGGGTGCATCCGCAAGCCCGGATGCGCCGCGGTGAGCGCCGCCACGGCGTCCGCCATAAAATCCACCGAGATATCCACCGGCACGTAATGCCGCGGGGCGAGCACCGGGAACAGCCCGGCCGCCTTCGCGCAATTCCCCGCGCCAAGGTCGATCAACGTGCGCCCCACCCCGGCCGCCTGCGCGATCTCCCGCCCATGCCGCGCAAAAATCGCCGCCTCGGCGCGCGTCAAATAATATTCATCCAGCAGACAGATCGCCTCGAACAAGGTCGAGCCCAGGCGGCTATAGAAAAATTTGGGCGAAATCCGCGCGTTCGGTTGCATCAACCCGGCGGCAAGCTCCACTCGCACCGGCTCGCTCAAAATAGGGCGCTTGGTCTGGCCGGTCACGCGAGATCTCCCTTGGTGCGACAGCAAAGTTCTTCGGGCAAGATATAAGAAAGCGGTCGCTTTTTTAAAAAAAAGCGACGCAAAAAACTTTTATGACTCTGGGGCGGTGCCGGTGATGCCGGCGTTGACCTAGAGGAATCAAAAGTCTTTTTGCGGCTTTTTCTGCAGAAAAATAAGCGCTTACTTAAACTTGCCTTGGCAACCGAGATGGGGGCCCGTGGTTTGAATTAAACCCCGCGCCCTGCGTTATCGCGCTTGCGGGAGGCAACGCCCCGCTTACATCTGGTTTACCAATCACCAGCGGAGTCTCAACCATGGTCAAAGCCATCTGGAACGGAACCACCATCGCCGAATCCGCCGACACCGTGGTGGTCGAGGGCAACCATTATTTCCCGCTCGCCGCCGTCAACCCGGATTTTCTGCGCCCCAGCGCCACCACCAGCCGCTGCCCCTGGAAGGGCACGGCGAATTATTATTCGCTGGAGGTGGACGGTACGGCCAACCCGGACGCCGCCTGGTACTATGCCGAGCCCTCATCCGCCGCCGCGCAGATCAAAGGCCGCGTGGCGTTCTGGAAGGGTGTGAAGGTCCAGTGACCCGTCATCACGCCGCCTGCCCGATCACCGCGAGGATGATCGCGCCGTAGCGCTCGAGCTTGGTCTTCCCCATGCCCGGGATCTGCGCCAGCGCGGCCAGATCGCCAGGCCGTTCCGCGGCAATCGCCGCCAGCGTCGCGTCGTGGAAAATCACATAGGTCGGCACGTTCTGCTCGCGCGCGAGGCGCGTGCGTTCGGCCCGCAGCGCCTCGAACAGCCCGGCATCCTCACCCGCCAGCACCGGCCGCGCCGCCGCCTTCGGCCCGCTCGCGCTGCGTTTGGGCTCCTCGCGGCGCAGATAAATGCTCTCCTGCCCGCGCAGCAGCTTCGTTGCTGTTTCAGCCATTTTCAGCGCGCCGAACGCCGCCTGATCCACCTCGATCAGCCCGCGCGCCAGCAATTGCCGGAATACCGCACTCCACGCCTTGCGGTTCAGCTCCTTGCCCACCCCAAAGGTCGGCAATTTGTCATGCCCGAACCGCTCGATCTTCTCGGTCTTGATCCCCAGCAGCAAATCCACCAGATGCCCCGCGCCGAAATTCTGCCCGGTCCGCAGCATGGCGGAGAGCGCCTTGCGCGCCGCCATCGTCGCGTCCCAGGTCTCCGGCTGTGTCAGGCAGTTATCGCAATTGCCGCAAGGTTGCGCCATCACCTCGCCAAAATGCGCCAGAATCGCCTGGCGCCGGCAGCTCGCGGTCTCGCACACCCCCAATAGCGCGTCGAGCTTGCCGCGCTCGATCCGTTTCACCGCCTCCGGCGCGCCGCTCTGGTCGATCATGTTGCGCCGGAACACCAGGTCCTGCATGCCGTAGAGCAGCAGCGTCTCCGCCGCAGCGCCGTCCCGCCCGGCCCGCCCGGTCTCCTGATAAAACGCCTCCAAACTGCCCGGCAAATCCATATGCACCACAAACCGGATATCGGGCTTATCGATCCCCATGCCGAACGCGATGGTCGCGACCAGGACCAAGCCATCCTCGCCTAAAAACGCGTCCTGATGGCGCGACCGGAGCTCCGGCGCCAGCCCGGCATGGTAGGGCAGCGCGTTGACGCCGTTATGGCGCAGAAAATTCGCGGTTTCCTCAACCGTGTTGCGGCTCAGGCAGTACACAATCCCGCATTCGCCCTCATGCCCGGCCAGAAAATTCATCAACTGCTTTTGCGGCGCCGCCTTCGGCACCACCGCGTAGCGGATATTCGGCCGGTCGAAGCTCGCCAGAAACATCCGCGCGTCATCCAGCGCGAGGCGGTGGCGGATCTCCGCGCGGGACTGCACATCCGCGGTCGCGGTCAGCGCCACCCGCGGCACGCCGGGGAAGCGCGTGCGCAGCGCGGCGAGCTGCAAATATTCCGGTCGGAAATCATGCCCCCATTGGCTCACGCAATGCGCCTCGTCGATCGCGATCAGCGCGATCTCCACGCCGTCCAGCAGCTCCAGCAAATCCGGCATCATCAGCCGCTCCGGCGCCACATACAGCAAATCCAGCGTACCCGCCCGCAGCGCGCCCCTTACCGAAGCACGCTCAGCCCCGCTCAGGCTGGAGTTCAGCGCCATCGCGTTCACGCCCAACTGGCGCATCGCCGCCACCTGGTTGCGCATCAGCGCAATCAACGGCGAGACCACAATCCCCACCCCGCGCCGGCACAAAGCCGGCAGTTGATAGCAGAGCGACTTGCCGCCCCCCGTCGGCATCAGCACAATCGCGTCACCGCCGGCCAGAATATGCCCGATCACCTCTTCCTGCGCGCCGCGAAACCCGGCCAGGCCGAACACGTCATGCAACACAGCCTCAGGCCGCGCGATCAAAACCGGGACTCCGATATCCATGCAAACTGGTTACAGCGACCCGCCGTGACCGGGCAACTTGCGGGCATGGTCCGGATTCGGTGGCGGGAAGAAAGAACTTCTTTTTCTGAAGAAAAAGAAGCAAAAAGACTTTTGATTCCTCTGGGCCGTCGCGGTCCAACCAGCACCGCCCCGAAGTCATAAAAAAGTTTTTTGGTTAGCGTTGCGTCCCGATGACGGAGCGGCGAAGCCGCGTAGTCTGAATCGGGCCGCCGAGCATGGTTAAAAAAGTAACCGCTTACTTCCTGCGAAACCTAATCACCTGCAACGCTCTGCGCCGCGCACATCCGGTTGCGCCCGCCTTGCTTGGCGGCGTAGAGCAGCCGGTCCGCTTGGGCCAGCGCCGCTTCAAAATCCGGCGCCCCCAGATTACACGTCAGGCCGACGCTGATGGTCACTTCAAGCCCGGGTACCAAGCGCGCCCAGCCGAACGCCGCCACCACCTCGCGCAGCCGCTCGCAAGCGCGCCCGGCCGCCGCCAGGTCGGCGTCCTGGAACACCATCAAAAACTCCTCGCCGCCGATCCTCGCCACGATATCGCTCGACCGCGCCCCCGCCGCGAGCAGGCTCGCAATCTGCGTCAGCACCTTGTCCCCGGCCGCGTGGCCCAGCCGGTCATTGATGGATTTGAACCGGTCGATATCCCATAGCGCCACGCACATAATCCGCGCCTCGCGGCGCAGTTGCTCGTACAAAGCCGGCAGCCGGCCATCAACGTAGCGCCGGTTCCACAGCCCGGTCAGCGCGTCCTGCTCGGCGTGCCGGCCGAGCTCGTCGGCCTTGCGCTGCAGATCCCGCTTCTCGGCCTCCAATGCCGCACTCTGCGCGCGGAACAATTCCGCCTCCAGCCGGGCCCGCTCGGCCGCCATTTTGGAGGCCTCCAGCTCGAACATATTGCTCAACAGCCGCGCCCGGGTCTGCGCCACCGCGCTGTTGAAGTCGCGCTCCAGCGCGTGATAGGCGCGGTAGGCCTGCAGCGCCTGGGCCGGCTCACCCGCAGCCTCATAGGCCTGCGAGAGCTGCAGATTGATCCTCGCCGCCATCAGCTTATCACCGCTGGCGCTGGCCTGCGCCAGCACCGCGCTCAACCCCTCGATCCCCTCGGCAAAGCGCCCCTGCATCAGCCGCATCCGCGCGGTGAAATGCTGCGTCATGCGGGTGAGGTTGCCATAACCCTGCGCCGCCGCCGCCTCTGCACCGGCGTTCAGGCTCTCCTCGGCGGCCGCGAAATCCCCGGCGAGCGCCTGCAAAAACCCCAAATTGCTGCGCGCCAGCGCGCGCTGATAGGGCTGCCTGGCCGGATCGGTCAGCGCCAGCGCGGCGTTGGCCTGCGCGATCCCGCGCTCCAGGCTTGCCGCCGCCGCTTCAGCATCCCCGCGCGCCCGCAGCATCGGCACCAGATCATGCGCGTTATCGGCCAGATTGTTGAGAATGCAGAACTGCTCGGCCGGCCCCAGCGTGCCCGCCAGCTCCAGCGCGCTCAGCATAAAAATCTCCGCCTGCTCGGGATGGCCTTGCGCGTTGCGCACCACGCCGGTGCGGTTATGCGCCCAATACAGCAGCCGGTTATCGCCCAGTTGCTGGGCGAGTTTCAGGCTGCGCGTCACCGCCTCCAGCGCCTCGTCCTGCAGCCCGAGCAGCACATAGATCAGCGTGAGGTCGGTCAGCGCCTCGCTCAACGCGGCAAGCTCACCGGCGGTCTCGAACAGCGCGCAGGCACGCTCGCAGGCGCGCGCCGCCGGCTCGGTCGCCCCGGTGCGCTGCAACTGCGTCGCCTGCAACAGATAGGCTTTCGCTTGGGCTCCCTCCTGCCCCGGCACCGCCGCCAGCAAGGCGGCCTCGCCGGCATGGCGCGCGCCCGCCAGATAATGGCCTTGCGCCTGCGCCGCCTCGGCCGCCGCCAGCAGCTTGGCGTAGCCCTCGGCGTCAAACCGTCCGGCCGCGCCGTCCGGCTTCATTGCGTTATCAGCCGCCTCACCCGGTTGGGAACGCGCAGAGATGGTTCAACCTCCTGTCTTGGCCGCGGTTCCGGCGCCAAACGGCACCGCATCACATGCGGTTGTACCATGCGTGGCAATCGCCGGACAAACCATTCCATTATGGTTGGCCCGCCAAATAGAGCCGGATTAAGAGAATGTGATCGGCAGCGCCCAGCAAATCGCCGGCCGGCCTGGTTTTTTCATCCCCCGCCCGCCAAGCCGCGGCGCGCGCCACCACGGCGCGCCGATAAACCTTACTAAATTTACCCCGACCGGCAATTTTTTGGTCCTTATATAAAAAATCATTAGCCTTCTGAAGCCTTTGGACCACACAAGCGGTTCAGCGATCTGCCAGATTACTCTTGACCAATGATGGATTCAACTTCACATTCATCATGCTTCGGGTTTCCATTGCGTAAATTCGGTGGAAATGAGAGGGATGATGATGCGGCATAATTCGCTCATCAAACATCTCCGGGTCCGCAAGCGGTGGGTATCGTCCAACTGGCCAACAGGGTGAAAGCCTCACGCCACCGGGCAATGCATCACCGCAACACGGGTCCCGGCGGGGCTGATTGGCTCTATGTGGGGTTGTTGTTCAGGCGTTGCTGGCGGCACGGTCTTTGGTCTCCGTTTGTACGCACTGGCGTTTCGCGAAAACCTTCTCTGGGCAGATAAGGAACCTCGTCGATGTCGCAAGCACGAATGAATGACGTCTTTGGTGATTACACCCCGGCCTATGTGCTGGAGCCGCTGGGCCAGCCGCTCTCCACCGTGGTCTATCGCAGCAAAGCCACCCAGCCGCTCTCCTACGACCAATTGCACGCCCTCTCCGCCGCCGCGCAATCGCGCAATCACGCGGAATCCCTCACCGGCCTCATGCTGTATGATGATTCCTGCTTCTTCCAATGGCTGGAAGGCCCGTCCGAAAACATCGCCCGCGTCATGGCCTCCATCCGCGCCGATCCCCGCCATAGCGAGATCGAGGTGCTGAGCGAACGCCCCATCGCGGCCCGCATGTTCGGCGGCTGGGACATGAAGCTTGCCACCCGGACCGCGCAGCCCGGCGCCTGGGCGCATGACGTGATCTACCCGAAGCTGGAAACCGTGACCGAGCTGCGCCGCCGCCCGCAGGACGCGCCGGCGCTGCTGGTGACGCTGGCGCCGAAACCGCGGCCGGTTGGCGGGAATGCCTCCCCCTTTGCCAAGCCGCCCGCCCCCAATACCACCACCTTGCTTAAAAACCTGCTGCAGACCACGGTGATGCCCGAACTCGCGGCCCGCCACGGCATCGCCGCACCCGGCCAGCCGCAGATCATCGGCGACCAGACCGTGCTCAAACTGGCGGACATGCTGCTCGCCTCCGACTCCACCGCCGCCTTGGCCCTGATCCACGAGGCCTATAGCACCCAAGAATCCCTGGTCACTCTGTTCAAGGACCTGCTGGAACCCGCCGCCCGTCGCCTGGGCGACATGTCGGTCGATGATCTGTGCAGCGAATACGAGGTCACCATCGGCCTCTGCCAGTTGCAAACCGCCGTCCGCCTGGCCGGCGCCGAAGCCATGCCCGCCTTCACCCAGGCAGCCGCCCCGCCCGCCGTCCTCGTCGTCCCGCAGCCCGGCGAACTCCACGCCCTCGGCGCTACAATGGACTCCGAACTGATGTGGCAAGATGGCTGGGCACCGCAAAGCGAATACCCAACAACAGACGCCGAACTCCAGCAAATCCTGAAAGACGGCTGGTTCGACGTGCTGGACCTCTCGCTCAGCACCGCCATCAAACGTGAACACTGGCTGCCGCGCCTGGCCACCACCGTCAGCCTCGCGCGCCGCGCCTCACTCAACCCAGACCTCATGATTGTCGCCGGCGGCCGTATCTTCCACGATAACGAAAACGCCAACAAAACCACCCAGGCCGATATCGCGCTGCGCTCCGCAACCGGGGTGACGGAATCGATCATCGGGCAAGTGAAGACAAGAAAGTAAGCGGCGCTTTTTAAAAAAAGCGCGCAAAATTTTTATCTGAGGCCGGTTTCCGGCGCGGCGCGGTCCCCGGCTCAGGCGGCGCTCACGACGCGAAAAACGCCGCCGCGGCGGCGAGCAACGGCGCAAAAAAGCGCGTGATTTACCGGCGCTGCAAGCCGGCAGCACAAAAATCCGGCGACATTATTTCAAACTTTTATCGCGATTTTCTGCGAAACAACTTTAACAAAACCGGCGGTTTAATGTCAGCATAACAGACATATGTTCCACGTGGAACATATGTCAAACATTGTGTCATTTTAACTAACAAATTCACGGCCTGGCGGAGCCGGGATGCCCTCCAGCCCACGTAGGGCGAAAAAGCGAAGCGCCTTCCGCCACTTTGGCGCAATCGTATCGGCGGGTGCTGTTGGACGAAAACTTGGCGGATGGCGCTTCGCTTATCCGGCCTACCTTGGTGGGTTTGGGGCGCGGGCTCGGGGTTGTCGCGTTACCGCGCCACAAGCACCGCCCCAGCATAACCAAAAATTTTTTGCGGAGCTTTTTTTTAAAAAAGCGACCGCTTCCTTCCCCCTACGCCGCGATCCCCTCCAGCCGGTCCTCCAGCTCCTCGCCGGCCGCGCGCAAGGCCGCGAGGGTGGCGTCATCCGGTGTCCAGTAGCTGCGTTCCTGCGCTTCGATCAGCCGGTTGGTGAGCCGCGCCGAGGCGGTGGGGTTGAGCTTGGCGATGCGCTCGCGCATCTCTTTGTCCAGCACGAAGGTTTCGGTGATTTTTTTATACACCCAGGGGTCCACCGTGCCTGTGGTGGCGGACCAGCCGAGCGTGTTGGTGACCTGGGATTCGATCTGCCGCACGCCTTCATGGCCGTG
>Ga0116231_10007306_pt1 | contig 20362 bp, 18 predicted proteins | sample S1TSphgellanicum_2_FD_89695 | JGI IMG/M metagenome (GOLD analysis project Ga0116231, IMG submission 89695) | Host-associated microbial communities from peat moss isolated from Minnesota, USA - S1T2_Fd - Sphagnum magellanicum MG | ecosystem: Host-associated > Plants > Peat moss > Unclassified...
ATAATGCTAAGGTAATGATCTGAGTGTGTAGCACTATTTGATATTGGGAATGGAGAAGTACTTGCAAAACTTGCAGGATCAAAACTTGCAGATGTTTATTCTAATTGAGCCTTTTACTCTCCTATAGACATAAATAATGATGAACTATTAAAAACCATATGGGAACATAGTAAGAGCTATTAAAGGAAAAAAAATAGTTGATCACCACACTGTTAGTGTGAAGTAACATGGAGCCCAAGTATATATTATGTAATTTTTATGACAATATAGTATGTGTCAAGCTTGTAGTTTGGACATTCCAACATTTGCTATAATATCATGTGTATAGCTTGATTTAGGGTTTTGGGAGGTGGTTTAAAATTTTTTCATTTTAATTTTTAATTTTAATTTTTTTTTCCCATTCTTATCGTATCCTTTCTCCATTATGCTTGTTTATGATTTGCATTGTGCTCTTATTTTTATTTAAAAAGAAAACACATATATTGGATTTTTTTCATGGTTTTCTTAATTATGAATAATTTTCATGGGTTTCATTTTCACAATGGTCTACATCTTCACAAGTAAATATTTGTTCCTTTTTTTCAATTGCATAACCATTATTTTTTTCTCTACTCTAACTTGACATGATTACCTTGTTGGTATCTTAGTCTAGGTTCGTGTGTTCATTATCATCGCCTTCATAAACCCTAAACCCTGGCCATGATCACCTTGTTGGTCTTCTAGTTGTGATTCCTTGTTTGTAATCAATGGTTTTTTTTCTTGGTTCCTTTTGGACGTGGTTCTTAGCACTCATTGTTGTTTCCTGCTTCTATGTTCCTCCCAATCATGATCACCTTATTAATCTCCTAGCCATGATTCATGGTGTTCATTGCCATCGCCTTCTTTGTTGTTTCTCCTAATCTTAATTTTCAACATTGTTTGATCTAATAATTTTCTTGTCATTTGAATTTGTATTTTGAGATTTAAAGTTTAATTCGATGGAGGACTTCTTAAATCTTACTGAAAAGCTAATCTATCCTCATGAACTTCCATGGAAAGTTGATTAGCATAGTTCTACATTAGGTTCCAATGTAGCAACAAGCACAACACTAATCAAGAATTTTATAATCATGGATGTTGTAGCCCAATGGGCTTTATTGGGAAAACAATGAGATTATTGGAAAACCAAGAGCCATAACGCCACAACTTGGGCATTCTTTGCACCTATTAACGGGTCTTCTTATGAGGTAAGTTCAAATAAAAAATTTAAAAAAATGAATTTTGCTTAATTTTTCCTTGTCAAATTGTTGTAACAATCTTTAATTTTTTTTAATAAAAATTTCTTTCTTTACATTGTTTCCAATAATGTAGGGCATCTTGCATTAAAGATGATTATTCAAAACCTACCCTAACCTACTTAAACTTCAAATCAGATTGATTTGAAAAAAATTAAATTAAATAACCAAAATTTGTATTAGAATTGGATCCCCATTTTATAAAAGAATAAGCCCTTGGCCATAAAAAAAATTCAAAACTAAAATCAAAGGTTCCTCCTAAAACCTGAAATCCACACAATAGTAATCCACACAAGTTGATATTTAAATTCTATACTTATAAATTATAAATACACAACATCAATATTGTTTTATTTATCATTTTACGAATTGCACATAGGGTTGTTACAATTTAAAAGATATTTTCCTTCTTTTTTGGTTACACATGTTTTAAAATGTTTAGATTTTTTGATTGTCTTGTTTCAACTAAAAAGAAATTTTGTGCTTGTGGGGAAGGATGTGATTATTGTTTTGGTTCATTTGTTTATAATGTTTAAGTTTTATATTTTATATGTGACAACAATGGAAGGAAAATGTATTCTTAATTATTGAAAAGGACTTTCAAGAATGTAAATTCAATTGAATTCATTTTGAAGCAAAATGAATGATGTTAAATATTTATAGTGGGCAAACCATGTAATGATTGTTTTTGTTGTGTTCTATTTATCTTAATCAGAAAAAATGACCATGGATTGTTCAATATGAATGTTATGTTTATGCAAGGGTTCTAAAAAGAACACATTGTAAACATTGAATACAATGTTCCAATACATGAATTTTTTCATGCACTTTATATGTTGCAAGAAAAGAGAGTACCTTATTTTAATTTGTGTGGAATGTTGCATCAAACAATATCAAACTTCCATGTTCATATATTTTAAATTACCATTGAGTTTAAATTCTTGATGTTCATGAATGGGGTATCATCTTGGTTTGGTAAATTCATATCCACAATGGCATGGTTAAAATAATAGAATTAGGGTTCTCCATAAGTCACATTTTCATTCTAATTGGGTCCTTAGGATATTTCTACAAAAATAGCTCTCTTCATTGCTAAGGTCTCTCATAGATGGCAAAACAAATGCATTAAATGTTATAGGTTTCATTCTTAATGCCTTCTCTTTAACATGTATGCCTTGTGATGAGCCAATGCTTGAGCAAAGGAGAGATGATGCTTTATAAGCCTTATTAAGTGTCTTCATAATGTTTTATAATTATGAAACCAAAGCATGGTGATATTCAATCACAATTTTCCTATGGCATACCATAACTCATTTGTTCTTATATTTTGCATTCAAGTATATTAATTGACATATATTAATGTTTTAGTATGGTTACTTTGTAACAAAACATTGACAACCATGTGTTTAATTGATGACTTTCCAATGTTTTCCTAATTCTATTCCTCCATTTTGATTGTTGGATAGATTTTGGAAACTCCAACAAAACCTTTCTTTTCTTTTCTCTTTATGGATGTTTCATTTTGCTTATTTTTCTTTCATTTTTGTTGTGTAAACAAAAGTAGTTTGTACATGTCCTTCAAAATTATGCTAGTTTTATCTTCAAGTTCAAAGTTATAAGATAACCTACAAAACAATGACATTGTTTATGAGGTTAATATAAATTAAGCTTTTGAATCAATTATGTATCAACCATGTGAATGTTATGTTAGTTGTTTCATGACCCATGAGTATGAACAAATGATACATTATTTATTCTTGGATGTATCAATGTGTTTGGGGGGGAGGATCTACTATGGTCCAAGTTGTCCTTTTAAACTTGCAAGAAAAATCTTTGTTGTTTTGCTTGGTGTACACATGGGTAATGTTGTTTTGGCTGAAATAAATACAACTAAAGTTGTGTGGAAATGCATTTGATTTCAGAGCTTATTGTCATGGCCTAGATCCTACTAAACCCTAGTTGTAAACTAATAAAAAAGGAGTTTGACATGCAAACCAAAGGTTCTTTCATAATTTTTATAATTCCCACATCATCCACCAAGGTGAAAACACAATCAAAAGAATCATGTAAAAGTTGGACATTACTTGAAACTATATTTTTATATCTTTGAAATTCACAAGGAGTGTATAATAATTTAGAGAATCAATATGTTTTTGGAATAGGCTTCATTGTTTGCAAAGCTTCAATGTTCAAAATTTGATGCAAATCAAGAATCCTTTCACATGTTTAAAGCACTCAAACCTCTAGAATGAATAATCATTTTTTTCAAATGGTTTTTTCCTTTATCAAATGTGCATACCTTTTCAAAATTCGAAAGGATCTTAAGATTGATGATTGAAAGCTTGCAAAAAAAAATGAAATTGATGAAATGTGTTTTTTCAACACATTTAAACACATTTGGTTCAAACATGCTTTTGGCCCTGAAAATTATGGATTCCAAGAATGTGACTTTAACAAAATTATTCATTTTTATGTGATAAAGAACATGAATGCATAATCTACATGATAATCGATCAAAATGTGGTAAAAAAATCTATGTTTAATACCTAGAGATAAATTAGATATGAGAAATACAAAATTTAAGATTAGAAATCAACATATAATGTGACATCTCACATGCCATCCTTGGAAAAGGACTTTGGCCTCAATGCCTTCTTGTTCCTTTGACTATGTCTACAACCCACCATAACTTTAGCATCATAGCTTGCCATTGTGTCAGTTATCCCTTACCTAGGGATAATGACAATGCATATTATCCTCATCCAAGGATGAAAAAGAAAACAATGAAGACATAACAAACATGATAAAAAAATACATTCAAAGCATGTTCATTTCAATGAAATGCAAGCCATAAAAAGACATGGATTGATTATCATTTTCAAGTTTGTGCATATCTTACACAACATAACAACTATAAACCTTCTTTGCTACCTACTTGAAGTTTGGAGCATAATCACAAACAAGGTTGGGCATTACCAAAAAAAAGGTTGGTTGTGGTTGTGCCCTAAACCTTAACACAAAAACAACTATTTTAGAAGGAGTTCAAAACAGGTTTTCTTGTGATATCCTTTGGGCATCACAAGAAAATAATTCAAAAAATTAAATTTGCATAAATCTTTACACTCCAGCCTACACAAAAGAAAAGTATTGTTCTTGTAAGAAAATACTGTCAGAGCTTCAAAGAAGGTGCTCTTACATTTGCCCTTGGCGTCCATTTTCTTCGTTTGTTTTCCTCTTCCAAAAAAGCTTGCAAATGAATTTGATAGGTACTACTATGTGGCTTAAAGTTTAAACCCAGGATCTGCATAGTGGTTTTCTTTTGGTAACAGTTAGAATTCATGGTTTGCCATCACCTTGTGTGATAGACAGTCCGTGTGCATCAAACCCTTCCCTTTGTTGCTGACCAAATTGGTGTTGTGACTAAATTGTTTGCGTTTGATGTAATTGTCTCTCTCCATTATCAATCTGGCAAGGCCATGACCTCAACAATTCTTACAGGGGGTTACTTTGTTGGCAATACATGCACCAATGATAATGGAAATGTTACCAAATTGTTGATGGCACAAAAGTCTTTGCACTATAACCATCTTTATCTAAACACTATGTAGAAAAACTTCTCCAATTGACAAGAAAGACTAAATCTCCAATTGAAAAACCCATTATAACATCTCCCCTGACACACAACACAACATGTTTTGCATGAAGATCAGTAAAAATTTGACAAAGCTCGACAAAGTTCAATAGAATGACTCCTGGTCAGCATTTCGGCTCAATATGCAAAGGCTGACCAAAGCCATTACACAATCTACCACTTATTCTTGATAAATGGTTAGATATACTAATTAGGTCAGATGATTTGTTATTAGTAGGTTGTGACGCTTTCCTATCGTAGGTTCTTGTTTATGAAGTAAGGCTTGGAATTAGTAAATGAGTGATCTTGAATAGGAGAAACATTGTTGTAAGGCCAAATGTGACTATGGGTTAGACCTGCTCTCAGGCTATTGGCACTCCCTAGTACCTATATATTTGCTACATACAAATGTCAACAGATTGTTACATGATGGTACTTTCAATTCACCAGAGTGATGGTTGCTCTTTGGAACACCCCATCAATGTTATTTCGCTCACCTCAGGCCACGATAGTTCTCAAAATAAAAATTCAATTGGTGGGTGACAACCGGATATCTAAAAGCTAGATATTCAATCGATCAGCCCTTTTTTTTTTTCTTAAACAAAAGTGAGGAATTTTGGGTTTGTTGACTAACTCTTTGGTAGCTGGCGTTCTATGGAGTCCAACACTGAAGGTCCCAACTTCTCAAATGTTTGCACAACAGTTTTGATTGACTACTCTTCCCAAACAAAAGTTAAGGACAAATCATGGTCACTGGAATTAATCAATTAATATAAAACCACTATGACATATCCACACAATAAAATACCTACTATTTAACTTAACTACTTACTACCTACTACCTATCCTACTTAGTACATATTACCTTGGCTACATACCTATTATCTATCACCCAACCTACATTCAACCCTTCTTGTCGTTGCATATGTGATTACAAGTTGCAACTACATGGACACATAGGACTAACACATTGATAGTCATAAAATCAATTGGTTTGGACATTAAGTGCATAGTAGTCACAAAAATATGGTTAGATGGACACCATTTCTTCTAGTGAACCCCAATCTAAAATTTCAAAAATTTACACAACAATGAATAAGTACATTAAGTCTTCCATTATTCAATGATGTTATTGAAAGATCTCCATGGTTTGGATTGTCCTTTACATGGGGGACATCTTGAGTACAATTCCTTGAAATTTTAATAGTGTAGGTTTAAAATTTTTTTTCGTCAATAAACCTTCTTGAGAATTAATTAATGTTGAACATTAATGTTGGTTAGATTTTGAAAACTCCAACAAAACCTTTCTTTTCTTTTTTCTTTATGGATGTTTCATTTTGCTTACTTTTCTTTCATTTTTGTTGTGTAAACAAAAGCAGTTTGTACATGTCCTTCAAAATTATGCTAGTTTTATCTTCAAGTCCAAATTTATAAAATAACCTAAAAAACAATGACATTGTTTACGAGATCAATATAAGTTCAGCTTTTGAATCAATTATGTATCGACCATGTAAATGTTATGCCAGTTATTTCATGACCTATGAGTTTGAACAAATGATACATTGTTTATTCTTGGATGTATCAATGTGTTTGAGGGGGAGGATCTACTATGGTCCAAGTTGTCCTTTTAAACTTGCATGAGAAATTTTTATTGTTTTGTTTGGTGTACACATGGGTAATGTTGTTTTGGCTAAAATAAATACAAGTGAACTTGTGTAAAAATGCATTTGATTTTAGAGTTTCTTGTTTGGCTTGGATCCTATTAAACTCTAGTTATAAACTAATAAAAAAGGGAGTTTGACATGCAAACCAAAGGTTCTTTCATAATTTCTATAATTCCCACATCATCCACTAAGGTGAAAACACAATTAGAAGAATCGCGTAAAGGGTGGACATTATTTGAAACTATATTTTTATATCTTTTAAATTCACAAGGAGTGTATAATAATTTAGAGAGTCAATATGTTTTTGGAATAGGCTTCATTGTTTGCAAAGCTTCAATGCTCAAAATTTGATGCAAATCAAGAATCCTTTTACATGTTTAAAGCACTCAAACCTTTAAAATGAATAATCATTTTTTTCAAATGGTTTTTTCTTTTATCAAATGTGCACAATACCTTTTCAAAATTGGAAAAGATTTTAAGATTAATGATTGAAAGCTTGCAAAAAAAATTGAAATTGATGAAATGTGTTTTTTCAACACATTTGATTCAAACTTGCTTTTGGCCTTGAAAATTATGGATTCGAAGAATGTGACTTTAACAAAATTATTCATTTTTATGTGATAAAGAACATGAATGCATAATCTACATCATAATGGATCAACTCATAACCATTTTTGTTCTCCATTGTTGATGCATTTTATGAGACATCCCAAGGTGGGTAGATTTTCAACAAGAGAAGTACAAGAAGAGAACACCATTAATGAAATAAAAACAAACTAATTACACATTGTTATCCAAAACAATATTCAGTAACCAACTTGGAAAATAATATTGAGGTCATTCAATCACTTATAAAGGTGGAGGTTCAAAATAGAAAATCTAGGTTCCCAAAAAGACCTCTAGCACATGGTAAAGAGGATCAAATTTCTATTAGGGTTAGAAACAAGTTGTTATAACTATGGATATGGGCCATGGCTATTGCCACATTTCAGAAGGTTATTATTAGTTGTTTTCTTGCCTTCTTTTTTGTACAATCTTGAAGGACTTGGATTGTGATGTTGAAACTTATGAATTTTACATTAAGCTTTACCATAAGTAACCTCTTATAGTTTATTCACTAGAAGAATTTTTTTAATCTATGACTTCATATATGATTAATTTCGTAGTCATAGTCGACATTAATATGACTATAGGCCCTTGGTAATGATAAACAAGTAGCAAAGGACAAATCATTTACACTAGAAAAAATTTGAAAACCAATGACTAAATTTGTGACTCATTTATAATTGTAATGGACACATGCGACTAAAAATAACCTAGTTGCTTTGGACAAGTGCCATAAGATAGTTAATCGCAAAAGATATGACATGGCCATGAAGTTGAAAGTGTAGTCACAAACCTTACAATTAGGTTACAATTTTTCATCCATTGTCATGGATGATTTTTAGTATGATGTGGAACCCCAATTTGTGACTGCATTTGTAACTACATTTGGGATAGTCGCATGCTACCAAATGTGCCATTAATGGGTGGTTAAGATTCAACCACATGGTAATTTCAAGAACCAATGGCCCTAAAACACATGGCAATTTTCCATTTGTTCAAAAAAAGATATATTATAATTATAATAATTAATTATTTAAACCAATTAATTATAATCTATCCTTTTTAAAACTATAATAGGCAACCTATTATAGGATAGACTAAAGTAAAATAGGCTAGTTAACATACACTTAATAGGTAGGTAGGATCCTATTTATTTTGTTAGGTACAAGCCTTTTGATTGGCTCATCCCAAATGGCACATGCAATATGTTTATAATGCATCCAATGAATTTAGTCCATTCCTTCACCTACTTATATACTTTACAAGTTGGAAGTTGTAGACAAAAGATATGGGACAATTCTCATGAAAGGGAAACATTACAACACTATAACACTATCACATCCTTTGTCCCATATATAAAAACTTTATCATATATCTACACAATAAATATTTATTGTTTTCATTAACTATTTACTACCTATCTTACTTACTACATATTACCTTGGCTACATACTTATTATCTATTACCTAACCTACCTTATTAATTATAATAAATATAGTTATTATCAAAACATCATATATCTACATAATAAAATATTTACAATTTAACCTACCTACTACTTACTCTACTTATCCTTATCACATACCAAAAGGTTTTATACTTACTATCTACTACCTAGCCTACCTTTTAAATTAATATCCTAGTCTACATTTAACATAGCTAATTAATTAATCAATTAATACAAAAAAATTATGACATATCCACAAAATAAAATATCTTTTACTTGGCTTACCTACCTACCTCCTACCTATTGTGACGTGTAGTGTTGTGACGTTCGGTGTTATAAGGGTGTAAATCCATAGTAAACTCTATTGAACAAAAAGACTAAAACTAATCAAAGGTAGAAACAAATCAACTAAAAAGAGATGCACACACATAGATATACAATGCACAAGAGGAGGCTGAGATGAAATTCTCATGTGTATTAAATTGAAAAAAAGGAAAGAAAACATAGTGTATGTAAACGGTGGTCGTGTAATAGCCGCCATGAGCATCTAAAAATCCAGTCTGACTATGGAGGAAATTCTCCCTCACAAAGGAATTTTAGAAAAACTAACAAGAGAAAGGAAAAGCTTGGCCTTTTATGCAACCGTCAACAAAACTGAAACTTTAAACAAGCCATAACCTTAAAATACCTAATAGCGTACAAGAACCTAAGAACATACATTAACCCTAAAGGCATGATTGACATGCCTGTAATTGATCGTCATGTATGAGGCCATGCATACGGGCATGACAACTATCGTGACATGTAGTGTCATAAAAGTGTAAATCCATAATAAATTTTACTGAACAAAAAAACTAAAACCAATCAAAGGTAGAAACTAATCAACCAAAAAAAGATGCACACACATATATATACAATGCACAAGAGGAGGTTGATATGAAATTCTCATGTTTCCCCCCCTTAGACCTGAGCTGAGAAAAACGTGGCATGGTCTAAATAGAAATCAAGGTGTTGTAGGAAAACATGATGAATAGTACCAAATGTCGACGGGAACTTGAATGAACTCCAGCTTGAGGTAGAATAGATGGTATCCACCATTACAATTATCGCAAAACAACATCTAATCAACATTGTCTATCTTTAGACATACCTAACATGGATAGTTAAGTGGAGGAATTCAAGTCGACGTGATGATGGTAGGATCCAAGTTTGGCTGGTGATAGGGCGCACAATTTTTGGAGTGATCCTGAATTGTGCGTCCATCAGCTCCTTGCAACTCTAACACACCTAAAGGCCTGATCGCCTTAATCTTCAAGATAGTGCGATCGGAAAAAGTGTCTAAAGTATCATTAGGTTGTCGCTAGAGGTACACAAAGTCACCAACATCAAATTGTTTCACCTTAGGTTTGTAACTGCCACCTTATGTGTGTGCATATCGTAAAGTGTTTCAATGTTGTGCAATGGACAAGTTCACCATGGCCATGGGCATAACCCTCCTAAATAGAGCAACCCTCTCTGCGATGACCCTAGCCCAAGTGGCTGGGGAGTCCAAGTCCACAACCTGGTCCATTTGAGTAACAATGGAAGAAGGTGGAATGGGATGTTTCCCAAAAAGTAAAAAGTAAGCAGTGAAATGAAACAAAGAAGTGTGTTTGGACATCTTGTAACCCATGGCAATGTAAGGTAGGGCCAAGTCCCAATCCTCTTTGTTCCAAGTGAGGCAAATCTTCTGAAGTCCCTTCTTGCATGTATGAACCATCCTCTCTACAAAGCCATAAGTTTGGGGATGATCCCTTGAGGTTCAACAATGGTCAATGAGAGCATGATCAAATAGGTCTTGGAATTCTCCTCTAAATTCTGATCCTTGATCAGTAAAGCACTCAACACAAGCCCCAAACCTACTTAAGACCTGTTGTAAGAATGCATGGCTAGTGCTATGTGATGACTTGTCCAGAAGTGCAACAAGCTTGACCCACTTTGAAAAATGTTCAATCATAATCATGATGTAGACATTACCCTTGGAGGTTTGTGGTAACTCTCTAGCTAAATCACATGACCTGCGATAGAACATGCCTTGAATAGGGAGTGGAGAAAGCGTGAGCTGTCAAGAGCAGAAAGAAGTTTTCACTCTGTCACATTGTTCACACTTAGCAATGATGTTTCGGACTTGAGCATACATACCTCTCCAATGGTAATGAGGAATGAAAAGGCTATAAATATGTTTAATTTTAAAGTGTCCAAGCTCCAAATGTACCTTCTGAATAAGACTAGGCCATTCATGTGGTGGAGGAACCACTCTGTCGCCTTGTGGTAACTATTGGACGAGGTGATTATCCTTCCATGAGTAGCGATCTTGATGACTTGATGTAATTTGGGGAGGGTATTCCCCATGTTGAAGAAACCTTAAAGTGTCGAAGTCCTCCCATATATCCACAATGGGATGTTCAACCAGGTTACATTGTAGTACTGCAAAGTAATTAGATGCATAAGATACTTGTACTGTTAGAATCTTGTCGAAGTCTTGCTTAGCTTCTAAGAAATCTTCAGAGGTAGTGAGGGGTCTCCACGACATGGTATCCACATTTTGATGTGTAATACCAGGTCGGTGAATAACCTTGAACTCATTTTCCTGAAGTATAAGCGCCCAATGAGCTAACTTACTAGTAAGCTTGTCATTGGTCATCAACCGCTTGATAGGCTGGTGGTCGGTATACAAAGTGAACTTGGAACCATAAATATAGGGCCTGAAATGTATGACGGCCCATATAACAGCAAGACACTCCCCCTCATATGAAGAGTAATTGCTCTCAGCCTTGTTGTTACTTCGGGATGCATAAGCGATAACATATTCCTTGCCTTCCTCATCAAGTTGGCCAAGAATAACACCAATACCAAAAGCATTCCAGTTAGTGTGTAGAATGAAAACCTTGCTGAAATCAAGTCTTCTCAAAATGGGGAACTTTGAAAGCTTTTCTTTGAGTGTGTTGAAAGCTTCCTGAGCCTCATCACTCCATGTCTAAGCAACATCCTTCTTTAACATTGCATAAAGAGGATGAACACTAGTACTAAAGTCTTGGACATAAATCTTGTAGTAATTAGATAGTTCGATGAAACTCCTCAAAGTGTGAACATCAATAGGAATGGGCATTTCCAAAATGACTATTACTTTGGCCCAATGAGCCTTTATAGCATTTGGCAAAATTTTGTGTCTAAGGTAGACTATTGAGGTGATAATAAACTCATATTTTTTAGGATGGATCTTCATGTTAACTTCGTGGAGCCTCTTGAATAACTCCTCAAGATGAACTAAGTGTTACAAGAGTTTCTTGCTATGCACTAGGATGTCATTTCAAGAAATTTTCCCTTTCGAAAACCTAGTCCATGGCTTGCTAAAAGAAGACAAGTGCATTCTTCAATCCAAAAGGCATCACAAGCCATTCCCACAACTTGTTACTTCCATGGAATGTTGTTTTTTTGCGATCCTTCATAACGAACACAATCTGGTTGAAACCTCGCCTTAGATCCACAATTGTGAACATGTTTGAGTCTCCAATGCTATCAAACAATTCTTTAGGGATGGGCATGGGGTTCCTATCCTGAGGTGTAACCAGGTTCAAAGGTCTACAATCCCCGCACATCCTTTTCTCAGTCCATAATTTAATTGAATCTTTCTTTGCTGGCATTATTGTAACGGCTGTAAAATCAAAACTTGATGGTTGAATGAGGCTAGCCTCATGGAGCTCTTTGCATCTTTCATCTACCAGTTCCCACTTATGCTTGTTCAACCTATGCCTCCTCCGATAGATGGGTGTTTCATTTGTAAGGTCTATAGAGAACTACATGGTCTTACACCTACCTAAGTTTTTCATTGAGAATGCGAACACATTTTCATACTTAATTAGCAAGTTTGTGACCTGGTTCCTTTCCTTCTTGGTGAGTTGGTTCCCCATAACAAAAGGGTAGTTGGAAACACATGGAATGGAGTTGGAAAGTGTGTTTTAAAAACTTGGTGTATTGGGTTCTCCATTATCTAACTACGCAAATTCGTAGAACATTGTAATCGTTTCTCCAGAAGCTGATGTACCTCCAGGTGTATTAGATTCAACTTGAGTAAAATTACATATTACCTCATCCCCCCCAACACTAAGAGTGAAGTGTAGAATGTTGAAGATAAGCAAATGTACTTGGTCAGGATGTCATGTAGTCGCATCGCCACAACTACAAGCTAATTGAATCAATGTTAGTGTTATGTACATTTGAAAGAGTACACAGGCTACCAATAACCATGTAAGGGAGTTCAGGTCCATGCCTCTCCCCAGTAGAGCGTTATGCTCCAATTTAGTCACCTTAGTGTGATTAGTAGTGCTAGTTTGGAACCCCATAACCCTTTTCTCTTTCTTCTGGGCTTGGTTCATCCCAAGTGGCTAAAGCATGACGATACACCAGGCCTGGTCCATTTCCCTGAAAGGCGTGTGCTCTTGGGAAGGAGACAAAGGTGGGCCAAGCACCTCTTGGTTTTGCTATTGTGTTCATAGGAAACCAAGGAGGTTTCTCTACCTTATAATTGGTTGGCAACTGCTTTGATCATCCAATATGTGAAAAATCTACAAGTCAGGGCCTTTGATGGTGTATTTCAGAACCAACCATAGAATTAAGAGTCGTGCAAGGTTGGTCCACCAGTTGCGTAGCCAATGCACATAGGAATTACATTGTGCCACATCGAGTAGGAGCGGCTTTCCAAGGTAATGCTTGACTAACGTGTAGTGCTCTTGGACTTTTTCTTTTGGTCAAGCTGAGAAGGAGTGTTTTCAATTACATAACCAAGCGTAGGAAAAATGGATTGAACTTAGGTGATCAATCGTACCATGTCCGTGAAGAGACCGGATCTTGTGTCACTCAAGTCTTCTCCAAATTTAGCCACTGAAAATCCTTGACACTCTCAACCTGAAATGATGAAGTCCACGAGGCCAAGTAATTCCATATGTTTTTTCTAAATTAATTGTATGTTAAAGGGCAAGAAAGTGAAATTGGCCTTTCACGCGGTGGTTACAAATTGTTGTGGAAATCTAGTTGTGAGCTCCATCATTCTTGATGCCGCCATTTGCCTTGCAATAAAATCAATTTCTACATAGAAATACCTCCAAACCACCAGCCCTGACTATTAATAGGGCTTTGAGATTTGTACCAATACCACCAAAGAGCTCTAATAATGTAATCCCTTCTTTAAGCGGTGTCCACGTGATTAGTTAACGAAGTACTGGTTTAATGGGTTCACCATGGCTCTCCACGTTCTCAAAACTAGACAGAGCTTTGACCAAGGGCTTGTGGGCTGCTTGAACCTTTGTAAAACCTCTGGCCCGTGTTGAATGTTAGTAGGAACTACCTTCAAACTTTCAGTAGCTTGGGCATAAGCTGTCTCTTCTTCATCTCCTTCTATCCATTCGTGGCTAGCTTGTTGGATGTAGGAAATAGTGTGTGCTTCCTTGAGCATACAATGGTGAGCCATAGGACTATGGTTCCCATGTAAATTAAAGGGTATGTATCCCAGGTGGTGGCCATTAATTTCCTAATCCACTCGATAGTACGCATGCTCAAACCAATTGTATATTGTGAAACATTCATTGAAATTAAATGTAATTAAATCCAAGCTCTCCCCAAGTACCTCCTTTACACTCCCACTAAAAGTGCGAATTTGCCACATAGATTTCTGTAGTTTAGAATCAAGCATGCCCATCTTCTTGCCGTATTAAACTCCAAGAATCACTAGTTGGGCACTTATATCAAGAAGTATCATTTGGGGTGTATGTCCTCCCACCTGGATTGTTGACTTAGTATTGTTGATAATGGTAATTCTGATGGTGATGGGCATTCTCTCATTAGGCACCCCCTTCGGAAAGGAGTGAAAGACTTTGTGGAGAGAATGGTTATCCACAACGCTTTTGCTGAGTAACAAATCCATAAGTGAGGTGTTCTTAGTTCCCTTCTTATATGTGAATGTAAAATCAGAGGTAGGGGAACCCATTAGTTTAGCCATGCTAGAACTAGTGAGCAAATTACGAACACAATTTGCAACACATCTGTGTCCACTTCCGCGAACTCTGCAATGATGGCGTGTAGAAGAGAAGAATTTTTTTTTTTTTTCTATTTCGTGTTTCTTTTAAAATTATTATTCTTTTCTTCTTCCTCTTCCAGAGCTGCTACAAGGGCAATTCATTACATGACTACAAGCTCAAAAACACATAAGAGTGCACAACCCAGATGCTAACCTCAAAACTCATGTACAAGGAAAGCAAGTGTATGTGGGGTTGCATCACCTGGTGCAAATCTTATACTGCAATCAAACCTTGTGTTTGTGTGTGTGTGTGTACATGCTCCCAAGACCTAAAGCTGGTAATAAAACAAGCTTTAGAATTGCTCGCTCCTTCTTCCTTCCGAAGCTCTGGAATTTAGATTTTCATAACTTGTAGTTTGTTTCCTGTGTGCCTTTTCCTTCGCTTATGTTGCTTCTAATTATGGTTATTATTGTTCTTGTTATAATTACAGTACAAGAGTAGAAAAAGAAGAAAAAGTAGTAGTAATTCAAGAACATAGGAAACTAGTAAGCAGAAGAAACTTAAGAAATTCAAAGCTAAGAAAAATCTGCCGCTTTTAACATTAAGTGACAGAGAGGGGATTTTCTAGAATTAAATTGAAAAGAAGGAAAGAAAACGTAATGTATGTAAACGGTGGTTGTGTAATAGTCACCGTTAGCATCTAGAAATCCAATTTGATTATGGAAGAAACTCTCCTTGACAAAGGAATTCCAAAAAAACTAGCAAGAAAAGGGAAGAGCTTGGCCTCTTATACAATTGTCAACAAAGCTGAAACCTTAAACAAACCATAACCCTAAAACACCTAATAGCGTACAATAACCTAAAAACATACATTAACCTTAAAGGCATGATTGGCATGCCCATAACCGAACATCATGTATAAGGCCATGCATATGGGCATGACATACCTACTAGTACTTATCCTATTTATTACACATTAACTAGGTTACATACCTACTATTTATTACCTAATTTATTAATAAATTAATGACTTAACCTACCAACTACCTACTTAAGTTACCTAACCTAACTAGGTTTAACCTTCATAGCCTAACCTATTAATTACAACTAATAAACTAACCTATTGTTATTTATAGATAACACAGGCCAATTAATTAAATATACCAGTTAGGTTAAGCCACTAATGTATATAGGCCTACTTAGTTTAATGTAACTTATAAAACTTAGCTAGCTTAGTTTACCAACTAGAGTATAATAACCTTTTATAGCAAACTATTAACTATTAGATATTATATCATGGAAGACCCATGGACAATTACAAAGTAGACCCATGAATGGGTACATTGAAGGGATAATAATCCAATTGAAATAACAAAGTTTGCCATATGTGGTTTATATTTCTTTGTTCATGTGGTAGAATATACTATTACAATTGAAAAACCTTTCATTTGTAATTACAAAAAAAACTATGTTATCATCGATAAATAAATACAATCAAAATTGGATGACATTGTTCACTTTTCATTTACATTTTCAATGAAAATCATATTAGTTATAAGTTATAGTGGTATTTGCAACTAGAATTTGGTTCAACCCTTCTTGTAGTTGCATATGCAACTACCACAAATTGCAATTACATGGACACAAAAGACTATGTAAATGAGTTGGTTTGGACATTAGTCACATAGTAATCGCAAAAATATAGTCAGAATGGATAACATTTCTTCTAATGTGAATTTTGGACGTGCCATTTTTCATCCTATAATCATTAAAGACAAGTTATAGAAGACAAATGATATATAATGTTGAGGTGCCATATAATGCATGATTAGAGTATGATTAATAGATTGTGGACCATTTGATTATTCAAATTTATACCTAGATTAAAATCATTTTGTTAGGTTATTTAAAAAAATAAATTTAATAGTTAGGTAGGTAATAGGTCTAAGTAGGTTGAAAAAAACAAGTATGTGGGTAGTAGCTTAACCTACCTAACTTGACCTATGTAACCTATGTAATCTACCTACACGCCTTACTACCTAAATTTAACCTACTTACCCTAACTCTTTACAAATGCACATAAGTTGTAAGTATTAAAAACTGAACCTTTCACTTTCACAATGATAAACCAAGTCTTTAGCAATGGACTACAACATCAAAAGGTGTTTAATTTTTGTCAAGTTTTTTTATTTCACATGTTTATTTGATATTATTACAAGAACTTTATGAGATATTTAGTAGGCAAGTTGTAGGATAATAAGTAAAAAGTAGATAGCTTTTGTAGGAAAAATGAAATAAAAAATAGGTAGGTAAGTAAACATGTTGAAGAGGTAGGTAAATGGATGAGTGGGTAAGTAATAAATTGGCGGGTGCCTTGGTAGGTAGGTAAATCGGTAGGTGAGTCACGTGTGGGTGGGTTGGCATTAAATAGTAGGCAAATAGGTAGTAGGTGGGTGTTTGGGTGGGTAAGTGAGTAGGTAAGTAGGTAGGTTGATAGATAGGTGGGTGGGTAGGTAAATAGGTAGGTACATAGGTAGGTACATAAGTAGGTGGGGGTAGGGTTATCTATGGTCATATCAAATGACTTGTGATCATTTTTTAATCATTATAATGATAATGTGTCGCAACCCTAGCTTTGGGCTCACGACCAAAGCAAGGGTTTACAAGGTTGCGGGTCAAGAGCGAAGCCTGGGGGTCACATCTCATGCTCCCAGGAGTGCAAAAAAGTGTGAAGGAATGAACCCCCACACTCCCAAGTGAACTCTCATTTTGGGAGTTAGAGACCTAATGGACTCCCAAATTTTCAGACGGCGATTGCAGGGGTTAAAATCTGTTGGATTGAAATTTTTTTTATATCATTAGAAATCTATTGAAACGTAGATGTCTGAGATGGGTTCGCATGACTCATTTGGACATCTGAAACACAAGTTATGGCCAAAAGAAAGGCCGGGTGTCAAATTGTCAATTTAACTCCCAACCACTAAAAGTCGGGAATCAACCCGATTTCCTTACGTGTAGGTGGCGTGCGACATACCGTTGGAGAGCTCTCGATGAGAGCTATAACTTTGCTTTGGACCTCATCTCAATCAGAGGTTTGTACATAAAGTTATGAGGCCCCAAAGTCACAGGAGTCCCAACTTTGAGAATTTCAGGACTCCCATTTAGTAGATTTATTTGAAAAAAGAAACAAAAAAATAAAATAAAATTACACACGGTGTTCACCTTTTTAAAAAAATATAATCATCTTGCATTTCACTAACAACATTTATTTCTTCATCTTGCATTTCACCAACAAAAACATCAAAGTACATTTCCTTGTCATTTGTTTCTTCATCTTGCATTTCACCAACAACAATGTCCAAGTACATTTCCTTGTCTTTCTTCATCTCATGTGCTTCAAGAAACAAACCATCTAACAAATGAACATTCACACTAAACAATTAAAGAAAATGGGCCATCCAAGCCTTTTTTTCAACAAATAACGAAAATAAGTCAACCCCAACTAAGAGATTCCCATCACATATGGTCCACTTCATGTTCTTTTAGATTTTCTCACCATATCCTTCAAAGACAACTTATCAAGTTACTTTCGTAAAAAAAATTTAAATCATTTCTTAAATCAATGGGAGTACTTTTCAAATACACATTTTTGTAGAAGAATCACTCAAAATTATCTTAAAATAATGAAAGTAGTTTTCAAACACTCTTATTTGGATCGATTTATTATAATAATTTAATGTTTGATTATTCTATCCTTGAAGATAATTCTATGATAATAATCATTCAACAAATACCCATAAAAACCCATGGGTGGAGGACACTACCAAAATGTGGGGACAAATGCTACCACCATATCATAGGCCCCTATTTTGGGAAATGACTCCATCCTAGGGCCTTATTGTACAAGAAAAATATTCTACTTTCTTGGCATGTTTTGCTTTTGCACTCGGAATGGCCAATCTTCATTTAGAAAGTGCAACTAAACTCATTAATTGCAAGAAAGGACCATTAGGACTCATTTCGCCATCTAGTTAGTTCCTAGAGCCTAGCTTACCTTATTAACTCAACAGGAGGCAAAATGCATCCCAGAGTATACCTAGTATGCAATGGATATTGACTCAAAAGCAATGTTCTTTTTTCAAATATATTATTTGATTTTGCAAAAGTGGAATTTTTTTTTATTTACACTAAAAAAATTTATTTTTCCCCTAGTAAAATTTTTGATAGCAAAACATTGAAAAAGAAAAACAAACATACACATTTTTTTCACCCATTTTGTTGCTTTTTGGACCAAAACTTTGACTGTAAATTCCACTAACTTTGTTGATATTTTGAAAAGAAAAGTGAAAATTTTAATATGGTTTTAAAAAAAAACATACACACACATTTTTGTCACCCATTTTGTTTCTATTTTGACCAAAACTTTGAGAGGAAATTAAACTAATTTTGATATTTTTCGGAAAAAAGTGAAAATTTTAATATCAAGATATTAAGAAAAAACACACGCACACACACACATTTTTGTTATTTTTTCGAAAAAAGTGAGAATTTTAATATCACAATTTATTTATTTTTATTTTTAATTTTAATTTTTTAAAAAAAAACATGCACACACACAAACTTACTTTTGTCACCTACTTTGTTCCGTTTGGACCAAAACTTTGAGTGTAGGTAAATTCAACTAGTTTTTTAAAAAAAGTTGAAAAGAAAATTCAAATAATTTCTAATATCACAAAAAAATATTAAAAAAAACTCACACACACACACACACGAACAAAGTGAACATTCCTCATAAAAAAATGTGGGGACCAAAATGAACATGCACAAGACTACCTGCCTTGTGGAAGGGTTTAGGGTTTAGGGAAGGGTTTCTAGGAAAGGAGACGGCTAGGTACACTCCAAGTGTGCAAAAGATAGTGCAAGAAACAGAAAAGCAAAGCAAAGAGATCTGGAGTTCTCATAAACTTACGCGGGGCATCTACTCCGGCATGCCATGCAGCAACACCTTCTCAATCCTTTGCAACAATACCTCGTCAATCTCTCTTACACTTCCCTCAGATTACAGCCTCGAGCCTTCCCCAACACCTTCCTCGATCCACTGAAAACATGTGAGATGTATCACTATTAATCAATTGACATCACAGCACCTGGTCGGAGAGTTTTTTCATATTAACCGTCGACGTTTCATCTTGTCTTGTTGTGGTCTCATTCCCATGACTCGTGTCCAATTTACAAGAGGGAGTTGGAGTTGTCCTCATGTCCTCATGTGGTCCCCACAGTGAGCTCTGGGGATCAAGTAATATGCCAGTTGGGTCCTTTTTGGTTTAGTTGTCGAGACAATAGAGCTACAGTTTGAGTGTCAACTTTTTTGCTGAGGTCACATTTGAGTGACCCAGCACCCACCATTGCACAATCCAAAAAATCCCGTTCTGGGATTTCATTGATGGCATGAAAGTGTTCCCCAGGGGTCAGTTTACTTGGTCGGTCGTTTTTTTTTCTTTTTACGGTGAACATAGGCACTGGTGGGTGCTAGCTGGTTCACTCCGGCCAGAGCTGACCATTTGGTATCTGTGACAGGCATGTGTACACTCTGCATGTAGCAGCAGTCCCAGGTAACAACCCCAAATGGCTCAGCTCACGTGGTTGCACTGGCAACCACAATCATGATAATACCTATCCGCATGTC
>Ga0116231_10007307_pt1 | contig 20357 bp, 20 predicted proteins | sample S1TSphgellanicum_2_FD_89695 | JGI IMG/M metagenome (GOLD analysis project Ga0116231, IMG submission 89695) | Host-associated microbial communities from peat moss isolated from Minnesota, USA - S1T2_Fd - Sphagnum magellanicum MG | ecosystem: Host-associated > Plants > Peat moss > Unclassified...
AATATGCTCCTGCCTTCTACAAATCCAGTTTGATTCGATCTAATAATGCCTGGGAGGAAGGCTTGCAGCCTCCCAGCGAGGGCTTTAGCTAAGATTTTGTAAACACTCCCCAAAAGAGTAATCGGTCTCTAGTTCCTAAGCTTGGAGCGATCCCTGGTTTTGGGAATTAGGGTGATGAGCCCCCTGTTGATGAAAGTCGAGGCCTCTCCTAAGGCCAGCATGGCTGTGTAAGCCTTGAGTAGCGTGGGCGCTACTTCGTTGGCGCAAGCCTGGAAGAATTCGATTAGGATTTCATTGTGGCTAGGTGTTTTGCTTTTGGGCAACGCCTGAATTGCTTTGAAGACCTCATCCAGAGTGAGTTTCTGGATGAGGGAGGCATTCGTTTCGGCTGTGACTTTCGCCGGAACGCTGTCCCAGCAGCGGGCTTGCATTTCCTGGGTGCCCGGGAGATGCGCTTCCGAGGAGTAGAGTTTTGTGCAGAATTCGGTGACGTATTGGGTGAAGTCGGGTTAACCCCTGATCGCGCCACTTTCTGTCTCCAATTCTCTCAACAGGGTTTTTTTTTGGCCTAACTTGTGAAAGTCAAAGAAGTTCTTTGAACAAGTGTCGCCGTACCTGAACCAATTCGCTGAGGATAAATGTTGGTTACGCGACACTTGGTTCTGATAGATTTCTGCCAGCTTTGCCTGTGAGTCAGACAAGATGTCCTTCACCCCTTCGTTGGTCGGGTCGCCTTGCAGTTGGGCCTCTGCCAGTTGAATTTTTTTTTTGTGTGTTCTGATCGTGGCTCCTCTGAGTCGTTTCTTTGCTTTTGTTAGGCAATTGTTGCAGCTCATAACCTTGCCTATGGCCGCTTCCAGCCAGGGTGCCCAGCCTTGGTCACTGGATGGGGTCGGGTATCTCTAGCCAAGGCTTGGAGCAGTGCTGTTTTACCCTCCGCTTCCTCCAACATGGAGGTGTCAAAGTAGCGTGCTGGGTTGCCTGTGTCAGTTGCCTGCCCCCAAATTGAGATGAGAAGGGGGGAGTGGTCCGAGAATTTCTTGATGGAAATTGTTGATTCAATCCTCCCCCCTCTAGAATCCAGATCTTGGGAGACCATAAATTTGTCGATTCCGGATACCGCGGAGCTGGCTCCAGATCTTCCATTGTCAAAGGTGTAGGCCTTCTTTGACATTTTCCGGAAGTTGTCTAAGCACCAGGCATTGGATAGTCCATACTGCAGAGTCATGTGGTGCCAGGAGGCTGCCTCCCTCCCGTGCATCTGTCTTCCACTGGCGATGCCCCTGCAAGAGGTTTCCTCCTGGTGATTGAAGTCTCCTCCTATTATGGTGTTGTCTGAGTCGAATTCGGCTCTGCTTATGGCTTTCCATAAGAAAGCTCTATTTCTAGAAGTTTGGGCTACATATACATTAACAATAGTAAGCGTGCCGTTGCCGGCAGCTTGCAACTTGATAAATTGTGCCCGTCCCTCCATCAAAATTCAACCAAAAGGGCTGTCATTCTGTCTACAAGGATGGCGATGCTTGCACTCATTCTTTGAGAGGGGCCCATGGGTATTCCAGGGTTCCAGAAGGAACCCCCCTTCCAATACTCTATTCTTTTCCCAGCACTCCTCATGCCTTCTTGACCCAGGTGATATTCCTGGATGAGAAGGATTGGGGGGGGGGAGGGAAGAGAGGCTAACCAGAGTTTGATCGCCTTCTGCTTTGGCGAATTGATCCCCAATCCTCTAACATTAAGGGACGCCAGGGTGAGGGTTTTTCCAAACATGTGTGTGTGGGTTCTGGGCGGCTGGTGAGCTGATCGATCCCATATCTGTGCACGCAGTTTGACCTGCTTCCTCCTGGCCTGCTCCTTGGGCTTCTTGGTCATCCACGGAGCTGAAAGGAGTAACCGTGCGCAGGGGCTCCAGTTTGGAGAGGTCGAGCTTGATGAATCTTTTCTTCCTAATTGCTTGAGGGGACGCCAGCAGGCTGGCTGATGCGCTTTTGCATACTTGGCGATCTGTGCTTACGGGGCCGGATTTCAACAAAAGACTGTGTGCCGGGCCCGAGAACTCAATGTCATTGTTCATGCTTGTCAAGGAGTCACACATCCTCCAATGGAGGTGTCTCTTATTATTCACACTAATGGCGCTGGTGCTTGTGCTGATGTGTGTGAGTATGGTGCATTCCCATCCTCCTTTGGTCTGTTCTTCTTGCCAGCTCCATTCCAAGGAGACGCGATCCTTGAGGTTTAGACTGTATCTGAGGACCTTGTCCTCGAGCTCTGATTCGGTGCTCTGGGTGATATCTACAAGGGCAGACGCATGGGTCCATTCTTCCTCTGATGAGCCCGTGATCCTGATTTTAAGTGGGAGGCTCGGCGGGGAATTGTTCCTGGCGTATACTAGAATCTCTTTCTGGTCGTTTTTTTCTCTGGACAAAACCAGCCAGATCCTTGTTCTGGCGTGCTTTTGGCCTGGTGGTACAGAGATGCTTAAGGAGGTGAAATAGGAGCGATGTACTTTTGAGTGCATTCGTTTCCTTCTTCCCCTTGGTGTGACTTCATGGTTTGGGGTGGGAGTTGGGGACTGAGGCAAGGCCGGCCTTGGCGAGGCGATCCTAGGAGTGTGTTTCTTTCTTCCCTGGATGGTCCAACTCTCCCTCAAATCCTCTTGATTATCCTTTGCGTCCTCAGCTTCTGGGTTGACAGCCTCCAGAGCCACGAACGGGTTTGTGTTTGCAGCTGAGTAAAGAGCCTAGTGGCTGTTTGCCTCCCGGAAACCAAAATTGAGCTTTGCTTTGGATGTGTAGGCGCTTTCTAAATGCCTTCTGGTCACTAGGTTGGGCCTGTCGTGATTGAGACCTGGGGAGCTTTCAAATTCTGTCATGATGTGATCAACTTTCGAGCTCCCTGGTACTTTGATATGGCTTGAACCCCCGGTTGTATTTCTGCTCTATGGAGCTTATCGAAGCAATTGGCGATGGCTGAGTCAGTGGGGTGCTCTAATTGGCTGCGAGATTTTGAGTGCAACGGGTTCTTTCGAGTGCGCGTTTGGTTGCTCCTGACATTTTGAAGTCGAGGTTGTCTGCCAACATGATCCTGCTTTGGCTGAGAAGCTCCTTCTCCTGACTTCTTTCCATCTGTTCCGCTTGTGGAGAGGGGGCCGTTGGATGGTGGCACCCCTTCCCAGGGTATACTTCTGTTAATGGTGCAGATCCGGGCGTGATGGCCGAATCGCCTACATTTTCTACACTGATTCGGTAGTCCAGAGTATAGAATTCTCTGTGCTACCATGTCGTTGGTCTGAGCTCCTTCCGCCATTGACGAAATTCTAATGTAGCCAGGAAGCTTGGAGATATCTCTCAGCTCAATTGTTATCATGGGCCCGGCTAACCTTTTGATATAAGAATCGGTTGCTTCAATTTCCAAGACCTCCCCGAGCTTGCTGGCCATGATGGTCAGGGCTCTTGTGTTCCGAAATTGTTCGTGCAGGTCGGGGAACTACACCTTGATAGCGTGAGTAAGCTGAGTTTCTGCTCCTTGCGAGCTTGCGTCGAAGTTCGGGATGTATCATGAGAAGGAATGACCCAAGCCACTCCATTCGACTGCCGTCAGTCATCTGGTGGCCTTCGCGCCCTCCTCATCTTCAAGCAGAATCTCAAAGTATCACCTTGTGAGGAGAATAACCGAGACGAGAGGGGCCGGGAGGTGAAGTTTGAGACAATCGAACAACGTCTTAAAGGTTACTCTGCCCCCTAAAGTTCTACCGATTACGGTTCGCCTTGCTTTCTTAGCAACGTTTTCTTGCATTGTGAGCGCCAAATCCTTTGGAAAATCCGCCTCAATTTCCAGATTATAATCGACTGGCGATGGGCCTTGGGTTGCCTCCCCTTCGGGGGAGGCAGCATCTATCCCGCTGCCTGGTTGCGCGATCAAAGGGTGGAGGGAGGGGGTCGTCACTAAGTTGATCGAGTTCTTGCGTTGGAGCTTCTCACTCTCTGTGCTTTTACTCTGGCAGCGGAGAGGTCTTCCCTCTCCGATTACCTGGCTGCAGCAGCTTCCGAGTTCTCCGAGCCCCTTCCAAGACCAGCAGATGCAGAGAAAATATCTGACTTGCAGGGATGAGGAGAGGATCCTTTCGGAGGTACCTGATGGGTGCGAGGTCCGTCAGAGCATTCGATCTTACTCTCCGGGAATTTCGTCACGACATCCAGAAAAGTGGATGTCGAAGATGACCGTTGGAGAAACTCTCCGTGTGGTCCGCCATCGCTCCTGAGCAAAAGAACTTGCGCTTCCTTACTTGTTTGCTGGAGTTTCGTCTGATCCTGGAGAGCAATCGAATTCACCTGAGGGGTGCGCAGTCCGTCAGAGCTTTCGATCTTGCTCTCTGGGAGTTTCGTCGCGACATCTAGAGGAGCGATTGGCGAAGATGACCGTTGGAGAAGCTCTCCTCGTGGTCCGCCATTGCTCCTGAGCAAGAGAGCTTGTGCTTCCTTGCTTGTTTGCTGGAGTCTCGACCGATCCTGGAGAGCGATCGAATTCGCCTGTTCTGAACTCGCAATCCTTCCCTCCTTGCAGATCATTTCCCTAGAATGGAGAGAGATCGGCTTGGCAGGAGCTTCGCAGAGTTCTGGCGATGCCGGATCAATAGAGCCGTTGGTTGGAAGTAAGTTCTTTTTGCCCGTTGGAGAGGAGGCTCGGGCGCCGCCGACGTTCTTTGGTCTTAGTTTGAATTTGCTGAGTCCCGGCCGCGCACTACATCCAACTTTCCTAATCCTGTGAGCTACCAAAACGAACTCGTTAAGCTTGGCGGTCTGAGGATTAGCAGCTTCTGAGCAAATTTCCATCATTGTTGAGAAGAAGCGCTTAAGAATCAGCTAAAAAAAGGTGCATTCGGACAAGAGAATCATGAGCCTCTCTGATACACGTCCAGACAGCAGAGAGCTCCCATCGCCCTAAGTTATCCCCTGGCACATGCATTCAGCACCCCCACAAAAGTAACAGACTTTGGTAGCACACCCTCCTGTTGCATTTGTCAAAATGCCTTTTGCACTTGCCCACATTTCACATGCCCCATATCATTGCATTCCAACTGACCACATTTGGAGATGGCATGTCGTTGAACACTCTCCAAGTGTCCTCAATGCCCACATTTTGCATACATGTCCACCAAGCTACTCCCCACAAAGACATCAGACCTGCAACCACTTTGAATGAGCTGTTCATGAACAAGCCTGTTGTCTTCAAGTGCTCCTAAACCAGCACATGTGTTAAATCACATTAACAAAAGTCAATTTGTCAGGACTGATCCCTTCTTGTCACATTGGTTGGAAAAGTTGCATCACCTTCTCAGGTTGCCCATCCTTCACATATTTTGCAAGCTTCTGATTCCATGGAAAAAGGTTCAATTGCACTGTGCCCGGTGCCATTTCAGCCATCTCTGCTGCCACCTATGGCAGGTTTCATCAGTCTTCAAGCCAGAGAGCTTCCCATGTCTTCTTGTTTTTGAAATCCAGATACCTTTCATTTATCTACAGCCAGAAGTCCAGGTAAAGATTTTTCAGCAAACAAAACTCATGTACTGTGAGAACCAAGACAGTAGACAGAGAAAGGAACAAGACAAGAAAGCTTGCAACTGCAGTGAGTATGGCCTCTGTTTCTCTGCAATGAGCTCTGGGAAGAAGAAGTGCAGTGTACTGCAAAAGTTGGTGATGGGTATAATGCAATTGAGGGTGCACAGAGACACATAGCAGCAAGCTCCTCCTGGTCGACCTCCCTCTTCTTCTCCATGTGGTGGTTGAGCTGCAGCTGTTGCCTTTGTGCTCTAGACGAAAGTTAGATCTTGAAAATGGCAATTGCGCATGCCACAATAATGATGAAGAAATTGTTGCTGCCTTAGCAAAATACCTTGGCAATTGCTCTCTCTCCCTCTCTCACAATCCAAGAGCATCCCGAGTAGACCCAAATGCACCCAAGTCAATTCCATCTGGAGCATCACAAGAAGACCCAAATGCAGTTCCCTCTGGAGCATCCCAAGAAGACCCAAATGCAATTTACTCTGAAGCATCCCAAGTAGACACAAATGCAACAAAATGCAATTCCGTCTGGAGCATCCGAAGAAGAGTCAAATGCAATTCCCTTTGTAGTATCCCAAGAAGACCCAATTCCCTCTGGAGCGTCCCAAGAAGACCCAAATGCAAATCCCTCTGGAACATCCCAAATCAACCCAAATGCAATCTCTCTCTCGACCACTACTACGTGTGCATTTGTTGGTGGGAGGAGTCAAGATTGAAGTCGTCCTGAGGATTCCCTCCTCCGCTTGGAATGGCCCTAAAACCCTCCAAATCCCCCTAAACCCTCAAACTCTAACCCCAAAAAGCTGGAGCAAAGATATTAGAGAGGGGGCATACTGCGCCCCAGTTTTGCCAAAACTAGGGACGAAAGGAGCAGTTTAGATGGAAAAGTACGCAGGGAAAACTAGTATGTTAAGCTATTTGCATTGTTCTTTGTTCTTCATTATGTATTATTTTATTTATTAAACTCTTTGCTTAGTTTTTTATTACATGTTACTTTGCCATTTAAAATTTTTAAGCATGCAGTTTTGTCTTTGTCTTTTTACCTATTACTTTGTTGGTTAAATTAATTATGACGTTTTGTTACACATTATTCTAGCAATTTAGGGTTTTAAGTGCTAAGCTTTGTGCTTTATTTTTCATTACATGCTCCTTGTTGGTTATGTTATGGTGTTTTATTACATGTTACTATGGTAGTTTAAGGTTCTAAATGTCAAGGTCTTATAATGTTGTTGGAATGGCAGATTTATTTAGGGTTTGAAAGAATTAAAATCATAAAATTCACCTACATCTATCACGAAATGTTCACATGCATCCATCGATGCTCATGTTGGTGAAGTTGGAACGAGAATGGTGATGGCGATGCATTTCATTTTAACTCTTTTAATGAGTTAGATGCTAAAAGGGAGATTGGCAAGGAGGAGATTTTGAAAGTTGAAGCAAATGCACAACAATTGTCGTTCTTCCTCCAACTTAAGATGAATAAAAAAAAATTGATTTTTTTGGCACAAAATTACATATACATGGGTCTTTTATAAACTCAATGATTCTTTTGCCATGGATGATTCTTCAAAATCTCAACAAATGCATTATGTTTTCTATCATAATGTCAAGCAAAAGGATTATGTAGAAAGTAATATTCATCATCATCAAGGCCTTGTCATTTACAACAAAAAAAATGGTACAATCACAATGAATAGACATGTCTTCAATGAACATTTTGATGTTTTGAAGTTGAACAATGCCAAAAGACTTGCTACTACTACCCCTATCTCAATTGATGCCCAATGGTCTTCCAAGAAGTGGAAAAACCTTACAACCCATTCCATTAACCCATTCCATTGCTGGTTTTTTTTTGCTTTGGAGTCCCTTACAAGAAATTTGATCTTTCTCAAGAAAAATTTGTTGAGGATTTATGTTTTTATATCACCAAAGGGTACCACCCATTTTAGTCCAATAAAAGGGTGAAAGCATGGTAAAGTATATAGAAAAAGTAGTTAAAAAAAGGCAGTCAAAAAGTGGTCTAATTTTTGACACGAGGAAAAAATAGATTGAAAAACAATTTAAATAACATAATAAAAGCATGGTGCTTTTATTTGAATTTAAAAATTGGAGAAACTTTGGCACAATAAAAATAGATAATAAGTATGTTTGAAAATGTCTAATCAAATTGAGTTTAAACATACTTTTCCATTAGAAATTTGATGTATTCTACTATAATATTTGAACTTTGAAAACTTACAAACACATTTCAAAGCTACATCATGTTGAAAATGATGTAGCTACTTTCACCTAATTCTACAAATTTTAACAACCTAAAAAGTAGGGTAAAAGTACCATTATTACTTTTTTAGTCTACTTGAATGCATATATAAATATGTGATTAATCAACATCATTGTAATAAAATTAAAGATTATCTTCATGTTGATCATAAATTAAATAAATAATTTTACTTTCAATACATTAAAACTTATTTATGGCTATTTGTTTTTTTTTACAAGGACTAGAAATTGTCTACTTTACTTTGTTGGCACCCAAAAACATTTGGTTTAAGAAGCTAATCCTCCAATAATTTGAGAAGTTTATGTTTCCAAACATGAGGCAACTATACAATGAAATAATACATAACATGGTCAACAAGTCCATAGAATCCCATGTCATTCCTACTTTGATTGAAGCCACCATAATTACTATCACATTTGATCTTCAAATGTCTTGAGAAGGATTTGACATGTTTGTTTTGGTGGTCAATTATTATTACAAAAAGTGAATTCCTTGTCAAATTACTATAGGGATCCTTGAGGTTCATAAAACATCAAGAACTACCATGGGTTTGCAATTGAAAGGCCTACTTACCCACTTTGATTTGTGTGACAAGGTCATAGCTTGCATCAATGATGAAAGCACCAACTTGAACATTCTCACAAATGCCTTAACAAGCATTATGTCATGTGTTACATTAATGTTGACACAACCATATGCTAGTAGTTATTATGGGCATGTTATGTCCAAATGTTGTTAGTATGTTACTAACAATTTGAAAGTTTATGGTTCCATGAAAGAGGTGTCCATAAAATATGCATATGTGTCATTATAAAAAAACTATTACATGGACCAAAAAAAGCAAAAAGGGAAGGCGAGAATGGGCAAAAGCTTGTGAAGATGCATCTCTTTAATTTTATAAACTAAAGACACCTATGAAGACTTAACTTGCGTTTAAAGTTAGTATTTGCAAAAAAAACTTTGGAGTTTTAAAATGCCATTAATTTATATCATTCAACACAAAAACTTGCCTTGTAAAGCAAAATTCTTAACTACCCATAAACTTGGGCTATGGCAAAAAACATTAGTGAATTGCTTCATTCAATGGTCATGCAATGCATGTTGAACCAATCCCTATGATATTGGTTACATTATCTAATGCAATTGTCATCACCATCATCATGTGTTGTATATGATTGAAAACAACATTTTTGTAATGATTATTCCTATGGTAATTTGTGATTTAATGTTTTATGATATTTGTGTTAATGTTTCCATGAATTGAATTGGATTTTTACGATTGAATTTTTCAATTGTTTAACAATTTACTGTCCTTTTGCTTGTAGGTTAAGGACTTTGATTTTGAGTTACATCATCTTAGCCATCTTATGAGGTTTAAGGTGATAACTATGTTGAAGCCATTTTTGGCTTTTGCATCTTCATTGCAACCTTACAGTGCACATGACATGTTAGTCTTTATGTTGAACCCTCATTTTAAAAATTTGTAGCCCATTTTAAACTATGTGGGCCTTGAAGTGGCAATGGAAATTGCAACATGGTAGGATCATGAGATTTTTGCGTCATTGTCCTTGATTGTCACAATGGTTTTCAACACCAACCCCTTTCAAGATTGAACCTGTGGATGTCATTTTGCCTAAGTCATGTGTCTTTGGTTCTTTAGCTTCAATGAAGGAAGTTACCATAGCCCTACTTAAAGTTAAGTTCTCATTTTATAATGAACTATAGTGTTAAGTGAAAGTTTGAGTTCTTTGAATTAGTGGGCAAAACATGAACAACAATTTTCAAATATTGGTTTTCTTACATAGCAAATTATGAGCATCATGGGTTTGTAGATTAAAATTGAAAGGATTTTTAATATGGCCAAGATTATTACAGGATTGAAGCATTGTTGTCTTGGCTCGGAAAATTTGGACATGTCTTAATTATGAAAAATTAGCCAAATGACCTTAGATCAAAGTGCACAATTGGTTGAGGGGTCAAATCAATGGCAGAATATTTGGATGTTGAAAATTGTTTACTTGAAAATAATGAAAAACTAATTATAAATTTTAATTTATTTGAAGAAAATTGATTATATTGTTGAACACTATAAAATGCAAAGCACTTTTGATGCAAACAATTACTAAGATAAAAAAAGACACATGTAACTTTGGATTTACTTTAGATTTTGTTGACTTCATTTGTTGTTTCAAGTGGTGGTTTTTTTTTTACTATCCATCACGCATATATTTTGCTTTAAATTTGCTAACCACTAACCAATTGTGATGTTGAAAGTGTGTCATTTATGTATAAATGGGGTTCCTAGGAAACCCACTATAGGTGGCAAACGGCCCTAGTGATGAAATGGGTGAAAACAATAATATATAATAATTTTGGATTTTTTAGAGTTTCACACAAGTGATTAAATGTCCTCTTTGTGGTTTGTTCATGTGCTACAATTTCATTATTGAGGTGTGATTCTACATGTAGTATTAGAGCAATTTGTGTTTTGCATTTGTGTCGGTTTTCAACTTTCCATGCTATCTTGAATTCATCAACTTCTATCTTTTTTCTTTTAGTCTTAAAATTTTGAATGTTTAAAGAATGTCAAAGTCAAGGCCTAGTTGAAAAGCTTGTGAATCAAGGTCTATTTTAGTTTTTAATAAACTTTAATGTTTTAAAAATCATAGAGATAGATGGAGGTTGTGGTGTCTTGATTTGTATTTTGTTTTTTAAGGTTTTGAAATTTAAGCATTGTTTAAAGAACAATAGAGTTATAGTGTTTGCTTTTGGTGTTTAAGCTTGAATGTTTAAAGCTATAGAACCATGGGGTTGTATGTTGAAAGAATTGCAAAATTAAAGTTTGTAATGTTTTGTTTTGCTCTTGTGTTATTTTATTTTTTTTGGTCTTGAATGTTAAAAAACAACAAAGTTAAGGGCTTGAAAATTTTGTGAATTGATGAGTTTATTTTGAATATTTGTAAATTTACAAAGGGTAAGGTGTTGACAATTGAAAGAACTACAAAGTTAGAGGCTATGTTTGTTTATGTTTGGGTTTTGCAACCTATTTATCTCTAAGAAGTCAAGGGAAAAAAAGAGTAACATCAATCTAAAAGTGCATTCTACACCAATCTTTTGTGTGAATCTACCAACACTTTAGTTTAAGAAAATGATTATGGGGCGAATGCAAGGTATGGTGGCTCATTTTTGGAGTCATAGTAACAATTCTTGCAAGGTGCTTTGTGTTTAAATGCTCATGTTGAATAATTTAATATTAAATATATTAAATGATGACTCATTCTAGATTAACAACTTGATTTTGATGACATTTTCACAATTATTTTTTTGCAAATAATGTATTCATTATCAATAGTGGATTTTTGAAATTAAAAATATGGACTAATAATTGATTGGATTATTAAAAAATTCAAATTTTCATATTGAATTCACTCCAAATTATTTATAGTGATTAAACATGACTTAAAAAATAAAATCATGAAGTTAAAAGTGAAATTGTTTTTTGGTGAAACCTGAACCAAATGGTAGTTATGAAATTTTGAAGGGTCATAATTGGACCTTGTTTTCAAAAGTCCTTTTGAAATTATTATTTTTTCATTGGTCAAAACATTTATGCCCAATGGGTACAAAATTGAAATATTTAAATGGATTTTTATTCTTATGGACTTTATGGTTTATTATATATATATATAATTAATTTCATAAGTGATTGAAATTTTAGTAATCAAATATAACGCTAATGAAATATCATAATTTAAAATCATATCCATATGGATCATTTATAAAAACTTGCTTGTGACTCTTGTGAATGTTATATTTGCTTAAAATGAGCCATTACACAATGCATACACCCAATGGTTACATTCAACATGAGCAACTCCAACTTTTCAAAATGTGTCTTCATCATCCAAAGGTGGGCTACAATCATTATAATTGTGATTATTTAATCATTATGCATTGTAGATTGTAACCATTTTGTAATAACTAATGTGATTAAAGTTTAAAGCAACTTTATATGTTGGGTGAAACAATTTTACACCTTTTATTGTTAGACTTTGGCAAAATGTTCATAACTACAATTCAACATGCACATTGTCTTTGAATGTGTTTTTGCACAAGAAATGATGTCAAATTTTATTATGCTTGTCATGCGCATGTTCAAGTCCTTGTTCACAAGGCATCTTACATCTAAACAAATGTTATAAATGTCCAGATGTAAAAGAAAAATTAGTTTGTGTCCATGTTTATAAGGCCTAACTTTAACAAAAAACTTTAACAAGCCCATGTCTACTAGGCTTTACATATTACAATTTTTTAAAAAGTTGACATATTACCCTAAACATGCCAACATTGGCAAAGATTAGATTTTGATAGAGAGATCCAAATTAATAATGTACCATTTGTTTGGCTAAACATGTTGTGTGCATCTCAATGTTCAAAACGCTTTTTATTAAATTTTTTAAGGTACTTTTATAATATTTTACATTGTACATGAAGTTTAATATTTTATTAATGTATTTTAGGCATTGAAACAATTTGGGTTTTTTGAATTTAAGTTTTGGCATGATTATAGTGATGATTGATTTATCAATTATTTGTATTATATTTGTGTCATGTTCATATAGTAATAATAATATCTCAATCTTACAGTTGTATTACATGTGCACCTTTGGGGGGTAAGAGATTTAGTATTGCAACAATATGGTTACAAACTTTACAACAACATTCATTCAATGTAATAGTCATAATATTCCTTATATATTTATTGATATTCTTTGGCGTTGTTTTTGTGTTTTGATCTATTGTGATGGTTTCATTTGCATTGATATTTATTATTCTTCTAGTTAATCTATTAAATATTCACACACAAAACTATCTTCATAAATAAAATAACCAGCAAAATTTTTTGCAACAACTAAACCAATTCATATATATATATATATATATTTGATATATATTTTAAAACCCATTATTATTACAATTCGAACCTCATGAATTACCTACCAGACTTGGCCACAAGCGCACCAAGAGTAGGAATCTACCGAACTCTATGGCCTCCTCCCTCTAGTACTTTAAATAATAATATATGTGATTAATTCTTGAAATGATTTGGACCATTTTATCAAACTTAGATGAGCTCTTCAATAAGCTTTGTGTGAAGAGATTTTTTCAGGGGTTCTGAAAAGACGTGTAACTAAAATGTAAAAGGGGAAAAGAAAAACCAATGTTATGCACTTAGAGCATCTCCACCGGTGCTTAGTATGTCACTCTGGATAATAAAATTAAATGTTTAAGTTTAGTTTTTTTTTTTTTTTTTGCAACCCCACCAATAAAACTGTAACTGGAACTGCATGTATGTGGGGACTACTAATAGCAAACCACCTGGACCAATCATTATAATCGACCAATCAAAAATACTGCAATACTCAGCTACAGTTAGGTCCAATTTATTACACTCTTTTTTGGAGGTGCACAACTATGTTGTGCCTTTTACCAGCCATGGCAAGTTGCACGAATTTGGTGCAGAGAAATAAATTTCCTGAGTTAAACCGACACATTTTTATTTTTTCACAATGAATTTTACTGTCTGGAGTCACATACTAAGCACCGCTGGAGATGCTCTTAGATCCACCAGCATCATCAATACCCACTAAAGTAACCTTGGATATCATAGCCTAGCATCACATTCCACATTGAAAAAATGATTTAAAAAAAAAAGTAATTCATTTTTATAAATATGATTTATTTATTTTCCCATGATCTACTATGATATTGTCACATAAGGAGAGAAATTATTCATATTTTTAGCCTATGATAATTATGATAGTTTTCAACACCTCAACTTCATATTTTCACAAAGAATCATTTCATTATTTTGAGGATTATTTAATGATGAAACTAATCCTAGAGCCATAATTACCCGAGTCTATAATCACCCAAAGCCTCCAAAATTAATTAAAAGATCCATCCAAAAGAAACCAGACCAAAACAAAATGATGTTTTAGAAGCTTTTGCTAATAGTCAGGAGCTATGTATTTTTTCCAAAAATTGCTGGGTAATGCCCTAAATTAGGGCCTAATAGTAGTCTTGTTCATGTGTGTCAAATTGACAAATGAACATAAAAGGATGTTCAGAAAATGTCACTGGAATATAACTTTGCTTAGATTGCATGTTATAAATGAATTTGTACATGTTTTCAAATCATAGCTTTTCCATGGTCTATCTTATATATTAAAGCTACAATGTCTGTCTGTTTGTCTGTCCGAGCAGTGCCTGGAAAATTATTCCAGTCATTGCCCGTTCCCTGTCGTGTGTTTTATAGAAAGGGGGGGGTGGGAAAGTTGAAGAATTTCTTGATTTGGGAATTTCGATCTGTGTGACAGTTATTACCCAACTAACAGCTTCGAGGACCTGAACTAAGGTGGCCAGAATCCTCGATAAAGGACCTGAATCGAGATTCTCAATACTCGGTCCAGACCTCGAGACGGACCTGAAACGAGGTTCCCAGAAAGAAAACTCGTCGTTGGGGACCTGAAACGAGGTCCTCAGAGAGAAAACCCGTCGTTAGGGTCCTAAAACAAGGATGCACTCTTTTATTCACCAACACTGAATTTGTTTTTTTTTTAAATTAGTTTTAAAAAATAAATATTTCAAACCCTAAAAGCCGTCTGCTTCCTGTTCTTTGAAAAAACAGGCCAGGGCAACCGCTGCGGGGGGCCGGGCAAGGTGCCACGGGTGGCTGGAGTGGCGTAGCCACAGGTTGCCCTCACTCGTTTGCATGAAGGATGTCATGTATGAGGTTTGCATATCTTTCAACCTTTCAACTATTCACTTAAAAATCATTCAGACAAGAGGTTAGGGTCTTATAATGTTTGGCAACCTAATATTTAGATAACATCATAAAGGGAAAAAAAAAAACTTATGTTGAAGTTAGCAAGTCTAACCTAAAATGTTAGTTAACTATTTTGATATATATTCACACTTAAGTTAGTGTTAAGTTAAATTAGGGTATCAAAGGGTAAAGGAACTTATATTTATCATGATGGATTTACACCATCAAGATGAATGTTAGTGATTAGTAACCACAATCAAGATTATTAGAATGAATGTTAAATATGATAAATATTGAATTAGACCCCACAAGTAAGCCTATGTAACATTGAGTTAAATGGCTGTTTTTGACCTCTTTACATAACATTGAATTAACATCTCAAAACCTAGGTTAGGTTTGAATGCTAACTATCACAAATGCTATAACATCAAGTGAACACAACAAGCCAACAAGGACACCACATCATTAGCGAACGATGTGAATGCACCCAAAAAATGAAGAAAATCTACCATTGACTTAGTTTAGGGTTTAGGGTTTAAAATGTCGACTTAGTATGTTCACCTTCAAGACAATTTTTAAATTAAGATCTATGTGTATCTAAAAAATAGTTAAAACTTGCTAGATTGTGAAGCTACTAGCATTTTCTAGTTATCCTATATATAAAAGCAAACATGGTGTCTGTCTGTCCATCTGTCTGTGGCGACAAAAACAAGACGAGGTCCTGAAACGAGCGAGGTTCTCAAAACCTTCGAGGACCTGAACCGAGGTGACCAAAATCCTCGATAAAGGACCTAAATCGAGATTCTCAGTACTCGATCCAGACCTCGAGACGGACCTGAAACGAGGTTCCCAGAAAAAAAAAACCCGTCGTTGGGGACCTGAAACGAGGTCCTCAGAGAGAAAACCCGTCGTTAGGGTCCTGAAACGAGGATGCACTCCGACTGGCAGTTCTCGGTTTTGGACATATTGAAGAAGAACCAATAGCCGAACACAAGTCCGGTTCAGTGTTGGGTGGTGCTTTTGAGTCTTTAAAGAACCACCGGTTCAGGTCCTTTAAATATTTCAGACCCTAAGAGCCCCTTGCTTCCTGTTCTTTGAAAAAACAGGCCAGGGCAGCCGCTGTGGGGGGCCGGGCGAGGTGCCACGGGTGGCTGGAGTGGCGTAGCCATGGGTTGCCCTCACTCGTAAGTTTTAAGCCCATTTGTAAGCCCATTTGTAGCTATGCAATGGAAAGCAACTATTACAACACCACCCATGTCAAGAGCTTTCCATGGGGCTGTTGTGATCACAACAGCCCCATGGAAAGAGACCCTTGCCTGGCACAATTGTTGGAATGGTAGAATTATCAGAGGCTTGCCCATTCGCTCATGCATTGTTGATGGAGGAAGTCAGCATGGCTACCTTCGTTGGATCCATAACCTGCTCTGCACAAGCTGCAAGAATGCCTGGCTCATCAGCTCAATCTTTGATTTCCCAGATATAGGTGAAGGCAGAGTACTACCCTTGATTGAATGTAAAAGAACACATGGAAGACTTGATGACTTGATGCCTTGATGACTGACTGGGGGATTTCTTCTACCCTATGGTTGGAATCAGAGCTGAAACTGTGATGGCACAAGGGGATAGTGCAACAGAAATGCTTCTCATGGAGTATAAATGCTTGTAAGACACATCAAGTTTGGGCAGTATGTGGAGGCAGTCAAGGTTTTTGCAAAATGCAAACAGATGGGATTGACAAACAAGCATGCCAATGCCAAGCACTGACATACAAAAGACGTGACAAATTGACAATGGCATCCACAGAAGGGAGAAGAAGCACACATCTCTTTCAAATGTTTCCAGTAATTCAGTTTCAAGTTGGGAAAGAAAAAGATCGATTGCAACACGAAACTAAAACCATTGACAAAGTCTAGGATACCAGCAAATTTCCTGCTCAAAGTTTTAAGCCATAGGGTTGCTTGTCATAGTCTTATGACTGTTGAACCCATCACTTGAATCCATCCTCATTCACTTGTCATAGTGTTGCTTAGAAATCAAGCACCCTGTAGCTTTGGCATTAATTGTATTTTTGGCTGGAACTTGACCCAATGTGTGAGTGACCTCATCCATACATGGGTGAATGATTATGCCATTGGGGCAAGTTGGCATAATCATTCACCCATAATGCACATAACCATTCACCCAGTTAATCTGTGCATATTATGGATCAGCATGTTCCATACAAATTGCATGCATTTAGATGAGAAGCTATCAATCCGGTCAGCGAAGTTTTAAGTTTGAGGTGTGAAGTGCGAACCTGCCATAAAGGCCAGAGTCATCACCCCATGAGTTGCTTTTTTAGAAGGTATTGAAAATCTCAGGCGGCCCGAAAGATAGGGCCCATATGCTCAACATTCACTGAGCATTTGGGCTCGTTGTAGTGGAAAACTATCCTCGGGTTACTACACAATTTTGAGGAATCTCATGAAATGTTTAGTGGTCCCAATTGATTTGACAGTTTAAATTCTGGAAGCAGAATTTTTTTTCCCTACTTACAAACAGATCAGAAACATGGTGCTTGATGATGAAAATACTCTGAAGAGGTTGAACATCTTGGTCTAATTTTGAAGCTTCATCAATTCAATTTTCTGTTGTGAATTAGCTGGGTGGTTTGGATTGCGAGAATGTGTTATAACTGGCTTTAATTTCTCTTCAATCATTTTATTCCTTGAAGATGAACACGACATAAATCTCATGTTCAGTTTGAATATAAGTACTCCTGATGATGGCTCAGTTTCTGAGTGCAGAATTGCAAAGTGTCTGTCATCAGATAGACATCATCCAATGGCAAGCAACAATTGGTTTTGAGGACTCTACATGGTGCAAGAGACCAAGAAGACCTTGAAGGATAAGAGACACACAATATGTTGTGGGCTCCTAGATGCTTGTGCTCATTACCAAATTCTAGAGAAACTTGCTTGCCTGCTGGATCCACATGCAAATCTCCAATGGAAAAAAAACACCTGCCTTCATTTTCTCACTGAAGGGGCAGTGTCAAAGACTGTTGATTGGAGAATGTGCTCAGCTGAACATGTGACTTTCTGGATACCTGTGGATGGCAGCTGTTGCTGTTCCACCAGCATTGAAACAACTGAGTGAAAAGTTTCCTGCGTCAGTATCATCCTAAATTCAACAGAATGGGCCTGCATTCTTTTATCTAGATTTTCTTGGGATTTTCTGATGGCAATGTTAGTGGGTGCTGAAGGGTTCTGATAGTGCTCCATAATTGGGATGCAGGCTACAGGTATATGTTGGGATGATTGACAGGGATCTGAATGACAAAGGGTAATTCATTGTCTTCAATCCTACAAGCACCCAAATGAGCCTTATCAATTAGAGCAGGCTTGTGCTTGCATTCTGTTTCCCAGCATTTGGTGCTACAGCTGAGAGGCTCCAAAATCTTACAAAATGGGATTGTTTCTTTGTGCAGGTATATAGTACCTGGGTTGGGTGATGCGAGAGATTGTAGTTTTGGCACTTGACTTCCAGGCCCTGTTGTTGTTGTACACGCTTGCATCAATATTCCCTGCATCCTCCTCCAAGGATTGTTTGTGGACATTCCACAAACTCACTTTGTCAAACAACAGATTTGATGATTCCCCCTATCTTTAGAAATCAAGTTGATCAGAGCTCAGCTATGAGTTCAAAGTTCTGTGCAAACTCAAAAGTGTAACTGTAGTGTCCAATTTGGAAGCTCATTAATATAATTCCAGATCATGTCCTCCTCTCTCCCATGGGATTACTCTCTTGATGCTAAAGATCCATCACAAGAATGGCCAATAATTAATAAATTCTTGAGAGAGTGTTGTTCTGCTTCAAAGACTTGTATAGTCAGTGGGTACTTGTTGTAAGTAGGCTTGCTGAATTACTTGATTTGAGAATCCTCTCACAATCCATGCATGGAAAAAATAATTTGTAGATAACACAACCGAAATTTTGTTTTGTTAGGCCATATGTCTAGCAATAGCAAATAAAGAATGTCAAAAATATAAATGGAAAAACAATGATGTATAACAAAATATGCACAATTTTTGTTTGTTTGAGGGAATTTTTTAAAAAAATAATCAGATGAAAAGTGTAATGAAAATGAAAAATGAAAAATCTAACGGATTATACAAAAGACATAATTTGTAATCAATTTAGATATAAAATGACAATATTAAGCATGATTTCCCTAATTAACAATTCAAGGTACATACAATAATGTAATTCAAAATTATAACTTAAGTTTCACAAAATAAACTCATCTTTTCCAATCGATTCATTGTCATTGATAGTGCGTAATAGCGTGGAGCCCAAAAATTAATTATTTAAAATACGCGTGTGTGTCGAAGGGTCCCATATCATCATCAAAATCAACATGCTCAAACCTACTTGCTAAAATCAAAATTCCTTGCTTTATCCTCTTCACCTTGCTAAGGGTTTAGAATTGCAACAACACCACAAATCAATATGCATTCCCAAAGGACACCCATTCCATCCTAGTGACAACCTCTCTCCCCATGCTTTGCTTCAACATCTTAAAACTCCAAACCACAAAACTTCGACTCCAAAAGTTCAATAACTCACACAAAGTTGCCATCCCAAACTTTCACATCACAACTCTTTTTTGGGGGGCAAAAATCGCTGCCTCTCTCTCCCCTCCCCCCAATTAGAGGTCGATGCATGCCTTGTTTTGACCAAACCCCGCACTTAACTATGTGTGAATGAACTTGCTTGATCGGTGTGCCATTTTGGAGCCTATGATGGCTCTCCAAGTGGCCCCCAAAATTTTGAGAACAAATTAAATAAATTTGTGCTGTATTTATTTAAAACTAACTAACAAAGCAACTTTTGATTTGTCCCACAATTCAGGGTTCAAAACATACCCTTATAGGCGGTGATTCACCTTAGCCACCTCCAACTACACTAAGGCCCACTTTAGATGAGGTCTAGGGTTTGAAACATACCCTTCTAGGTATGATCATAGGTGCCAATTCACCCTCACCATCTTCAACTACTAAGGCCCACTTTAAAATGGGGTCTAGGGTCCAAATTCCTAGGAACCAATTTGGACTCATTTGAACCAGATTGAATCCTTGAGTTGGCTGTGCTTTGGACACTAGCTTGCATCTTGGTTCTTTGAAATTGTGAGCTTTCCTTTTTAGGTCTTTTTTTCCTTTGGGGTTCCAACCAATTGATTTTCCTTACAAAATGGTGCAATGTAAGTTTAGCCTTGATTTGCCACTTTTTGGTCGTGGACCCTCATCTAAAAGGCCATCATGGGTCCAATTTATGGCTTTCATCCAATAGGATTGCTCTATTTTCATTGGACCTAAGACCTTGGACCCCCATCTAAAGTGACCCTAAGAAACAATAACCATGTTTATTATAGGGTCATTGTTCATAGGGAAGGAAAAGCGAAAGTTGGTGGTAAATTACAAAATTATCTCACAAGGTGGATTACAAAGCCTTGAAAAAGGAAGTTGTAAAGGAGCATTGAACAATGGAAATGGAACAAGTTTCCAAAAGGTAACCCTATCTACAAGAGTCAATTTGGCCTTATCTATACTTCCCCCCCCCCCCCCCAAAAAAAAAAATCACAAACCCAAACAACCCCCCCACAAAGAAAACACCCCCCCCCACCACAACACCCCCCCACACCCAC
>Ga0116231_10007308_pt1 | contig 20356 bp, 4 predicted proteins | sample S1TSphgellanicum_2_FD_89695 | JGI IMG/M metagenome (GOLD analysis project Ga0116231, IMG submission 89695) | Host-associated microbial communities from peat moss isolated from Minnesota, USA - S1T2_Fd - Sphagnum magellanicum MG | ecosystem: Host-associated > Plants > Peat moss > Unclassified...
CTAAAATAAAAAATACTCAAAAAAAAAAGTACTTTCCAAAACCCAAAAAAAAAAAAAAAAAAAAAAAAGTTCAGTCTGCCAAACTATAATTCAGTAACAACAAACTCTCATGACCTGTGAAGCCAAATGGTGGAATTCACAAGAACAAAATACTCAAAATACTCACTCATGTGAACGAAATCCCATAACAACCAAACTCTGATAGCGTAAGTGAACCCTTGCAAATTCAGGACAGCAGAAAAAAAAACATTCGTAGTCAACGATCTCTCACAGCCTTAGCGAAACAGTGTAATTCACAACAACAACAACAAAAAAAGCTCGGAGTGATTACGTGATGAAACAACATAAGAACAACATTATGGTGTTGGGAATAATGTGCATCAGCAGCAAGAAACCAATTGCGAAATGTGCATCTCTCCACTGACACACACCACGGAACCCCGCAAAACCCGCTGAATTAACAGCCTCTGCTGCTACCACACTACTGCACGGAACGAGCACAACCTTAGTACTTGCGCATTGCTACAACACAGCTACACAGCTATACAGACAGCAACTGACGAATTTCATCCCTATTTTGGATGGGGGAGGGAGGGGGGTTTCCTCAGTTTTCCTCTCTTTTAAGTGGAGGATCTTATGAGGTAGGTAAGTCCCTAGGTCTAAGGCATTACCAAAGAAGGGCCCATGTGAATTGAGAACCAAGTGTGGGTTCACTTTTGGTAATGCCTTGGTCCAAATTCCGGTAAATTCCTTGACCAAGGCCGTTACTAAGCACTCTGCTAAAAAATAAGAGGCATTAAAAAAATGCAAGATATCTCCCAAAAATGGAAGAAACGTCCCTAAAACAAAAAAGCCCTACAAGAATTAGAAGGCGCTAATATTGACTAGATTTCAGATTTTGCCTTAGGATGTCCCTCCATTTACACTACCAAAATTTCCAGACTGCTTTTTGTCTACTCTTAAGAGTGGGAAGGATCTTACACCTATAACACTCTTCATGTTTATAGGTGTAAGATCCCTCCCACTCTTAAGGAGTGTGTCCATGCAAGAACCTTGCCCTTCCTACACCTTGTGATCTTGTATGTTTAAGTTCATGATGACTTTCACCATGAGTTTTACTATAGATGAAGCTCACGTGTGGAGATATTCTTAAAATGGGTGGCCTTGTCAAAGGCCCTTTATTTTTTAGAAGGCCCCCACCTGCTTTACCCTACACATTCATATATTTTAGTATTTTTGGATTGCTTTTTATTTTTTTCCTCTCAGGGAAATTCAGGAAGATATCTAATGAAAATTTTCTAAATATCAGGATTTGGGGCTGCTGCCATGGTTGGCAAATTAGGGTCTCTTACATTACTTTTGCTTCGTTTGTGTATCAACATTTGCATGATATTATGGCTTCATCCTCACATGCCAGCAAAAAAAGTTATTTGATATTTTTTTAATCTATTTAAAAATAGTTTCCCCTTTTACACATGTTTTTTGACAATTTTTGAAAATTTACAAATGTGACAAATATTTGTGGAAGAAACATGATTTTTTTACGTTGAAAACACAAGTTTTCTCAAGTTTTTTTTAAAATAAAAAACTTTGTCACAAAGTAAATCATCAATAGGTGTCAAATCTCTGTTTATTTCAATGGAGATTAGCATGAAAAAGAAAAGTGAAAATCAGCATGATTGCTCCATGTGTAGATGTTTCACACAGAATGCTTGTCACTAAGATTAGTGTTGAGATCCCAAAAATGACTTAGGTAAGGTTGCTTTTTGGATCAGCACTGAGTTTTTGGTGTGTCTCTTGTATCTTATCTCATATTTTGCCTAGTTTCTCAAGTTTCACATAACTTTCCACAAGTTTTGAGATAGGCAATAAGATAAACAATAAGAAAAAAATTGATGCTCTCATTGGCAAATTAGTGTTGATCATAAATACATGATGATTTGACATTCACTACTACTTTGGCCTAGTTCACCATTGATAGTTATGTAACAACTACCTCTAATTTGTTCCCGAAGAAGATAATGTTGGATTGGCATATGTAATGTTGGCTGATATGATATAGGCCAATTTTTCAAGCCTATTTCAAAGAGGTGAGCCTCATGGCATATGTGGTAATTGACAGCAACAAAGATCAGAGCCAATCATTAATTATATATATCTATATATATGTGTGTGTGTGGAGTTAAAGTGAACTTTTGGTGGTTACATTTTCACAAAATTACTTGAACCCCATGGCTATGAGAAAAAGCTTTTGATTTATGCAAAGTACTTTAAATTTTAATTAAATCTTCACTTTGAAAATGTGAAAAAGAGATAAGAATAATGTTAAAGGAGATGAGGTTTATCATTTTAATAAATTCCCTCCCCTTTCTCCTCCCTTTTTATTTCCCTCATATGTTTCATATGGTTTTCAATAGTTTATCAGTATTTATGTAATCTCAAATGTGATTTTACAATATCACATGGACATAAAAAAGGCACATGCATGTTATTTGGTATTGGAAAAAAATATTTTAAATAAAAAATATTTTAATTACACACATATATAATGATATAATGAATTGCACCACTAAAACCTCAAGGTTGGGGAAAATTTTCTAGATTTATGGAATGTATTCTAATAATTAAATATTTCTTTCCTCTTTTTAATTTTTCCCATGTTTTGATATGGTTTTCAATAGTTCATCATTATTTGTGTTAATCACAAATTTGATTTTTAGATACATTAACATGGATATGAAAAGGCACAATTATTGTTCAAGAGAAATCAAGAGATTTTTGTAACTTCTACTCATCTTCACAAATTGTTTGTATTGTCATTATTGCCCCAAACTAATGGATGTGCATGTGTAGATTTTGGGTGCACCCATCCAATTGATGGGTTGTTTTGAATTGTACCCATCTACTTGTTGAATTTCTTCTCAAAATATGAATGTTGGGTAATTAATTTAATCATGTCTCTATATCATTTTATTTTTTTGGGTTGTCACTTGTTTTTTTGTATCACAAGGTTTCATATCACTATGAAATATAAAAACAATTCATATGACTAATTTTTAAAAAAAAAAGTGTTTGATAAACATAAAAATAGTTAGCATTAATTCTTTTAAATCTAATTAAAATGATATTTTAAAAAAATGATTTGAAAGATTGTGCAAGAATTGATTAAAATAAAACACGTCAATTTAAAAATAAATTAAAATTTTGATAATTTTTTTTGAGATATAAATGTTTTAAATTAATTTGATTTGATTTTTAAAACTTAAATAAGGCTTTGATGAAGATTTAATAGCAAAAATCATAATGAAACTAATATTTAATTGATTAATTTTTTTGTATTGTTGTTGTCTTTTATGTTATAAAAACTTATTATTGCCCTAAAATAATAAACATGCATGTATGATTTTATGTTTTACCAAACATGTATTGGGCAAATGTACATCTAGTTGCCTCAAGCTAATGGATGCCCATTTTGGATGCACCCATGCAATTGATGGGTTGTTTTGAAGTGTACCCGTCTACTTCTTGTGTTTCTTCTCAAAATATGAATGTTGGATAATTGATTTAATCATGCCTTTATATCATTTGTGTGGGGGGGGCGGGGCAGTGGGGTTTGTAACTTGCCTTCTTGTATCACAAGGTTTTATATCGCTATGAAATGTAAAAAATGATTCATATGATTAATTTTTAAAATGAAAATTGTTTGATAAATGCTCAAATAATTAGCTTTAATTCTTTAAGTCTTATTAAAAAGAGATTCTTAAAAATTGATTTGAAATATTATGCAATAATTGATTAAAATAAAACATTGAAAAACAATTTAAATATAAAACTTGTTTTTGAGATATAAATGTTTTAAATTAATTTGATGTTATTTTGAGAACTTTAATAAGGCTTTGATGAAGATTTAAAAACAAAAATCATAATGAAATTATTTTTTAATTGATTAATTTGTGTATATTGTTGTTTCATTTTATGTTATAAAATTTATTATTGCCCTAAGATAGTAGACATGCATGTATGATTTTAGCTTTTACCAAGCATGTATGGAGCAACCATAACTAGTTGGTCGCTCTGAAAGGTCAGAGGGCTTATATCATTGTGTCTTAGCATAGCAATCAGGTTTTCTTTTTTCTTTTTTTCAATTTTCTGATATAAAAATCCTGGCGAATTTTCCCCCTAGAAAACAGAAAATTTTGTCAAATTCATATAGAAAAATAAAAATAAAAATAAAAATATTATACTAAAAAAATAAAAATTCCCCAAACCAAAAGACATTGATAGTAGGTGTTCTAGAATCTAATAGAACATGTTCCAATTTCCAACAAACCAAATCCTCTAATTCCCCTATAAGTAGATCAGAGCCAATTTTGTGGATGTACTCTACTCTTCTGTACCTTTAGAAACTAAAATCTTTATCCCCATCACTTTGCCCTCCTGTATGATGTACTCATGAAGATTCTAGACTAAGAATGAGGAGATGCTTGGTCAAATGACCATGGCATATTCTGCTACTTCTGAACACTTCTAGTATCCATTCAACATTTTTGAAGACGCACTCTGATCTCAGCCTAGAACTTAAGACACTGCTTCCTTTTTTAATTCTGAAATCCCACCAATTGGTGTGTATGATAATCAATGATCAAGCACCAACAAAAGTACTGAGTGGTATCCTATCCCGATTCAGTATGGTCCCCAAAATTCTGCCCCTGCCATTAGCCAAGGCGAAAAATCGTGACAAACAGTTTTGAAAAGAGAAATTTCATGCAACTAACTCATGAATAGTCCAGTTTTTATTTATTTTTGAGGGGGTGGGCAGGGAGGGATTTTTTGTGTTTTTCTCTTGTTCCCAATGTGTTCCCATCAAGTTCCCAAAGTTTAACTCCATGTGAAGAAACTGAAAAAGTTAAATCCACAAGGTCGAATGAGGTGCTTCTAATAGGGGCATGTCCAATGTTCCAAAAAAACTTGTTGCTAGGCCAATCAAAATGACTCCTTAAATTTTATTTTTTTGAATGCACCCCTGATGTAATCAACTATGTTCATTACAAGCATGCATCAAATGGTTTGAAACCATTTTTTTCAAAGAATGCTCGCTCACCAGCCTATCAACCCTTACTGTGTCCATTTTCACTGCACATTTGGGCATGAAAGTTGCAAGTGCATAATTAAAAGAGTCAATTCAGAATCAGCATAGAATGAAGTGCTTATACATATGGGAGAAGGGCTCCCCATCAGGTCCATAAAGTGCTTATGGATAGGAGAACGGTTCCCATAGGTCCTTTCCATACTAGCTATCTAGATCTACATGATCCTTTGATCCCTTTGGGTTTTATAAGGTCATAATTAGTCTAATACAATTGTAGGGAGGACCCACCTAAGAAAAGAAAGCAAACAAATTTGTGGTCTTTTATAACAAGGAAGAGATAACTATAATTTGCATTGTTTGGATCCATGAAATTTGAAAGCACACAATGGCGCTACTCAAACATATGTTGCATTGTGGGTGGTGGAAAATGAATTGCTCAATTACATATATTAATAATTCATCAATAATTTCTAGTTACATAATTCTATAACTAACTAATTAATTAACATATTACCAGATTAAAAATTAATTATAATGATCTATTATCTAATTAGTAAGTGTCAAATATTATAAATAGTTATATAGATGTTACTTATTAAAATCACAATGATAATGAATGAATAATGAATAATGATATTTTATGTAATAATACTATTATCAATTTATTTAGTAGTTAGCCTAGATTAGCTATTTTTATTATTATTCACATTATTATTTAGCTTGCTATAACTATTTTTGAACACCATCGTAAATATTTAATAATAATAATTGTAAATAATATGTCTATATATATTAAATAATATTTATGATGCAATCACAATTATTGTATATAAGTAATTATAAGAAATGAATACTTTAATTTACTGTGTTATAATTGGGAAATAAATAAATTATGTTGAGGTCACCAAAATAGTGACATTATAGTCACAAATTCTTGCCATGTAGGCATGTAGGCCATATGTATATAATTTGGTCAAAGGATGAGATTGTATACATTGATCATAAAGTTCATCTAGATGTTGATGACATTAGCATTGGTGTCATGTTCTTTGTGATGAATTGTTGCATGTGACAATTTCCTGTACACAATTAATTGAAAAAGTAAATGCAAATTTTCATTCTTCTTAAATGTGTGTTAATTATTGTATATAATTATTTCATTTTAAAAACATTTCAAGTCATTTAAAACATGAAAAACCAATGAAAACACCTGGTATAATGCTTTAAAACTATTAAATTGAATATTTTATATTCATTAGATTCATTCCAAATTGGTCCAAATGTTTCGATAATTTATTGAAAAATTGTTGTATAAAAAAAATTAAAGATTTGTAACATTATTCATTAAAACATGAAAAATGTAATGTTACTTACATTTGTTGTGGTACATATTATTATGACTACACCTTAAAGTTGCAAGGTTATGAAAGATGTAAAAATATTTATAGTTAAAATTCAAGAAGTCATCTTCTTGATTTTGACAACTTGCTAGGGGTGCAACTTAAAGAAAACAACAAAGCAATGAACTAGAGTAGAGTTAGACTTGTGAAGCACACATTTATAAATTATATGATTAAATAATTAATTATATTATTAAATATCCATAAAATTTATGAAATTTATTGGTTAAATGAAAAGTAATAAATATCTAATTTTAATTACATATAACTATAATGATCTATTAGTTAATTGGCTAGTATCGAAATAATAAATATTAAATAATAATAAAAACACTATAATAATATAAATAGTAATTTGCTTAGACTAACTATTTTACTATAATTATCCCCTTTATTTTTCATTTTTTATAGATATCTATGAACTACTATAATAAATGTTTGGTATTTTTAATAAATTTATTTTCATTTCAAAATAAATTTGGCATTTATTTAATAATTTACTAGATTTTCTTACGAACTATTACAGTAACTATTATTAATTAATTAATTAATAATTGATTATTTATAATAATAATGTAACTTGTAGCTAGCATAGGTTAACTATTTTGTTATTCATATTTTTATTAAAATTTCAAGTTTTTTAGCTCTTGTACAACCATGTTACATTGAAGAATTGTGCAGAAACACAATAGGAGTCAATAGTGTGGAAAAAATAAAAATAAAAATAAAAATAAATTAAAATTAAAATTTTAAATTTTAAAAAAAAAACCCTGTAAATAAAAATCAAGCATGGGAACCCATCCATCAAAAGTACAAGGCAAAAGAGAACACAAGTAAACACAACCCAAAGAAGAAACAAAAATAGGTAAAGACCTTATGCAAAGAGGACTCATGACTACGAAATGACAATCAACAATAACAAAGAAGACCTGAAACAAAAGAGTTGTCATTTGTCGAGTGCAAAGAGGGATAAAAGTTCTGATTCACAACAACACCAACCATCCAAATCAGAGCAATGGAATCAAATAGATTGAGATTAATGTGCACTTTTCCAAGATCAAATAGTAGATGATGATGAAAATTTTTAAGCTTGTCTACTTAGTGCTATGTGTACAAACAACATCTCAGTGGCATTTCTAGCAAGTAGCAACAATCCAACAGTCACAGAAATCAGTAGTTGTATTCCATCATATCTAAAGACTAAACCTGAGCTAATTGGATTGCCTTTAGCATGCAAATGGTACCACATATCTTGTCATACAATTGCTGTGTCACAAATCGGTGAGGGTGGGAAAGTGAACCCTAACATGACCTAAAAATTGCCAATGCCCACAAAGTTCACAATACCAGACTTCCCAAAATCAATGAATATTCATGTCACATTTTATAATGGTTAATATCCATCCCACTTCCTTGCAAACTTGGAATCAAATCACAAGGCATCTTTATTTGAGTTGGAGAATAATAGGTCTAAGTATGGAAGCACAAAACGAAGGCAAGTTGTTAAATGCAATTTGCAAACTTTGAAAATTTTGCGCAAGACCAACCTCCTATTTATATCTTTGATTGCTTGTTATATACAAATGGCTCCATGAATTTTCTTGGAGATTTTCTATGCTTCTTATTTGGATGAGCTCCATGATTAAGTAATTTCAAGCCTCTTAATGACCTTCCAATTATATGGATGGAATTGATCAAATGATGAGATTAAAGCACAAAAACTAATGTTTGAGACGAAAAATATATGATTAACAATAGTCACAAATTTGTTCATGTGTTTGTGGGTGTGTGTGAAGCCTACAAAACTATCTCCTTTGCAATGTGCCCAAATCAAATCATGTCTCATATTGTTTTGAGGTTATCAACCAATCAAATTATAAGGAGGGATATTTTTTAGGCATTTGAATTAGTGATGGTGGGAATTTCTTGACCCATCATAATAATTATATTGAATGCTCATTGTTGGAACATAATTTAAATCTATGTAGAATGAGAGTTCGAAATCAAATGCTTAAATGATTTTACAATAATTTGGTGACTAATCAACACAATTATCATATGGAAATTTTCAAGCCTTTAATAATTGCAAAAAAAATCTGATGGTTATTTTTCAAATAAGTATTTCATAATCATGATGATCATAAACTTCTAATAGATTTAACTTGACATGGAAAATGATAGATCTGCATAATTGTATGTATCTATTATTATCATCGTGTTATTTACATGTTGCTAATGCATCATAATGATATGAGATTTGAATGTGTGTTTGGATATCAAGGGTTGGGAGAAATCATTGGAAATAAGTGTGAAACATTCTTGTCAACAGAATCATGGGGGTTTTTATCAAAAAAACCCCAGAAAATAAATACCTCAAATATGAGGTTTATGTAACATGTATGGTATTTAGAACAATGAATTTTTCTTTGGAGAAATTTTCCCACTTGACAATTTTTTAAAAATTGAAAAAAACTTTGGAAATTTTGTAAATTTTGGGTGTAAATTTGCATTGAGTTGGTTTCATAATGTTTCAACCTGTGATTGGAAAAGTTCTTGAATATTGAATAACTTTCTCACTGAAAATTCATTTAAATCAAAACTAAAAATTATAGGGGAATTTTAGATGCACTCTCGGTATTGTTGAAAAGCTCTTAGTGTGTAGGATTTAAATTGAAAGTGATTTGGAAAATTTTTAGACCTAAGGTGTGGGAGATAATAAAATTTAAATACATTTTATTCATTGAAAATTCAATTAAACTATAAAAAATTGGTTTTTGAAAGAACAATTAGTTGGGCAACCAGTTCACACCAGGCATTCCTACTACAAGTAGGGCAGGGATTACAGAAAACATATTGCCTGAAATATAATCTTTATGCAAGGGAAAGGCCTGGCAACCTTGGGGCTCTGCCCTTGATATGTAGGTATGATGGCCCCCACTTCTAGGGCTTTCCCTTATACATAAAGGTCCATTTGGAGTTGATGGCCCCATTACTTTACGTTACACTAGTAGATAGAAATGGCACCATTGTCTTATGAAGTGTGCTAATCACACTACCAAAATGATGGCCTATGATAGGAGAATATTCCAGTTTTACATACTGGTATTACCATTTTAGGTTTAGGGTTTAGGGTTTAGGCAATGTTTATACCCTGAGTGAAGACATAGGTTTAGGGTCGGGCACAAGTATTGCAGGCTCCAAAAATTTGAGGTGCCAGAATGGTATGAATAAAAAATCTCATGCTCACACCAGAGTCCAGACTCTACCATACATGAGTCTTGGTAATGCCAACTTCCAATATGGATACGGGTATCAATTTGAAAAAAATGACATACCAACTGGTATGCAATAATCGACGGGTATCATGTATCAAGTGTCACATTTGTTTCATGAACACAAAATTAATCTATCCAAAATTCACATTCAATGGGAGGAGACACATCCATCACACGGAATTATATAATATTGAGATATTTGAGTTGGCTTCAATATGCTTCATGTTTAATTGCTTGGACATCTATTAGAAAGGTGAAGGAGGACCTTGTTGTCATAATCCTCCATCACCATCTTGAATCTTTCAAGCTCAACATGTGGGTCCAACCATGTTAACATATCCAAAGTAGTTCTAATTAGTGCTTAATGTTGTGTATTTCATTTTTTTAAATTAAAAAATTAAAAAAAGATTTTTTTTTCCTACAATGTTATTTCCAATATATTGGTATACATAATTCTGAAATTTTAAAATCAATCTAATGATTAAAACTTACCTAAAACACTTTGAAAACAATTGTAAATAATGTTTTTAAATACAAAAACATTATTACAACCTATTTTAAAAAAAATTTTAATGACATATCTTTGGAAATATTTAAACCCAAACCTTAACATAATTGTAGAATGGATATTTCTTAAAATTTTGAAAAAAATTTAAAATATTTTTTCCAAGATTTTTCCAAATAAGTAATCACCTAAGGTTGTGGGTGTGACTTATTATAGTGTGGCTGGACCCATGTATTCTTTGATGCATCACATTCCCCTATATCTACGGTCTAGGATCAATATCAACATATCGTGGGTCATGTCTTCATCAACAGCAACAACGAAAGGCAAAAAGGTTTACACAATAGTCATTGCCTCACCCACCATCCTTATCTAAAGGATTTCAAGTTCTAAATCAAGTTCTCCACATTGCAAAGGGGGGAACTATTGTTGCCCTGTGATGGTTTTCCCAAAAAGCTTTAGTAAGATGCTTATGGTAGCATGTAAAAGCTAATAATCTCTTCAAATCTCAACGATTGTTCAAGTTGTGGCTCACATAGGCTCACTAGGAAATGAGCTTGCAAATGAAATGATTGTCAAACATAAAATAGTTTTGATCGTTGTAGCATATTCCAAAGTCTCCTAGAAGAAGAAGAAGAAGATCACTTTTGGATTGAAATGAGTCTTGATAAGGGATGTCAATTTCCATTCCACAAACCATTCTCAACACATGCAAGGTCACATTCCTACACCTACCATCCCTAGACTTCTTTGTCTAAATGATAGTTTTCTACAATAATCATTGGTACAAAAACATATTTTTTACATCCTTGGCATTGTGACTAAAATGACTAATGCAACTAAATTACTTATTTGAAATGACTAGGCTAACTTTTTTTTAAAAGTCAAATTGGACACTATCATTTACACATGGCCTTGTGATGCCTACATGGTCTAAGTGCATACAATATAATGATTAATTTAAGTCATTCCAAATGCAATATGGTCTATGATGTGTCACATTTGATAGATTTAAGTCATTTGTAATGTTATTTAAAGGATTTGATGTGCATCGACATGTACATGTGTAGACCTCCCTAGGTCCACATGTATCCAATTGGTGTGAAATTAATTGGATATGCAAGCAATGATATGGATGATTCTTGGTTTTTACATCCAAATAAACCCTCTAACTCTTTAGTCGCATAAGTAAATTGTAGGTAGGTTATAGGTAGGTAAGTGGAAAGGTTTTTGGTAAATAAATAGGTTATAAATAAGTAGGTATGTATAATTATTTGCAACTACAATACCACCAATTACACATTTCCACATGTAGGGGCATATGTGATTTTAAATAATGAAAATTAAATATCCTTTTTTATCTCATTCATCCATACTAGATGGTCTAGGGTTGTTCCATTTGCACCAATCACATTTTTCCATGTGGCCTAATGTGAAAATTTCAAGAGAAATGGATTTTTAATTCAAAATTAAATATGCATCTTCCATTTTGGATGGTCCTAAATTGTGTCATGTGGTGCAATTTTAAAATCACCACATGGCATGTTAATTAAACTTTGTTGAAGTTGGGTTAAAAAAACATCTAAATAACTAGGTAGGTAAGTAGGGAAATAGGCTATGTACCTACCTAAGCCAGGTAGCTTCCTACCTACTTAGTAAGCTAAACAACCTAGGTAGGTAGGTAAGTAAGGAACTAGGTAGGTATGTAATTAGGTAGATTTTTAATTTTTATTTTACATTTAGCTTTTAGGGTCAAGTCTTTTTTATTAATTCATCCCAAATGAATTTTTCAATGCACCAAATGCATGTCTTTATATAATATACAAGATTGAAATGAGAGATAAACAATATGGCATAAATATTCTAATTGTGATTCATTTGTAAATTAGTTTGTGACTAGAAAATTTATCCCATATCTTTTGTTCTTTTTTCAATGTTGTAAAGTATATAACTAAATGTGCATTACATTTTTTTTAGTTCTCAATGTTATTTGGAATGAACCTATTAAGGAAACCTCGTCTTAAAAATTGAATCCAAATTCAAATAAATCCTTTTTAAATATTACCTACTTACCTACTTACCTACCTAGACCCTACTGTCTATTTCCCTAACTTATTACCTACTAATTAACCTATCTTATTAACTAACATAATTTATGTGGCACTTAAGTTATGCCTTGGTTAAACAAAAAACTTGGATAAACATTGGTCAATATCTAACATCAATATTGAGTTTTCACAACCATTTCATTTTGATATATATTGGTACAACCTTGAGTGAGAACATAAATATATATATAATATTAACATTGTATATAGTTGCAATATATTTTAATAAAACATGAATATACCTAAAGGACAATTTTAATATACATTTAATACTTTTATTAATTTAAACACAAATATAATATATTTTATAAGCTCAATAAAAAGTTAATTTTAACTTTAAAAATACCCTACACCTTATTCATAATATACCCTTCTTATTAAATAGGTTGCAAGTAGGTACAAAAAGGTAGGTAGCTAGGTTGTAAATAAGTAAGTAACTAGCCCCTAAATAGGTTTATTGTTTGGATTGATCTAAAGCCTATGGTTTCAAATGGTTTATTATGTATGTATATTCTCTAGATTTATCTAAAGTCTATGGTTTCAAGTAACCTATACATCACAAATTTAGCCTCCAACAATTTAGTAATGAAAATCATGTGAAGTTCCTTCATTCGTAGGTTTTATGTTTCACATATACATATCTGTGTTGAAAACATGTTTGACACATGGATATATGGTATGATGCAAAGTTCATTCATTCATAAGTTTATACCTCCACTATGAAAAAAGGTGTTTTGTAACTAGCTTTGTAACTCAATTTTTGAATTGCAATGATCACTTGCAACTCATGGCATTTCTACACTATGAGTGCTATCGAACAAGTTGCATGAATTACAACAGTTACAACTCACCATATATACAATGTAGGTTTTTTAGGCAATGTATAAAAGCTAACCTCCCTTGGGGATGTAGGCCACTTGTAAGCTTTAAGGCATGAACAAGATGTCGCAAGAAGGAATTTGAAACACTCACCTCCATGCCGACAAGCCAAGGCAATTAACCATCCAACCACCCCTTCATGTGATGACAAATAATTTCATAACAAAAAATATACACACACATTCAACTTTGAGTTTCACACATTATGAAAAATATGTAAACATATAACTATAAGTTACATGAATCAAAGTTGATACTAGGTAGGTAGATGGTGAATAGTTTGTTACATAGGTCTACCTACCTATATGCTTAAGGGGCTTACAACCTACACTTGACACATATGCACATAAGTAGAATTCTCAATGATTAAAATCTAACACATATACTAGGTAACAAACCATGTTTCCAATGGAGTGAGTAAAATTAATCATGTCATAATAAGCATTAACACCATGTAGGCATAACTTGGTCCATGTGTTACTAATATTTTTTGATTTGACTAAAAAAATTAATCGATTTAGTTAAATAAGACAAGCCTACTTTTTGGAAGGGGAAAATTTGACCAAAAAATACCTTTCATTACAACGAATGATGGTTTAATTAACTATTGAAAAAACCCTAAAAATGACAAATGCCATTTTGACCATTCAATCATATTACACAAGTTGATTTCTATATGTCAAATTTGACTAACTAGTTTTCTTTCCTTCTACATGATGATCTTTTTTACTATTCATCTTTTTGGGGTCCATGCGAACATTCACTCATGAGCCACGCCCACCCCATTAAACCACTATTTTTTTTCAAGAATGGTTTTGGATCTTTTGGAAAAATCTTTTTAAATTTTTTGAAAACATTTAAAGGGTTTTTTACACTTGTCACTATCATGAAGGTTTATAATAAGAAATTACCAAAACACAATTATTTAAGCATCAAAATTTGCCAATAATAACTAAGTATGAGTCCTCTTACACTATAAAAATAATGGTTACAATTAGGGCAAAAGCATCTTTGGGTGGTACCACTAGGAAGGTCACACCTTGATTTTCCTAAACCCATCAAACTTTGGAAAATCATAGGAAACACTTAAATAAATATTTTCATAAGTTTTTTTAAATGAGTACATTTATTAGGTTCTAAAAATTTTGAAATTTCAATAATATCAAAAATCTTGTGTATTTTGATGTTCCTAATCATTGCATTTAGAAAAAGTTCCAAGAATGTCACATTGGTTTCTTTCCTCAAATTTTTGGTCATGAACACAAATTTGAAACATGATTTGAAAATTTTCTTAGAAATTTTTTCCTAAGGTAATTTGCAAATCATTCTACTTTTAAGTTTTTATTAAGCAATTACTTGAGTAAGTATAATTTAATTATGAATTTCCAAAGTTAAAGCTCTCAATTTTTGAAGGGGCTATTTTAATTAGGAATACAAAATATTTAACAATTTTCAATTTTTTTAATTCCAAAATAAGCTTCAAGCCATATATTAGTGCATGTAATTGATAAACATGAAAAAATAATCATTTATAGTTGTGAAAAAATTAAAAATAAAAGGGCACAAGAAAATGATTTGGCCATTTTTGGTTCCTTAACCATTCCTTGAGGTGAAGATGCTTTCACCCATTATTTAAAAAATGTTTGAGTCTTTTTATTCATTATTTTGATTTCAAAAATTTTAAGATATGTATATCGATATGTTGAAAATAATATTGTATAAAAATAATTCCATTTGTAGTTATTTTTAATTTAAATGTTAAATACACAAAATTAAGCAATGGTTTCAATTGATTTGGTACATGTTTGCAAAATTACACCTTTCACTGGGTTTTTTTGTTGTTTATTTCAACTAGTCAACTTGGCTATTTGTCAATCAAAATGGTAGTCAAAATGAACATCGTACCCCACCTATTAGCCTAAGCACCTAAACTAGAAACCTAGCCCAAGTAGTTGCTTAGCCAATTAACCTAGGTGAGGTAGTTGTTTAATTAAATAGGTTGCAAGTGTGAGAACTTGAGCCCCTCATCCCCACATTGAAGGATCAAGTCTTCAACCAATGACCATTGTAGCACATTTTCAACTTGAATAATAAATTTATGCCATTTTAATATTATGAACATTGTTTTTTTGACCTACCAAGGAAGTTTAACATAACAACCTTAGGTTACTTATCAACCTAGCTTAGGTACCTAGTTTAACCTAAACTAATTAACTAACCTAATTAGATACCTAGTTAGCCTACTTAACCTACCTACTTACCTAGGTAACTAGCATATATTTTTAAACTAACTACCTAACTTAGTTATGTAGCTATGTACCTAGCATAACATATCTACCTAATTAACCTAACTATTTAGCCTAACCTAATTAAGTACCTAGTTTAAGTTCTTAGACTAGCTACCTAACTTAATAATGTAGCCTACATACCTAGCCTAACATCTCTAACTATTTCGCTTAGCCAAATTAAGTATCAAGCCTATCTACTTAGCATACATAGTACATACCTATGTACCCACTCACTTACAACCTATTTACCTACCTACCTACCTACCTACCTACCTATTTAGGGCCTACATACCTATTTAATCAAAATGATAACAAAACGTCAAATGGTCAAGTTGAGTAATCAAAATAACCTTAGATAATTAAAATTGTATTTAATTAATTATAAATATGATTTAAAATTGAAGTTGGAATGTTTCATTTGATAGTTTGTCCTAACCTTTTTTATTAGAAATGTCCATTATTTGGTCAATTTGATTAAATGTCACATTTGATTAATAGTCAAAATTATTATTTTAATCAATTGAACCAATCAAAATAAACATGTCATTTTAGCAACTAATGCCTTTCATCAAATTCACAAAATTTTCAATCAAAACAAAAAAGGTAGTCAAATTTGATAGCTTGAAAATACATGTTCGTAATAATGATTAATCATTTTGGATAATAAATTTTAGTCACATCAATTATTGTAGTCACAATACTAGGGGCATAAAAAGCATGGTCATGTAATAGTGATAGCCTTTAAATAACATGCATAACTTTTAAGGTAGCCTACATAGCCCCTAGGGTACCTTATGATAGGCCTTAAAGTAGCCCTAAAATAGTTTACAATAGCCACTAGGTAGGTTACATAGCCTTTAAAATAAATAAAAGGCATTACATAACCCCTAGGCTAGCCTACAATAACCCTTAATAGGCCTATGTTCTCTTTAAGTAAGCCCTTTAGGTAGCCCTTAAATAGACTTAGTAACCCATAGGTAGCCTACAGAGCATCATGTAGATAGCTTAAAAAGCCCCTAGGTAGGCCCATGTTTAAATTGCCCATCCAAGTTACTTTAGTTAACCTACATTAACCTACTCAAGTTACCTTAATTCCTAGACATTTTCATTTCCAAAATAGTGAATTATGGTTTTAAAAATATACCAACTTTTGTTTCTTCCCACTTTGATGTCCAAATCCACCACTTGAGTTATTGTTTCCTCCTAATTATTAGATTTGTATAGGTTCCCCATTTGAATAACATGTTCACTTGACATTTTTTCCATGGAATTGAACTATGATTACACAAAAATGATTATATTACACAACTCCCTTGCAAAATTTTGTTGTGCTCTAAGAGTTTAAAATCTAGCAAAGGAATGACACAAGACACGTTGCATCACTTAGATAATTCTGACACCAACTTCTTGCCAAAAAATCATTTAACATTGCACTAAATGATTGTTTCTACTTGTATAGAAAACAAACAACCTCCAAATTGCCTTGTCTGGTACAACAAGGACTTTTTTGGTAGTTTTACAAGTTGTAGTACGTGTTTGCTTGTAAGATTAGTTTCCCCATCCTTGTCCCATTATCTCTCACAAAATCAAACAATATGTTAAAGGGGTGTCATCATTTTCCATACTTTCAAATTCAAAACTAGTAAATAATAATAAAGCTTAAAAGTGTGCAATTGATAAAACAAAATGTAACCTGAAGAAAGGGTCTTCCCATGCTAGGATTGCAAGTTTGGTGCCTCATATATAACCACAACAAAATATGCAAAGTGCAAAAGAAAAAATGTGAAAAGTTCAAAGTCTTCAAGTCCTTCCACCAAGATTAGAAGCTCATTATTTTCAATAGAACATCATTCATAAAACAAAGCCTCACAACCAAAAAAAACAAAACAAAAGGGAATATGAAAAAATGTAAGGCTTGGAATGTCTTCATTAAGATTAAGAATATGTCACAATGTAATCAATGATGACAACAACATGCACAAAACTTGTTGTGTGAACCATGGTACGATCAATACAAAAAAAATACAATAACCCTAAACATTGAACCTTGTTAGTTGTTTCACACAAAATGAGAAATCAACCAAAGAAAAACATCACCACAATCATTAACCCAATGAAAGAACCCTATGGTGATTACACACTAGATAGTCCATAAATGGATTATCATAGAAAGTTTTTTCATGGGTCATTTGGTAGCTTGTTACAATACACATTGGAACCACCTTTAATGTTTGGAAGGAACCCATATAACAAATATAACATATCTTATATATTAATTCACTACGTCTATCAGTGTGTCTGTTTGTTTGTAAAACCTGATCTCCCCAACAACATGACAGTTATTACCACTACTTTCTAGGGCAGTTAATTGGTAAATAATTTTAAAAAAAGAATTTTTTACCGTGGCATTTAAAGTTTTGTTTGACCTTGGTTGCAACAGTAATAATATAATGAAAGTAAATAAAGTAAATGAGTTGTTACGTAAGCAAAGGCAAGTAAGTAATTACATAAGTAAAAGGTAGTAAGTTAAAGCAAGTAAAAATAAAAGTGAAGTAAACTTAAGGTAATAAGTAGCCTAAATAGCTCATGGGGTAGTATGAGCCCTAGAAGACTTTTGCAACAGTCTTTTCAAGGGCTCACAAATTTACATGTCGATATCACTAATTATTTATTACTGAGGGGCCAAAAAAAAAAAAAAAACCTTGAGTGTGATGGTGGGCCAGAGGTGCCCAGCCCACCCGTGCTGGCCCATCGTCTGTGCCTTGCAGGCACGGGTTACCACTAGTTTGTAGAAATAGAAAAAAAATTGGTAATAAGATGTCATCATTTCATCATGGGATGTACTTTTGAAGTGATGCAACATCCCAAGTGACAATCCATAGAAAACATTTATGGATTTGTATTAGACAATTTATAAATGCAAAATATGGTATTCTTTTTTTAGTATGATCATTGTGTTATTGCAATGTTAAATTAAAGGTTGAACATGCAAACTTTCAAATTTAATTTAATGAGTCCTCATGAAACTACTAATCTACATAAAAGTCCATAACTTATTGAAACCAAAGACATGTGAACATTCTCTTTCATAAGAAAGGAAATTAGTGTAGTACATCCTTTGTGTCAAATAAAAAATTTAAAATACAACGATTTAAAGATCCATTAAAATATAAAAAACAAAGTTGATACCCTACCTGAAGCCATTTTCCATGTGATTTATGGACTCCACATGTGTCATTTTCTGTTCACCTTAGTGTGCAACTACCCCCCACAACAGTGCAAAAAGTTATCACGACTTCAAAACAACCCTCACACAAATAGTTGTCATTGTATGGTTTTTCAATACCCTTGCACATACCATTGATGATACCAATCCAACACTAATATACCAATACAACATTAAAAATTTCCTAATGTACTTGGAAGGCACCTTATAGTTGTGAATATCCTTCCTAGAAAAGAGGAGGGTTCTTATGTTTACTTGTTAAGAATGTGAGGGATCTTATCCTACCCAAATAAGATCCTTCCCATTCTTAAAGACTAGGTCTAAAATCCTTTTGGGCATCTTTCGCCTTGTGATCGATGTATGTTTAAATTCATGGTAAGATTTGCCTTATGTTTTACAATGGATAAAGTTCTTCACTTATGGGACTTCCCCAAAATGCAAGATTGGAATTAATTACTATTACCTCATGAGGATAAAAGTTCTAAATACTTTAGTAATTTGTCCATAACTATTATTACTATTGATGATTATTAACCTTTTAAAAGTTTTATCATCATTTGTGTAGATGAATGGGGTTGATTATTTATCCTATCCTCATTTCAAATATGTAAAGAGTTATAGGTGGAGCTTTAGGATCATTTTCCCTTTCATGATTTCACATTGCTAGTTTGTTATTAAGCTTCAAAATAACACATTGTATAATGAACTCATGTCTCAATAAACTTATATGTCATTTTTGATTATGGAAATGTTCATAAAAGGAAACTTATTTGTCTTTGGTGAACAATCCTCATAAGGCAAGATCTATAGTTGCATGTGATGAGGTCCTCATTTGGTGTAACCCACATAAAAATCACCAAGTTTTAAGAACCTAGGTTATCTTAACCCAAAACATGTAAAGTTTCATCTCTTGTATGTTGTTGATGTTTTGGATTGTGTATGGGTGTTGTGTGGGAATTTAGTTTGAGTTTTTTAACTTATGTGTTAGTAGGATTTAATGTAAAATTAATCTTTATAGATTTGAACCCTTTCTATACTACCTTTTTTTGTTTTGTCGTCATAAGGTGCCATCCTCTATTAAGGCAACAATTTTGATGCAGGTAAAGTGTCCTCCACATACATCAAGGTGTAAGCATAGTCAAATAAGATAATTTCAATGTTGCCAATGTTTATCTAAGATGTTTTCAAATTTCATTAATTTAGTGTTGAAAATGTGTGTTGCATTTATAAAATAATGTTTTTAATATATCAGTAACATTTGGATAACTTTGAAAGTTATCAAATAGGTTGTAAATACCTTTTAATGTTTTAATAACCTATAACCAATGTTTTTCAACACTATGAAACAATGTAAAAGCATTGTTTAAACATTATTTCAACATAAATTTGACCAATCTTGTGTCGACACATCAACTTGTCAAGACTAACCAAAATGTTGCTAATGGCTCTTTTCTATTTATACCCATCAAAAAAATATCATTTTTTATTCAAATGTGTAGACTGGGGGGGGGGGGGGGTTTTTAGGGGCCTTTTTTTTTTTTTTTTAAATTTAATTTGTTTTTAAAAAAAATTATGTATTAGTGACA
>Ga0116231_10007309_pt1 | contig 20355 bp, 17 predicted proteins | sample S1TSphgellanicum_2_FD_89695 | JGI IMG/M metagenome (GOLD analysis project Ga0116231, IMG submission 89695) | Host-associated microbial communities from peat moss isolated from Minnesota, USA - S1T2_Fd - Sphagnum magellanicum MG | ecosystem: Host-associated > Plants > Peat moss > Unclassified...
ATTTTTTTCCAAACAGGTTTGGGATTGCATGTTCAATGGACAAGATGTGCTTCTGTGACTAGATGTACAAGGGGCAGCAACAGTGCACAAATTGCTTGGCTAGGATGTAATGCTCATTTTCATGGTAATAAAAAGTGAAATGGCTTTGGTAAAACGGCTTGTGGAGAGGAAGACAAAGAGTTTTGGAAATGTAGTTTGTAATTGTAAGTTTGTAATATATACCGTCAAATACACACACACCTGTGCATTAGGCACAGGGTTCAAACTAGTATCCTTGTATTTGTAGAAGTAGGTATACTTGCTTTTGGTACTTGATTGATACTCGCAAGATATTAATTGTACACAAGCTATGAATGGAATGCCAAGTGCACTCCAATTGTGTATCCAAGTGGGCTCCATTTGTGTGTACATTGTGCATACCAAGCTTGTAAAAGTGCTCACTAAGCACGGATTAGGTAATTGATGAGAGCATGTAGGTTATTGTGAATAGTTGAGGTTTGTGAACATCAAGACTATTCACAATAACTAGTGCGCCCAAGCTTGATTGTTACACATAATTGATTGTTACAAGAGTGCCAAGCTCATGGTTTATGGAACACATAAGAGTACCAAAGCTCATGGTTTACGGAACACATAAGAATAAGAAAGAACATGAGTTTGTGAGGGTTTTGCCAACCAACAACTAGGAATGTGGAAAATGGAATTAAGGAAGAATGAAAATGTTAGAAGGCAACATGATATGTGATATAACAAGGAAATACTCATTCGATTGTGTGTTGCCATGTTAATTAGAGATGTTCCTTACAATTAGTTATGATCTTATATTCCACCTTTGTGAAACTTTATGATTATCAAGTATTTATTGTAAAACATTTGGGCTCTTCATTACCACACATTACCAATACAAGGAAATGATGTAAAAATGATTTGATTTTGTGAAAATTTTGATTACGAATTTTTCAATCCTCATTGATAGTGATGAAGGAATGGGCAATGTCTATGATTTCAACATATATGGGACAAGTCTCATTGGGGGATTATTTATTATTGTGGAATAAGGATCAAAACATGAGTATTTAAGGTGTACATAACATGTTGGCCATTATTGCCAAATGGTAAGAAACCACCCAACCTTCCTTCCATTTTTAAAGTTTGAACAAACCTCATTAAATATGCACACAATATTTAGTCCATAATAGGTGAAGTTGTTGAATTTGGTTCGAGAACTCCAAAAAGAGTAGTTGGGTTATTTGTTATGGATTTCGATCACTTGCCAATTCTACCTTGCAAACACATGCACTTACTACATCTAAACACAATTTTCTTTTACATTTGATTTTGTTGTTTGTAGATACATGATTGAAGTGTAGAGGCTAGCATTGTGACAATTAAAAATAAAGCTTATTTCTCAAGATTTTCGAAATCTTGAAGAGATGCTTAGAAATTAATAAAAAAATTAAATTTATTTTTCTTTTTAAATTCAACATCTAATTCTAGAGCTAAATAAGAACTTAAGGTTTGTGTGCAAATAAAAACTCTAATAGACATTTCTTCAAGGATAAATTTTCAATAAACATGCTAGTTAGGAATCCCATGATGAGGTGTTGTAACAAATCTAGCAATAGTTGAGTGCTTTCAAAAGTCTTCTTTATACCTTAATTGCAAGTTTTTTGTTTTTATGCCCATTTTTATCCTCTTGCTAATGGAGGATACCTTTATGCCCTTGATCTAATAACAAGCCTTGGAGGAAATGACACATCTAGTTATTTTCAAGAACCATGTGGAGGTAGTCTTTTCCCTCATTCTAGAAGTGCAACATGAATAATTTGGATACAGTAGTTGGAATTAGTAATGTAATGATTTGTCCCTTCAACATTGACATTTTTTCAATTAAATGTTTGGTTTTTTTCTTGTTTTGGAGTAAAGTATATTGTGATGATGTTCATGTAGTTCATCCCAAATGTTTTGTATGTGGAATTGGCCAACATGAGCAATTGGAAGATCTCAAAATTGGTCGGGAAATCCCAATATGATGTTTGGATATTTAAGTAAATTATACATAGTGAAAACAATTAAGATGTTTATCGAGGTCCATATGAGTGGACCACTTTTGTAGGGAGTGGAAGGGTTGCCTTCACAAGCATTTAAGGACTTGTGTGTTAAGTTTAAAGGAGGGGAGGGGGACTAGGTGAAGGAACCTTAGTAGTGAATATGGAGTGGTAACCTAATGTTATTTTCAAAGACTAGAGGTGAGAGCTTTTTACTCAAGGGATAACAACAACCAAAAGTATGAAATTTATAGTATGCATTTTGCCAATTAAAATCATTAGTTCCAATTTCAATTAGTAAAAACCAAACTAGAACAATATTTAGGACTAATTTTAAAATTAATTTTGGTCTTGGAATCAAAACCATAACCAAAATAATAAAAAAAATACATTTTGTTTGGAATGGGGGTGGTTAACTAGCAATAAATTGTTAGTTAAATTGAAAACAAAAATGGGGAAAAATGGTGCTTTGAAAAATTGTGTTATGTTTCAATTAAATTCATGAATTGTTTTATATGCATTTGTAGTGATACTTTGATTGGTCTATTAATCATTTTGGAAACATTGATTCCAAAAGGGAACAAATTAAGAAACACACATGATAATTAGATTGGGTTGTTGTACTCATTAACCATTGTAAATTGATGATTGAAGGATATATATTGATGATTATTTAGTTTATACAATGAATTTATCATGTGTTCATCTTGATTTTTGTTTATGCCATCATAATCTATTAAACTAAATCAACAACAAACTAACAACTTTTTTTCACCCTTCAAGGAATTTGCAACAACCCAAGTTTGCAATTAAGCAATAGATCATGATCATGTTTTAAATACCCCCCCTTAGGGAGAAAATGGAACCCAGTAGGTTTTCCAATAGTCACAATATTCTCCCAAATTAAAAAAATTAATCTTTATCACAAAACTCCAATCTTATAGTGTTATTTGTATAATATTTATACTTGATCACATAAAAAGTAGCAATATTAGTCCATCCATGATCTATTTGGAATATGAGGAACACACAACTCCTTTATGTTGCAGTAGGGGGAATTTAAAAAAAAAGAACCACATGGGTTTAGGTATTCGCATTCACTAGTTTTAAAGAACTACTTGGGTCAAGGTTTTGAAAAACCTAATGATAGGTGGGTATGAGGCAAAGGAGGGTGTTTGGTTACATGATTTACTTGGGTTTATAGCTTGGTTCTTTTGCAAAAGCCTAGATTGGAATATTTAAGTTATTTGACCATTTTTTTGACAAACCCTTGTTTGAAAACTAAGTCTTGAGTTTTTGACAAATATAAAGCCCCTGGTATTTGCACTTTTTTGGTAGTGAACACACAACACACATTTACAAACAAGCTTGGGTCTTTACTAAATATAGAGCCTGAGTCTTTGCATTTTAAAAGTTCTTCAATGAAATAAGTATTATGTTTTAGAACAAAATTCCCTTAAAAATGATTATTAAATGGTGAATTAGAATGAAGATTATTAGTCATGTTTTGTGGTTTTAGGTTTTAGGAAAATCCTTTGTTATTTCATCTTCCATATGATCCTAAAAAATACTAACAAATTAGGGATTGAATTCAACCTCCAATTTTGTTTTACATGCCAAATGGAATCATAACCTTAAACCTTCAAAATCATTTTCTAAATGAAGATCATAAGTTGTTTTAGCCTATCAAACATCAACAACTTATTTGCCTTCATTAGTAAAGGCAATAATATTTTTTTGTCATATTTAATGACCACAACAACATTTTCATGACCTAACATGGAAATTAGTTGCTTGTTTTTGAACCTTGGATAATATATCAATTAAAGCCAACATATTATGATTTTTTTCTTGTCAAATGTAAGCAAAAAAATAAATGAAGGGTATAAAAACCTCCAAAATGTGTTGATTCATTCAAAACATGAACTTTTAAAATTCATAATCAACACATCTTCAATGAGGTTGTTAAAAATAGGCTTGAAGGCCAACTTATTTTTGAATGTCTTAGCAAGTTGATATGACAAATTGTAAAACATTCACAAGCAACTAATGTCCATGACTTTGGTTCTAAACACAACTAGAAACAATTGGGGATATAAGTTTCACAATTGCTTCATAAACAACCCATGTTTTTGGAAAAGGCACATAACTTTGCAATGCCATAGATTGATTATTATAACAAATGAAAAAATAGTATGGAAAGTTAGGGCCCATATTAAAATAACAATACTTGACTTACAAACCTACATGATCAAAAAAATAAAATAAAATTAGAACAACCCTAAACCACATAAAATGCAATTCTATGTTAAAACCAAACAATAATCATAAAAATTCAAGTAAACCCTTACTTGATATTCATGAGCTTGTTAGTTTTTTGGGCTTTAATATAGAATCAATTATCCCATGTTTGCTTGATTTTGCCTAATTTTTTGGGCCATGCATTACATTTTTGAATGACATTTTAAGTAGCTTTTATAGATGCATAACTTAGACTAGTAGACATTTTTTCATTTGCCAATTCAAATAGTTTTTGTTTCCCATATTCTCTAAGTGTGTTTCAATGATGTATGCATTATCATGCATTTCAACATCAACAACTTTTGGAATTTTTCGCTCCTCACCTGCAACTTGCACATTGCCATGTTGTTACCATATCCTACAAAAGCTAGAGGGACTTCATCATTGGAATTGATATTATGAACACTCATGATAGGACATGAAGAATAAGCCATCACATGATTCACTAAAAAATCCACATAAGATAAGACATAAAATATGAATTTTGTAGAAACTTACTTAAACCCTAAACTCAAGAATAATAAACATAATGTGATATGGTTTAGAATTTAAGTTTCAAAATGTAAAGTTTTCTCAAAAATTTTAGGATCTTTCCCCATCCACACAACTTCATGTTTATGAGTAGAAGTTGAAATAGTGAGGTGCAAAAACAAAGCTTATTTTTGTGGCTTGGTGAAAATCAATGGAATAGATGAACAAACACAACAATTGCTTAAAATAGGTAAGGAGAAATAACTTCCCCCACCTTAGCTGCTTCACAAACGCACCTTCTAGCAAAATACAACGTAAGTAATGTCAAGGCACAAGACAAATGAATCAATGAAACATTGTGAACAATGAAACTCCGTGATTAGATACCAAAAACATTGTTTACAATCATGGCAAATATTGAAAATCAAAAACCCCATCCTCCCCCACCTTTGCAATTGTTATAATTTAATAAACTTTTCACCAATGTAGAGGCAATGGTGCAAAAGATGAAAACAAAAGCAACATGCTTTTAATGTAATGGAGGTTGCAAAACTCTATAAACATTTACCCTTCTTGTAGTTCATTGCGTTCTATATTCACCATGCTCTTTTGAAAAAACTTGATTCGTCTTAAAAAGCTCCAACAGTTAATAGGTTGCGTTCACAATTTCAACATCACACATTGATAGGAAGCTCAAAATGAATGATGCAAGTTGTAAGGGCGAAAAACAAATGTGAAAAATGAAAAAGACTTGGAATTGAAATTGGAAACCACAAAAGCAAAAACCCTAACCCTCTTAAAAGGGTATAAACCTTAGTACTAAAAAGAAAATGAATATGAATTTTGATAGATGCCCCTTGCATCTTTTTCTCATGGGTCAAGTATGGTTACAAATATTTGAGCTTATAAAAGTTCTGGTTATGGAGTGGGGGTGGGTACCAACATTTTGAAATGCCTGGGTAGGGCGGTAGAGCCAAGTTTTTGAAAAACCAACATCAAAATTGTCATATATATCTATATATACTCAATGTAATACCCAATAAATACCCTAAGGTCAGTCAAATACCCACCCAACACTGTGTTCATTCCCTAACTTATTTAAGTTAAAATATGTACATACCTAGGTACAGGTTCTATTTTCTCCTGGCTAAACCCTAAACCCGACACTTCTGAGGGTGCCTTTGAATGCACCTTCCAGAAGTACTACAAACTCAAAATTGGTCGCAGAAGATTGAAATAGCAACCATTTTTGACCATGTGGGGGTGGAAACCTTGAAAGTTTTATGCCCAATTCTCGTCAACCTTATTGTTGAACTCCTCTCAACTCCTTAGTAAGCAGCCCAAAACCATCAAAATATCATGTGATTTTCCATTTGGCATCTAAGGGTGAGGCCACCCAGTCTCACTTGCCGACCATCATGTGACTCCTGCAAGGAAAATGCCTTCCTCGCACTTAAAAGATTTTTTGAGTGTTTTAAAAATTTATTATGCCTTTTTTATTTACCCTTTCATACCACCACCTTATGGAAAACTCTCTCCTGTCTTGGGATCTTACAAAGTGGGTATTATGGGATCCATGAAATTACGCCATATAACCACATTCGACTTGGATGACAAAATGTAAGGTGTTGAAATGAAGGACATCAACCCTAAACCCTAAACCCTTACCATACCAACTTTGTGGGTGCCAGTGTTGCAGGATACCAACTTTGCGAGTGTCAGTGCTACGTTCCTCAGCTGCTGCACCCGCTTAGTTCTGGTGCAAGGCTTGACTCTTTGGCTCTTTTCATTCGATTAGGGTTTGCTGTTACAACAAGAGACGAGGGTTCCTGTTAACCAGCACCCACCAGCCCACCATCCACTGGATGCCTGTTATTTACTCAGTTGTGGATGAACCTCAACTGAGTTAGTATTTGGTTTCACCTTGGTAACCAATTCTGTAAAAGAAATAGGTCTCATATATAGTTGGATAGGTAAGAAAATAGGTAATTACTTACTACTCTAAGTACATAGATAGATGGTTTATACATAGGTAATGGCTGTTTTTATTACCTATCTACTAACAACCTGCTTGTGGGTTGGGTTGTTAGTAGGTAGGTAGGTTTTTAAAAAAAAAAGAAGCTGTGCTAACCACCATGGTTAGCTAATGAACTGGAATCTAACAGAAAACTGTTTCCTGATGACTTATCATCCATCCTTGATGGTGTGTTGGTGGGTGCTGGTTCACTGTGGCCCATTAGCTTAAGGGATTCGGGCTCCTAGGTAGAAGGTCTAGTTTTACTTGAGGGTTTTTGAAAGATGATAATACTTTGGCTTGTGTTGAAACTTGAGATTAGTTATAGAGTTATAATATTGCGAAGGATTTTGGTTTCTTTTTAAGAGGATTTTTGGAAGATTAATATTTTCGCATGGTGAAATATTTGAGTTTCCATAATTCTTCTAAATTTGCCTCAAGATAATTTTTAATGTAAATGGCAAGGTGCCAATGTGACACACCCCTTGTCAAATATTTCTTTAGAGTCTATTATGCTTAGAATTGTGCATGGAATAGGCAGTTTATAATCCAACCCACTTGTTTGAATGAATGAGTAGTATCGAGTAATGAAATTTGAACCTACATATCCATCCCATTGGAAGTCCAAAATTAAAACACCTTCGGTTGAAAAAATAGTCTTTGCTATGAGTGACCTCACAAGGAATGGTTTACAGGAAAAAAAAATTTTCATGAGAAAAATAAAAATTAAAAAGGGAATATTCTCTCACAATATTTTCATTTTTTTCTGGAAGAAATTGCCAAATTTGGAGAAAAATTTCAAACACATTTTGGACTGTGCTTTTAAATTTGGTAGCCATTTTAAAACTAGTTTTAAAAAAAAAACTGTTTAGACCTGTTGCCATTTAATGTCAAATCTCTCCTGAGATGCTAGCCATTATCGCAACATCTGAAATTTGAAAAACAAAATCACTCGTTTATAGACAGCCAACATAAGGTGTTGTTGTTTGTCAAATTTGTACAAAAGGTGGACTGGCTATTAGGTGTGAGAGTTTTTAGCCAAATTTGGCTACAGGTCATAGAGGAAAGTAATAAATTTTTTGGAGCCCAGCTATATTCTGGCCACACGTACTAGAAGCTGTGGTATAAATCTGGCAATTTCAAAAAAGAAAATTCTCTTGAAATATGGCAAAATTTGGGCCCTTTCCCCCCTAAAGAATCCTTTGTAAAGTTTGTAGCCCTTTTCTATTTGTCACCAAGAGAAGAAATTACGCTCGCCCAAAAGAGAAACGGCAACCACCAACCTAAAGAATCCATGTTGTTTTATTTACAGTAAACCCTTTATAGTCATGTTTATAATCATGCTTTTGGTGACCACTTTTTTTTGGTGACATTAATGAATTGTGATTTAAACATGTATAGTCATATTCCATGTAAACCTTTAAAGATTGTGACTATAGAAAAAAAAATCTTACAAAATAGCCTTTTGTTGCTAGAATAAAGATGTCAATCGTTTAAATTTTTTACATGGGTTATTTTAAGTTCTACTATGCATTATTAGACTTGAAAAAGGTTGTGATTTCAGCTTGTTTGAATGTGTTGATTTATGTTGAGTTTAAGCTCTTTAACTATTAGTTTGTGTATTTTGTCAAGTAGATTTTTTGTTTTCTTAACAATTTCACATACTTTTTGTTTGCCTACATTAGAAAATTATTGTTATTTTTCTTTTCAATTGTATTCATTATTGTTAGTTTGCACAATTTGAACACAAAACAACACTAACATTGCCAAAGGAAACTATAATTTACAAAACCTTAATATTTATCCTAAATTTCCCCATTATAACCATATTTATAAAAAAACTTTACAAATGTTTTGTGCTACTAACGAATGTGATAATGACTCTAAAAAATGACATTTTTTACTAAAACGGATGGTTACTAAAAAATGTGACACAAACAAGAATGTGATTAAAATGGCGTGATTATAAAGGGGGGGTTTATTGTATTTACTCACACACCAATTTTTTCATATTTACTTACACAGAGATGAATGAATTTATTATCCATTACAAATGTACTTGGGCATAACACTTTCATTTTATTCAAAATGGTGTGCAAAAAAAAAAAGATGCAACTTATTGAATTTTTCTTTAAAATACAAATATAAATAAGGTGCTTATATATATAGTTTTAAAAAGATGACATCATTTCATAACAAATTTTTTAAAATCCTTTTATCTCATGTGCTTCTTAATATATACAAGGATTATATATGTTATTATGTAACATGTGCATATTTTGACACAAATGAATTATCATACTTTACTATCCATTTCACACAAAGATGAATATCGTATTTTCTAGAAATGAAAAAAATGATAGGTCAAAAGTGGTTGACTTTACCACCATGATGACCTACCTACCCTAATTGGAGCCCCACATGGTTACCTATTAGCATGAACTACGCGAAATTAAGTTCCCTCCCTTGTTCCCAAAAAGTTTGGAATAAGGTATATTACATATAATAAACGACGTCGGGATGTGAAGTATCATTTCATCCATTTGTCCTGTCATCCATCCATCCATTCATCCGGTCATTCATCCATTTCGTCATGGTCTGTTTATTCCGACGGGGTGGAGAAAGAGTGGAATACAGACATGGCGCGGCGGAGAATAATATATATTAGTGTTGTAAAATTTTATTTTTATTTTTATTTTGGGGTTTTTGGACTTAGGTACACTCATCCTGTCTCTTTCTCAACAACTGAAAGAGTTGGGTGGGGTTTTTTTTTTTTTTTTGTTGAAATTTTATTTAGAATATTGTATATTTTCAATGCTTTTTACATTGCCATATTTTTATTATTATAGTTCAATGGATGCCAGAGCGCAGCCGGTAAGCACACTTTTATTAGATATTGGCAATTTCAAGGCTTGCATTTGCCATAATAATAATGGCAATGATGTCAGTTGCCATTTTAGCACACAAACTTAATAGATATACTGATAATTGCAATGATCAGATTGCCCAAAAAAACAATTTTTCCAATAATAATAATATGCTGGATGCCAAAGGTATTATTATGATGCATGTTAAAATTGGCTGCACTAGAAACCCTAACCATTATGAACAGGGAGGGGGTCTGTATACTGGAACTTATCAACATACAAAAACAAAGAAATAATTTTCAACAGATTGATACCTACTAAATAAATAACGTACTACTTACTTACAAGTTGAACAACGTTGGGGTATATTTGCCGTCTCCAGTCTATTCCCATGGTCAGCTGTATGTTGCTACCTCACGGGTCACAAGCAGTGCAAACATCAAGATTTTCAGCGGCCAGGGTCCTGATGGATACATGCGGAATGTTGTATATAAAGAGGTTTTGGAAATGTAGTTTATAATTGTAATTTTGTAATATGTACAGTCAAATACACACACACCTGTGCATTAGGCACAGGGTTCAAACTAGTAAGGTATAAGTCAGGAAGGGGGGAGGGGGATGGGCAGCCCACTGGAAAACAAATCGGATGAAAAAGCACTTTGTGGAGTCTGGACCCAGAGCTTTATAAGTTTTCGGTCAGAGCCAAAAAAAAAAAACCTTTCTTGGACACAACGAAAGCGAGAGGGAGAGGAGGGGGAAAGGAGGAGCGAGAGAGAGAGAGAGAGAGCGCGCGCGCGACGAACAAGGAGCTCTGCATTCAACAAGAAATACATGAGGAAAATCCTCGGCAACTCAAGCAAGCGCAACAACAAACAACGTACCTGTGGAGGATCATGGGTTTTTTATCAAGAAATTTGATGCAAGGATGGAGGAGCTCCAGGAGTTGAAGAAGGATGCAGTTGTGTACTGATGCTGCAAGAAGCTGATTTGAGAGGCTTTTCGGAATTTCCAGCTACAGTAGTAGTAGTAGCAGTAGCCTGGATTTTTTGCTTGAAGAAGCTGGGGAAGCCAAGGTTGTGAATGTAGTACTGGGGTAGTTTTCAGGTGGAGCTGCACATCTGCCGGGGAAGCCTGAAGCCGGGATGGCATTTAATTCGAGTGTGAGATCGCGGAGAGCTTTGTGGACTCCCGACGATGCTGAAGAGCTGGCGGACATCAGCAGCTTCTGGCCGTCGCCGCGAGTAGGAGCTGATCGTGAAGCTGCTGCTGCAGGTGCCGCCGAAGACGAGGAGCTGGAACTGATGATCTCGAGTGATCAGCAGCTGTTGTACTCGATCGAGTGTGCCCAGGGGCTGCAGCTGGTTGTGAGGAATTCTTCTTCTTCACTTAGCAGCAGTGACGCTGGTATCATGAGTAGTCGAGTAGATCGCAAGCTGCGGCCCGACATACGCTCGTGTCGCATGCGGAAGAGCTTGGCCGACACAATCATGCCATTGGAGACACAGCTGAGCTGCACCAGCTCGTGGTACGATGAGGAGCCTGGCTCGTCCGCGTCCTCGCGGGATCGCATGATGGAGAGCACTATGATCCTGCACAGCCCTAGCAGCAAAATTCTGCATCCGATGCAATCGTTGTTACTTGAGAGAATGAGCTCCGGGCCATCTCCAATGTCGAGTCCAGGTCTGCTTTCGCCATCGCCCAAAGCTGCCGAGCAGTCACCGCTCAGCTGCCCAACGTCGTCTTCAGAAGAGTCTGACAAGCTGAAAACCAACGTCGCGGAGCTGCGTGATCAGCTTCTTCTACCAGTACTGTCATCGCAATTGCAAAATTGTGGCGAACAAGAAGAATCAGAAGCTACAGCACCGCGCGGGCCGGCACCTGCAGCTGCAACATCGGAGGATCGGGAGCGATCATGTTTTGTAGAGAAGTCGGGCGAACAGGAGGCCAGAGACTCGATTTGTGTTGAAGAACCAGCTTCTGCTGCTCCAAGTACAGCTCCCAGCTGCAGCAGCGTCGTGATGGTGGTGTACGATGCGGAAAGCAAGCCCACAACTACGGGCTTGGACTATGCTATCAACACTCTTGTGAAAGAAGGCGACGAGATCATCCTTGTGGGTTATCTTCAGCACGTCACGAGTCCCAGTATGAAGACTTTCCCCCACACCATTCCTTACAGATCCGGACGGAAGAAGAAGAAGAAGAAGTTGCAGAATCCGTTTTCCCGAGCTCTCTCTCTAGTAATGATCTGTAAGGACCCGCAGCTTCTTGCTGCAAGTCTTAGGTTGGAAACAAATTAGCTGCTGATCATGACTTGTTGTTTCTCTGCTGCACTGGGCATTGTGCGGGCTTTGGTGCAGTGGGACACAGGATGGTTGCCGATACCTCAAAATTCAATCGAGTGAACGAAAAGCGTCTGAGAATGGAGATGGCGGAGAGGAAACAAGCCGTGGAGAATATGATCTCCGACACTGGTCGCCTCAAAGCATGCGCGCAAAAGAAGGTCAGTAGTACACTCGACATCATCATCATCATCATCATCATCTTCTTCTTCTTCTTTCCCCACCGTCGTCCGTCCCAACAGCTTTGTAATTGCCAACACAAGAAGAAGAATTGAGCAGCTAAATTTGCTGCTTCTGCAAATCTTATAACAAGAATTTGCCACCTACACCTCCTTCTGAACTTGGGTTGAATCCACCTACAGGTGAAGTTGTCAGCTCGAATCTCCCCAGGAGCTTTACCCAGATCTGTTGTGGTACGAGAAGCGGAATCGCTGCACGCAACATGGGTCATCTTCGATAGGTTTGTTTTTCGTGAACTCTTGCACGTCGCACCAGCTGCTGGTCCCCCACATCACTTTGTTTTACAGCTCTTTACGGGTCTTTTGCCATTAGGCTGCTGTGATCACAGTTACACAGAATATGCTGTGATCATCTGAGCAGTCTAATAGAAAGCCACTGAAATGGAGCCCTGTTTCTTGCTTCGAGCACATGCTGTTTCCATTGGAAAGTTGCACCTGGGCTAGAAATCTCTAGGAAATTAATGTTAGGACATTGAGACCATTTCATATGAAGGGTACTTTTTACGGAACTTAAAAAGAACACATTTTCCCATAAACAAATTGGAAAATATCACTCTCTAATGATTAGTAGGTTGTTTCACAGCTCACACACAGTCTTACATTTTGGACAGTGCATGAGCTGACTGTGAGCATAGCTAGCTGGAACAAATGTAATGGAAAGTTGGTGCAGCTCGACATTTAAGGTGTGAGGTGACTGTGAGCATAGCTAGATGGAACAAATGTAATGGAAAGTTGGTGCAGCTTTACACTTAAGGTGTGAGGTGACTGTGAGCATAGCTGGATGGAACAAATGTAATGGGTGCTTGGTGCAGCTCTACAAGTATAGCTAGATAGATAGAACAAATGTAATTGAAGTTATTATTAGGGTAGAATCTCTGATCAGAGCAACCTAACGGAAACCGACCCTAAGCCTGCTTTTGCAACGCTGCTGTAACAGGAACGCATTGAAGGAAAACAAAATCTACTATGTGGAGCACCTGAAGTTCTGCCATGTGCTGAAAATGACGAAAGACGGTCGCTCTACAGAAACCATCCGATCCGCAGCAGCTGGGGTCACGTCGGACTCCACTAGCTAATGCAGCAGCAGCCGCAACAACAGTGGGTGTCTGGCAATCCGTCATGTCCATGCCGGCGGAGGCGTACTCCGACGACATATATTCATCATCCTCTGAGTCGTGGAGAAGTCTCGATAGAGAAAATGTCGTGGGCATCACAATGTCAAAAAGGTCTAACGGGAGCAGCAACAGTAGCAACGACTGTACAGCGGCGGCGTCATCGTGGTTTTCTTCTTCTTTTTACTCCTTGTGGAGCAAAATCAAAAGCTGCAGATCATTACCTCGATCACGCTCCTCCTTGGTCGAGCAACAAAAAAGTGCAATTGGAAGAAGCTCCACTAGTAGCAGTTCCCCTCAATATTCCAGCAGCAACAGCAGCCCCCAGTCTCACTTTCATCTCCAGTTCCACTCTGACACAACACACCCAGTCCTTGGACTCCCACTCAACTGAGTTCGTATTTTCACAAGTTCAAAGTTCTTAGTCTGGGTTCTTAGCAGAGTTGGGCGGTTATCCAGTTTGGCAGGTTAGAACTGCTGGTCCTGGTTCCAGTTAATAAAAAATTCTGAACTGGAACTGGGTCTGATTTTTGAACCCAGAATTTAACCTGCATTTACACTTGGTTAGGGTTCCTCATCTTTTCGACACATCATAGCTAGTGCACCTTCATCATTAGACGATTGGTTGGGATTCCTTGTCTCTTCATCATAGCTAGTGCACCTTCATCATTAGTCGACTGGTTGGGGTTCCTTTTCTCTTCAACACATCATAGCTAGTGCAACTTCATCATTAGTTGACTGGTTGGGGTTCCTTGTCTCTTCAACACATCATCATAGTTAGTGCACCTTTGTCATTAACTGATTGGTTGGGGTTCGTCGTCTCTTCAACACATCATAACTAGTGCACCTTCATCATTAGCCGATTTGTGACAGACAGACAGACGATAACTTTTTTGTCTTAAGTTTTCTTTATTATCATTGATTGTCATTTCGTAATCATGGGTCCTATTTGCATAAGGGTTTTTCTTTTCTTTTTCTTGAAAAAATTATTTGCTTTTGTTTTTTCTTTGGGTTGTGTCTACTCATGCTCTCATTTGTCTTGTACTTTGGATGGATGGGTTCCCATCCTTGATTCTTATATACAGAGTTTTCATCAATTTCAAGTTCAATCCATGTGTTGAACCAAAATCAAAAAGTTTTGACAAACAACACTAGGACTGAGCGCTTACCAGAGGTCGATTGGGGCCTAACCAGAGGTCGATTGTTGATTCTAGTCTGGGTTGCTTGAAATTGGACTGGAATTGAGACTAATGTTCATAACCAGAACTGGATTTTTGTTTTTTTGTGATAAACTGGACCTGAAATGGGTCGGGTTCTGGACTTGATTCTTCACATTTCAAGGTTCTGGGTTCTTGAAAAAAAAATTTATCATTTGTGGGGTTGGTACCAAACTAGATACGGTTCTACCTACCTATGCATATTAGCTCAAAACTGTTTTTTTTTTCCAAGTTACTAACACTACCGTCAATAAAATGTGACCACGTATATAAACTACAAGCATAAACTCAATTTTTCTTTTAAGAATTACATACATGAGACATGATCCAAAACTAAGAACTACATGCCCAATGCCGCCCTCATCCCCCACCCATAAATTATTATTCAAGAAAAAAATTCTTTTATTATTCAAAACTCTTATTCCTTTCTCAAACTAACATGTCTAATCCAAAGAGCACTTCCCCCAAAAAAAAACCCTGTAAAACATAAAATTTAATTAAAAGTTTCAGAACCAAAACCTAAACTAATTGTGTTTTCGGGTCGACTTTGGTTTTGTGTTTGGTTCAAGCTGAAGGCTGGTTCCCTATTCTGAACCCAATTCTGAAAAAACAATTCCAAATTTTAGAATTGACAATCTGGGTACCCAATAAGAGGGACCAAATGTTCTCATGAAACTAGTTCTCACAAATGTGAGATCCTTAGTTTTCAAAGGTGGATCTCCATAATGGAATATCCAAAAAAATTAATAGTTTTTTTCATTTTTTTAGTTTGAATTTTCAATAAGAAAAAGAATGCTTACAAATTTTGTAATAAAATTTAGCAATGAAACAAAATAAACAAAGACAAAGCAGGAAGAAAAACAATCTTTTTGAAGTTACAAAATGTCTTTTTCTTTTCTTAGACCTATCTTATTTTGAAAATTGTTTATTGTTTGTTTATTGTTTATAATTTTACGTCCATTTGGGACCAGAGAGTCCATTAGACGAAAAGTAGATCATGGAGGACAAATTGTCTTGGTATTGGCAGCATGCCACAAACTTGGCCAGGGCAACCGTGTTTGTAGTCTGCATGAGCCCAACAAGAGTGCTCATGTGATGAGGGCAGGGTTGAACAAAAACGTTCCCTAACTTTTTGTGTATTTGGATAGATAAGGAGCAAGTGCTCTTCATTTTCTACCTTCTCCAAGTCACAGCCTCGACAAAGCCTCTTTGCGTATGGCACGCCTTTCCACGCACCTAACATTACCTCAAGTTGCGTGTTACCACACTGAAACTGAGCCAAAGCTTTCCACAGTTGAACATAACTGATGTCACGCAAGTAACTTTCACTCTTGTACGACATACCCTTGAAGCTCAAATATCTTGTCTGCATGCTTGTCCCGATTTCGCGGTTGGTAAAAAACTTTTCAATGAAAACCAATTGCATATTATCTTTCACCCTTTTTACACTCAACATTGTGCGGGGAAAACCTAGAAGGGGTGGGGCCCCAGCCTCCTGGTTGATTGGGCCTCCCGTCATAGATCTAGCACCAACCGGTTGCACTAGCTGTAGCGCGGCCAATTTAGCCGCATGAGCTCCCACCCATATTTTGTGCGCGTTGCACCAAAGTACATGGCTTTCTACTTAACCTCTCACCCCTACTAGACGGGTCAGATGTATGTGCGTTGTCCCAGGAACCGTTCCTAGCGGCGATTGAGTAGTCCTCACCTGGAGTGCACGGGTTGCTGCAAGTTGAGGCACTGTTTCTAACGGCAGTTGAACTAGAGGTAGAAAAACCTACCACCTCTTGGGGCTAATTCTTAAATAGCCATTTTTTCATGGATTTAGCCTAACATTTCTTTCCCGTAGCAAGCATAACGAGCTAGGCTTCCCATGCCTTTCCCAATATGCGATCTTTAATGACCGTGCTCACATGGTTATTATACAACAATGCTTGTCCCCATGTAAAATGTTCAAAGGGGAATTTGCCAAATTTTGCCAGCACGATGGACGTGCTAGTTATTTTTCGCACCCTAAGCAGGGACTTAAAGAACCCTCGATACACTACTTCAATAACCTTTATTTTCTTGGAATCCACCCAAACTTCACAGGCATAGCTTGCTCTGGAACGTACCAACGTGTTGAAAAGGTCGCAACGTAGTTCAACGTCCATAATGTGTAGCTCCACATAACGGCGGTTCAGTGTGAATAGCAAGCGCCTACTAGTAGCTACTAGATGTTCCATTACATTGTCCAGGTTCATGGTGGTCTCGAGCTGGATCCATAAGTATTTGAAGGTCTACACACGCTCAATAACATCACCTTCGAACACAAACTCTTGGCATGGGTTAACATAATTAAACACCATGACTTTTATTTTTTTCACGTTCAGCATAAAATTGTTGGAACACGTTTAACTGTTGTTGTAATCCCACCTTTGACTTCGACGTCAAAGTGAAGTCATTTGCAAAAAACAACAGCCATATGTGCACATTTGCTAAGGCCGGTGCATCGCATTCTTTGCCGTCTAAGCGCCCCTCTAGGGCATCCAAATATAGTCAAATAATAAGGGGTTGAGAGGGTAACCTTGCTTCACACCTTGTTGACACCTGAAGCTGGAGGTGACACCTTCGCTTGGGTGGTTAATGTGTATGATATCCTTGGCATACATCACCTGTAGGCATCGCAAAAAGTGTCCCTCCACCCCGAGGCCTACCAACACCTACTAAAGCACTTCACGTGGCATAGTATTGAATGCCTTTTTGAAGTCCACAAAGTAGTAATAGAGTGGCTTTTTTTTTGCCTTGTTCTGTTCTATCAGAGTTCACAATATGAAGAGTTGGTCAGTAATGTGGTCATCTTTGCGAAACCCATATTGACCTTTGGCACGTAGCCCATGTTGTTCATCCCACTCATTCAACCTTTTGTCAAGGATCATAGCAAACAACTTTGCTAAGATAGGCCTAACTGTTATCCCCCTATAATTGTCAAATTTGGAGGTATCGCCCCCTTTAAAGAGCACGTGGACCATTCGAGTGGAAAGGGCTTCTAGAAAGCCTTCCTCTAGAAAGCAGTTGAGCGTTGTTAATAATGACATGTGTAGCACCTTTTTCGCATCCAAAATGAACTCAGCTTTCATACCATCCAAACCGGCAGCCTTGTTCTTTTATAACTTTTTTAGTGCTTGAAGTAATTCATCAAGTGTGATATCTATGTTCAAGGTGTGACTAGGTGGAGGTTTGGTCACTTGAGTGGAATGATCAGTTCGTAGCCGTATGGGTGGTGGAGACTGGCCAATTAGCCCATGGAAGGTTTCCAAAAGCGTAGCTGCACTAATCTTGTCCACAACGGGTGCCTTTGGCCGGTATTTTTTCCAGAACGAAAACGCATCCACCTTGGTAAACGCACACATATGTTGAACTCTTGTAGTTTCCCAAAAAATTCTTTTCCTTTTTAATAAATTTTTAAGTTGACTTTCTTGATGTTTAGCTGCGTGCGAATCAAGGTTGGCTTTTAACCAGAGCCTTAGCTCACGTTTCGTTATACGACAGTCAGCGTTAAACCAAGGTTTATGGTAGTGTCTTTATGTGCAGCTCCCTTTCAAAAGTTTGCTGCCAAAAGTAGATTTTGTTGTAACACCCACGCATTGCTGCAATAGGTCGACTAACCTGTCTACTCCCAGATGCCCAATCAAGTTAACAACCCACAAGTTTCCAAGACTCGTTGTTAAAGCAAACTGATACTCTTTAACTTTTGATTTATCATATTTGAACCTAGGCAAGAATTTTTTTGTTACAACTGTATGTTGTGGTTCAACAAAGCTTCAATTGATGCTCAACCGTAGGCGCAACGGCTTGTGGTCAGAATTTCCCCACATCGCACAATAGTGGGTGTCATCTATTATCACCTCGAGGTGTGTAGCAACTTGCCAAACTACATGTGAGCTAACAATATAATCGACAATGTTATGCCCCCCATTTGCTAAGCAAGTGAACTCCCCTGATTCGTCACCAAGTGTCCGGCCATTGAAGATGAGCAACCCAACGTCACAACATACGTCCAGGAGTTCGCGGCCCTAATTGCCAACATTGGCGTTGCAGTTCTATCGCTTAGCCACAACATTTAGTTATTTAATCTTAACAAGTTCTGGCACTTGTAGTAGTTCACAAAGGTTGTTAGTGTCAATGGTATGTAGTAATGCTTCAGTAAGCACATTAAAATCCCCTCCTAATAGTACTATGCCCCCTAGAATTTGAACTTCAGCAATATTTGCTGCCAGGTTTTGGAAAAAGGATTCACTCTCGTGTTTGGAGCCAACAGGGGCAACATACACCACGTAGACAAATAAGTTAGGGGTAACACCCTTACTAACTCGTAGCCATAAATAAGAATCGTGGCTTCCTTCCTTCCACTGTGACAGGTTTGGGTTAAAGTGGTTACGAAAATAAGTAGCAACCCCCCCTGTTATGTTTTATCGCCTTTGTTGTTCCTAACTGCATAGTGCGCGTTATTGCAAACCCTTCAACATGTGACAAATGTTGCCCTGGGAAGTGTCAAGTTTCGGTTAATAAGACGAGGTCAACACCTTGAAACAACTCTAGTATTTGCACCCTCATTTCCAGTTTATTTACACCACCCCCGTGCATGTTCCATAATACCACACATAGATCTTTTTAGTCCCCACACCCTTAAATAGAGGAGGGTGGGCAAATTGGAATGTCGTTGACGAAGAGCTCAGCTGCGCACCAGAAGGCACGTTTGCCTACCGCCTTGGCCTCCTTGAAAAACATCCATAGCTCCGACTTGCGCACTTGTTGTGTGGGCATGAGGATGTTGTCTAGGCCCAATTTGGTCCCCACCAGGCCCTTGCGCCCTCGCAGCACAACCTAGCGATTTTCGTTCGTTGCGAATTCGAATAACACCATACCAAGGTGCATGCCTGCCATCGAAGTGGAAGCTCGCGCAGTTGCAGGCTATTGTCGGGTGGCGGCAATGACCTTGGTGCGCAACCTCATTTGGCCCTGCAACAGCTCCATATTGAACCGTTGCACCAGCTCCTTCTTGGTTTCGCCCTCCTGGGCCTCGAAGCCCGTGAGGAGCAGGTTGAGCTTACATTCCTCTTGTTTGGGCACATTAGCTAGGGTTTCCACAGCCCGACTAACCACCTAGCACACGTTCTTAGCATCACTATGGTCCACTTGGGTTCTTTTGCAGATGCAGCCTTGGCTGTGATAGTCGTAGCCACCTCATGCTCCATTAGCTAGTTCACCACAAGTGTCGCAACCCCACTTTGGCCAAGTGTGGGGGTGAAGCCCAACACTTGGAAAAGTTGGAGGTTGGGAGTCTTCCGGGACTGCCGAGTGTTCAAAGCTCGACAGCAAGGGGCAAAACACCTCGCATTGGGGTGTTCGTGGTGTCATTGAAAAGGTCTTGAAACTTAGATATCGAAAATGCCCTCGCATTGACAATTCGGACATCTGCAGCCCAAGTTATGGGCAAAAGAAGGGTCGGGAGTCAAATTGGCAGTTTGACTCCCGACCACTAAAAGTCGGGAATCGACCTCTTCCCAACGTCCGAATTGAGCGTGCGACATGGCGTTGAAAAGATCTCGACGAGGGCTACAACTTTGGTTTAGACCTCGTCGCGATCCAACTCTGCAGTCGGGAGTTATGGCGGTTCAAAGTTCCGGGAGTCTCGCCGGGACAATTTCGGGACTCCATTTCGGGAGTCCCGGGAATTTGTGCCATTCGGATGTAGCCTCCGCGAC
>Ga0116231_10007311_pt1 | contig 20352 bp, 11 predicted proteins | sample S1TSphgellanicum_2_FD_89695 | JGI IMG/M metagenome (GOLD analysis project Ga0116231, IMG submission 89695) | Host-associated microbial communities from peat moss isolated from Minnesota, USA - S1T2_Fd - Sphagnum magellanicum MG | ecosystem: Host-associated > Plants > Peat moss > Unclassified...
GTAAGTGGGGGTTGTGAGTGTTTTCTTTTCTATTTTGTGTCATGGGTGGCTTTTTGTGTTATGACACACTTTTCTTTTGGTTTAATTTGCAAGGTGCTTGTGAAGGTCCAAAAGTAGTTCTGTTACACGAGTGAGCAGCATTGAGAGAACATTTGAGAGAAAGCATACTTTTGTTTTTGTTTAGTTTGCAAAGTCCCAAAGTAGTTCTGTTATTATCCCGTACATGGGTCAGCCACATTGAGGTAAATTAGGAAGAAGATACTTTTGTTTTGGTTTAGTTGGCAAGGTGGTTATGGAGGTCTAAAAAGAGTTTTATTCTTCTCACTTGCATGGGTTGGGCACATGGATAGAACATTATAGATAAACCTTTGTTTTAATTTAGTTTTCAAAGTGGTTGTGAAAGCCCAGAGAAGTTCGATTCTTTTCACTTACATGGGTTTGTCACATGTACATAAAACTAGAGGGTTTTTTTTTGCTTTTTAGTTTAATCAACATTTTTCATGAATTCATTGCTTTCATGTCATTTTTTTCTTTGTTCTTTTCTTTTTCTTTGTGCTATGGAGAAACAACAGAGTTGCATGCTTAGTGTAAATAAAACTTGTTTGTTTGCATGGAGATTTTTAAAAGTTTCAAAGTTTTCATGTAAATCAATGGCAAGCCAATTAGTGGACAATTTTTATCTTAGGACTGTCAGTGTGTCAAGAGTGGGTTTTTGGTTTTTGGTGATGAACTAATCAGAGAGGTCTATCACCAAGAGAAATTTTTTTGTCAAGGTTGTCCCCCCAAGCTAATTAATATGAATCACACTACCTATATCACCACCAAGCCATGGATTGAGAGTCCCAGGAAGCTTCTCTCTGTTTTATTACAATTTCAGCAAAGGTTTCCTTCTTTGACATCTTCTCATTTAAGAAAATTTCAAAACTATGGCAAAACCTGGGGCTGTTGATCATAAATCTTCGGGACTTTACGTGTGCAATAAAGATTTCCAAAAAAGAAAAAGGACTCAGGTTCAATGGTTCTCGTTTCAACAATTTTCCTGTAAAGTAGTGAGCTCACGTCGATCTCAATGCTGAACCGAAACAAAACAAAAAAAGTACATTGATATAAAAAATAGGGCCTGAATTCTAGAATTGGTCAAAAATTGAGGAGCTGGTTTCCTCTCAACAATCTCCTCAATTCATAGTATGTTTTCCATAGTATGTCTTCCATTCTCACAGAATTTGAGCAACAAAGGTAAGAGAAAACACAGTGAAAAAGAGCCCCAAAAAAAAAAAAAACCAAAGAAATGAGCAACCTTGAACCCTAGCTTACACTTTGGTTCTCCAAAAACTTAGCTATCCTTAAAACTCTCGCTTTTAGTCCAGACCAATTGGTTTTCTGTCCAAAATGATGCCATTAAACTAAATCACAATTTCATTTGTTTTGGTTTCGAACCCTCATCTAAAGGCCTTGGGACCAATGTAAAACTCTTGACTAATACAAATGCTTGATGTCATTGGACCCTGCTCCTTGGAACGCTGTCTAAAGCGGCCCTGAGTACTTCGAGAGGCCCCATCAAAAAGCCAGAACAGATGACCACATCATTGTCAAACTAAATACTCCGTATGCACTTTCCATAAACTAAGAGCCTCCACACTCAACTTGACAAAAAATCAAAGCAGAATAAGAGTTCCAGAATCATCTGAAAGACTCTTCTGTGGAGGTGCTCTACTATTGTGAATTTTTACGAGAACCTGAGCAAAACAAATACAAATCAAAATGGAATATTATTTGTGAAAATGTTTTGCCACATTTGTACTCTGATTTTAGTTTTGGCAACAGTTTTGTAACTAGTTTAAAAAATATTTAGACATGGGAATTGTGAAATGGTGTCATCCAGGCGACCTTTTGGGATGATTTATTTTGGTTGCTGTAATTGGTAAAATATCTTTTGTGTTGTCCAATATCAAACAGAGTTGAAACTTTTGCACTTTCTGTACTCAGAACATCGCAGCCAGCAACATTCAGCCAATTAGGAGACATGCATTTGGGATCCTTTTGTCATGATTTGTGGGAACAAGGCCCACTTTACACCAGGAGTCAGGGCTGAAAAACTTGGATCAAACATTAAGCATTTTTTGGCTTTTTGTCGGACCCCAAGGGTTGCAAATCAGCTTCCCAAATTTTATGGTACTCGATTTTCACACTTGGGGCCAGTACAAGGCCATAAAGTTCAGCATTTATTAGTTACTTGGGGCAGATTGAAAATATTCTTTTGTGTTTCAGCCTTGACTCGTAGTGTTAAGCCCTTGGGGCTGATTTCAACTTTTCCACCAATAGGTATGCTTGATTTGAGTTGCACATTGGCCTTGACTCCCAGTATAAAGTGGGCCTAATATGTCTAGAAATTAAATTTGAAGGCACTTTTCTCTGACTTTGAGGAGAAAAAATTCTAGTGTGCCCTAAAAGTTGAAAGCAACATCCCCCTCTCCTTAGAATTGCTGGATGGTTATTATATTGCCACAATTTTGTATCCTCAGTCTGAATGTTGCCTTGTTTTCTTTGGCCTTGTCATGTATTGCACCCATAAACTCCTGCGTTAGGGCCACATAACATGTCAGTAGCATGTGCCAATGGGTGTTGAAGCATGTTACATACCCTTAACATGCCTAAAACATGTACGACATGGACCCAAATCATGTCAAGAAATGTCAAGGTGGAAAGAATGAGGCAAAGGGCAGACTCGGGGAAAAAGAGTTTCAGCAAGTACTCTCATACTGACTGCATTAACAACTATGGGCATATTTAATTTTAGGGGTAATACCCCATACGAGCCACAATGTTTTCTGTCATAAAATCTGACACTTTTTGAATTCAAAATTAAAAAAATTTGAATTTTAGAAGTTCAAGAATTAATGTTGCAAGGAAATCAGATCAAGCAATGGGGACTCAGAAAGGTTACAATTTATATAATCGCCAAAGTTTTTCATGATACCAACTGCAGCTGCTGGTTCACCCAAGGGACCCCTATTCCTTTCATGCTCTCAGTGTTCTATCTTTCATCCCACGACACCATTTTGGTGACAATTCAAAAGTCTGATGTTTCAACATTTCAATAACTCCAACCGATGATCTATGAACTCTAAAACCCAATATTTCAAATGAAATAGCTTATAGGAATCCTCTAGTTATATGATTGGTTATGAATACTGTGCAGGCACATCACCTATAGAACTTCTGACATCTTAGCTACCTAAGTGGAGGCCACCTTATAAAATAGTTATAATTTAGGTTGTTATGCTGACTGTGGATAAGTTTGCACTTGAGAAGTGTGAATTCCTTAGGGCTCCTAGTCTTTGAAAAAAATCATCATCAATAGATAAATGTGTATATATCCAGTGTTATAACCTTATAACCTCCAGGGCTTTGGTGGGCATTCTCATAAATGTTCAACATTGGTCATCACACAACAAACCAAATCCATGGGATAAGGTACTGCAAATATAAATCCAGATCTTAAGGAGTGTGTGTGAACCGGTGTTTTGGCCGGTTATTGAAAAACGACCTGGTTATCAATCAGGGTCTGGGTCCGAGTGTCAGATAACCTACCTGCTGACTCTACTTTTCTGCTATACTTGACCAAGAACCTACCCGGCCTGATATCAATCTTTTAGATACCCTGAAAATACCCTATTGGCAGGTTATCAGTTTCATCAAATCCAATACCCTACCTATACCATGATGGGGACTTCTCACACCTACCTAGGTAGGTTCTATATTTACCATTCAATTTTTTCATCCTTTTTCTCATCCAAAAGCTTTCATCGAGTTAGAGTTTCATATTGTCATTTGCCCTAAACCTAAAAACTTGAAGTAAAACTCCCTCTCTCATCATCTGTCACTCTCAATTTCTGCTTTCAGCTGGGCTTTTCTACTATCTTTAAAACAGATTCCTTCTCTTTCAGCTTGCCTTCAATAGTCATCTATAACTTTTGCTTGTGATTTCACATTCAATGCTTCGGTGAAGGTTGGTGGAAATCTTGCTTTAGTGAAAGAAGATTGGTAAAAATTTTGCTTTTTAAAAAGAATCCAAGAAATTTACTGTTTGATAACTGACCTAGGCACTATGTTGGCTGGTTTTCAATAGGGTCTTGCAAAAATCGACCCTTAAGCATACCAGCCAGTTCTTAGCCATAAAATTAACAAAAAGATTTTGACCCTTATTATTTCAGCAAGTTGATACCAGGTGAGTCTCTAAATTTTTTTAATTTCTTAATATTTGATATCCTGTGTGTAAATGAAAATAAATAAATAATAATAACCAACCCGATGGATATTGAAAACAAATCAATAACCGACCAACAACACTGGTGTGAACCCAGGCTGCAAATTGTGCAGTGGGGTCTTCTGGGGGAGCTTATTTCTATGCTTCGAGTTGCAACATATTTAAGAAAATTTTCTTCACGCTCTGTTGAAGAATATTGGTGCTATCCCAATTATGGGCCCCCCATTTCGTTGAGGAAATGTGTCTGCCCCACCACACAAGCACCATTTGGGAAGATTCCTGTAGTCGGTAAACGAGGTAGCTATTCTAATCTCCAACATAAAAAAATATGATGTAGGGTTGAAATTTTTGCACCTTCTATACTCTGAATACCCATGCCAGCAACATTAAGCCAATGAGGAGACAGTATTCAAGGAGAGTGATAGGGGAGACGTTGTTATGTTTTGTCCACCATAATATGTTTAGACTCCTAGACATGAATTTTCAAAGCTCTAAATTTAAACTACAAAAGTTTGTCAATTCTTGGGAGAGGGAAATGAACTCTACTTCATACTCCATGACCCCCAAGTCATGTGTTGCGCATGCTCAACTTGACAAGCACATCTGGTGGAGGCCCATAAAGTTCTTCTTTGGTGGATGTGTGGACACCACTCTCCACGGAATTGGGGAACGTAAGTGAAATTTCCACCCCAGGCCTCAATCTAGTGGGAAAAAATTCTTCTGAACTATGGGCATCAAAGCAAGCTCACCAAGTTGCCGAGCCCCCCGCACATGCCAGAAATTAGGGACTATCATGGTACCTTGGCAGCTTCAACACTAAATATATTATTTCTAGAGATATTGAAAATTTCAAAAATACTTTTTTCCATGAAGAACAATTTTTTTTTTGGTGAAGGAAAGTGAAGCATCTTTTGAAATATTTTATTTTCAACGTGGAATCTTCAAAATTAATAAATTATTCAAAAGACATGGATTGAAGCTGCGGTAGAATTATTGCAATAGCTTGCACTACATTAATGTATGAAACTGGTTCTTGTGGTAAAAAGAGGACAGGAATGCAGTCTTCATGAGCCTTTTTTTGGCCAAGTTCAGTGTGGCCCACTTTGTGGAAAACATGCCAAAAGTGGTGGGACTTACAGTTGTATTTTCATCAATTTTTGCCCTTATGACGAGACCTTTAGCTGAACATATTTTATTTTACTTTTGGAAACAAACACACCCAACACTTCATTCCAAGGAAACTAAGCAGGAAGCCAACTGCAAGAGGTAAAGTAAGAAACAACAAACACAAAACAATCACCTATTCTACCTTCATTTCATTATTGAATTTAATTCACTGTTTATTTTTGTAATTTCATTGAATTCTGTAATGCATTTAATATTTTAATTAATAAATTTATAATAATTATAATATTCTTTATCCAAAGACTTTGGTTTCAAGTGGTCCATTTTGTAAGTAATATTGTAATTCAAAATATAATTATTTCAATACCTTTTCATGGACTACCTTTTTTATTTCCTTAATAATTACTCCCCTCTTTTCCCCTGGCCATGACCTTCATCCACATGGAAACACAATGTCCATGTTATATACTAAAATCAAAATTCTAATGAAGATGATTCATTGGAGTTGGTTTAGGTAGGATAACTTTAGGTTCCATTACTTGGACAATAACAAACTTGAATTTTTTTAGCCCATTCCTGAAAAAATAGGCATCCAAAGATGTATTTTTTGATTTGTGTCTTTTTAAAGGTTTTTTTTTCAACATCATATTCACAAACATATTTTCAATATTTTCTCCACCAATTTGCAGCTCATTTTTCTTCAATTGAATTTTAATTCAATTTAATGGAGGTTTACTTTAATTGTTGATTCAATTTAGTTCAATTGGAATTCAATTCAAATTTCATTCAATATATTCGAATTCAATTCAAAATGCATTTAATGTCATTCAAATGGAACTTAATTTTCACAAAATACATTCATTTTTTTAGCAATGCATTAGTTGATTGTCACTAGTAATGCACAACAATGCAAAGGCCAAGTTGAGATTGACATAAATAATGATGAACCCTTGCAAACCATATGGGAACATATGAGGGAAATAAGAAGGGGGGATGGGGGCTGGGGATATTATTAAATTGATAAATCTCAATCTCCTTTACCATTATTCTTATCCCTTTCTCACATTTTCAAGGTGAAGCTTAAATTTAGATTTAAATATTTATTTAATTATTAAAGTACATTCCATAAATCCAAAGGTTTTCTCCCTGGCCACAATGTTCTAGTTCGTTTCAAAAATTCAAAAATACTGTTTTGAATCTCAATTGGGCTACAAATTCAAATTTATTTATTTAAATGAGATCTATTTTTTAATTTCTGTAATATCATCACTTAATTTGATTCTTTTTTTTCATTCCATAATATTAAAAAATGTAATATTTTCATTTGGGCCATAAATTCAAATACAATATACTTTCATAATGAAATAAATGTAGTAATGGTTTTATTTCAAACGTAAAGACAAGGCATTAATTTCACATGTTTATGTCAACATTTTCAATGTAATTTTTTAAATTATAGTATTGTAACTATGTATTTTCTTTTCAAAATTAATTTCATTTCATGTGTGAAGTACACAATTATAAATTGATTATATAGATTTCATGTAAAATTCATAAGTACATTTAATTAATAAGTAAAGGCATCATATACATTATACCACATATGACCAAAAAAAGTAGCACATTTCATTGACAATGCCATATAAATTAGCAAAAATAGCATGTTTTATTCATAATAGTCATATATGATGATAAATCACCATCTCTATTATATTTTGGTGATTGAATTTACTCATGATATTAACACTATGATTTTGATGTAATCTTCCCTAGTCCACATGCCACCCATAATGTTTATTTTGATTCAAACAAAGCTTGAACTTAATCAAATTGAACATTGCTCTTTTTTTAGTTAAAATTTTTGGGTTAGTCAAAATAAATTAAAGTAGTCATGTTATTCAAGCAACAATGACTTTAGAATGCCCCTTATCACAATCTTGTAGCAAAAAAAACATGTTTTTTTTTATGGTGATTAGAGGGAAAAATATCTTGCTTTGTTCCATAGTACTCACCAAAACAATGTGATCTTTGTTTTATGCTTTCAAACCAACTCCAAATTGTTTTGCAATTTCTTCTATTGACAAGTTCATGGTTTGAATATTGCCCACCTTCGTCTTTGGTGTCTTGAAAACAATAATTCAAAAGCTTCCATATCTTGGACTTCCACAAAAATAAAGGCCAATCATCTTTTCCAAATCACTTTCACTTTGGTGTTTCATTATCACACCTTTGTCATTTGTAAATATAACCAAGGCCCCTTACAATCCCATGCCCACCACCTTGCTCATACATTGTGCATCCAAAAAGAGAAACTCAATAAAATCCATTTCAACATCTAGCCTTCCATCGACACATATCAATGTGTATTTCAAAAACTTCTAACGAAGTATGGAGATTTGGAAAAGTTGCTTAAATTTGACTTTGAGGCTTAAATTTGAATTCTTTGGCATAGTAACATTTACAACTTGTGGGCCTCTTCCAAAAAAAAATCACAGCCTTATCAGCATTATCACCAATATGTCTAATAGAATGTTGTAGGTGATCCATCTCCTTCTCCTTAAATTATGTTTCTCACCCAACATGATGTACACAAATTATTAGCTACAAATTTCAATAAATTAAAAAAAAATTAAAAATCATTTGTTCTATTCAAATATAGGACATATTCACAAAATGCTGAAAAATAAACTTTATTAAATGTTTGAATAGACTTGACAACTAGTGCAAAAAAACACACACATGTGAAATTGATCAAATGAATGTATACTGATTTTGATTTTTTTTTTATCATGTAACAAAATAGAAATAATTGTCTAACAAAATGGAGAACAAAATGAGGTCATGAATTTTCAACACATTTTCTCCTGTTGAAGTGTTTGCAATTTCCATGTTTCCCAATGCTTGTTTTGATCGATCCATAAATGTTACTTCACTTAGTATGAGTGGAACTTTTTGACCATGTGTACATACCTATATGAAACTTATAGTGCACAAGGATTTTCTGAAATTTCTACCACCACCATTAATTCCTTTGAATCAGCTGCAGGACCCATGTGTGATTTCACAACCAGTTATCAGACCCTGGTAGGAAATTCCCATGGTGTGACGTCAATTGCAAAGTGGTCAAAGATTGCTTTACAAGTGATCTTAGGTTCACATCTCCAATCCCATTAGACATGTTGCAGGATCTAAATAAATGACTCAATGGCTTTCACTGGCAAAAACAGCTACCTAAGACATGGCTACCTAGGAATTTAGATTGCATTCTTCTTCCATTAACCTATGACATAAACTTATCTTTAGTCTGCTACTATGAAAGCAGCAGGAAAGAATCAGGGGAAGACATTTGGGATAATCCCTTGTAGTACAATTTTAGAAATCCTAGACTTCTTTTGTTTACCACATATCTTCATAAGTATTGAGATTCTCTCCATGCTTGCAAACAAAGTGAACCTTAATAGAATTGAGAGATAACTTGATACTAAAGTTAAAGATACTTTAGACCTGACAACAACAAATCAACAAGCATGAAAGGAAAGTAATCCCATCCTGAACCATTAAAGAGAAAACAAACATGTCATATATAACATTACCTAAGGAATCCAAGGTGGAAATCTCAAGCTGGATGTCAACACCCTTTAGCACCATTTTAAGCCCTGATGGACTTTTGCCCGGCATCAAGATCTGAAATAAATGAACATTCTCATCAAGTGTGATGAACATGAAAGGCACATCTATGCCAAAGTGCCATAAATGTCAAGAAATGAAGGCCATGCAGGGTTGGGATGATAACATGTCAAAACCAAGGTGGACACTTGTTCAGGACATTGTTCAGATATATCTGGCCTCAAACCATCCTATATTCTCTTCTGAAGCTTCTTCAGTTTGGAATTATAGAAAGGGACACATCCTGTCAAAATCTCATAACATGCCACTCCCCAGTTGTAGATGTCAACTTTGAAGGGATACTTCAATGATAAACTCAATTCACTTGACCACTTGGACCAACATGATCCTCTGATTCACCAAACAATTTTGGTGTCATCCATCAAGTTGTCCCCCAATCCATCATTAACTTGGTGTAGGTACAGCCTGATTCATTTCTTTTGGAGAGCCCAAAATCAGCCACTTTTGCATACACATGCATTTCATGTTCATCACATTTGACAAGAATGTTCATTGATTTCAGATCTCCATGAATCACACAGTTTTGATGTAGGCAATTTTGCAACATGATGTCAACTGTTTCAAGAAGCTCAAATGGGCATCAAGGGTCTCATTGTCCTCCATTCTTTTGAGCAATCAATGGACGAAGATGCCCAGATCCATTGGTTCCATAAATGAGTTGAAGGGGTGTAGTGGTGGAGATGATTTTACTTCTAAGTCCTGCTAAGACCATATTGACAACAAAGCCTGTCACAACTGAAAACTTTTGTTGTCATCAACCCGGTAAATACATGTTCTAGCCTCACAGAAGAAAGCACTGAAATCTCCATTCCTTTGAAACACCAACAATTGCCTCTTCAACTTGCAACCATGACATAAGTAATTGAAGCCTGATAACCACCTCAATATCTTCAATGCTGAAAATCATGTAATCATAGAACTTGTCACTTGCCGAGATCTGGGAGCCATCCTTTTTTCAACCCTCTGTTCCAAATGATGCACTGCGAGCATCTATCAAGGTCAGTTCATTTAGGTGTTTAACTGCATGTACATGGAAGCCCATCCCATAGGCCTAATGTAAGGACATACAACACTTTCCCAAAGGATTCCACATCATGTTGGCTGTAGGCATTGTCGTTGCCCACATGAGGTGGAGAAATATTGCAATTGATTGAGATGACTCCAAGGGCATCTTAAAAGTTAACACACCATAACAGAACTACAAGACATTTCCATGCAACAACCCAATTCCAGCTGCAAAAAAGCACAACATAAATTGAGATTAGACTGTGTGAACCAACAAACTGATATACAGCTAATGTCATTTGATTGTTAATTGTGATTATTTCTCCTGTATTCTACTATTTTCTTTCTTCTCAAAGACACAAACTGGCCCAACACCAATATACTAACCATTGAAGAGAACAAACAGAGGCTATGGCCTCTGATAGAGTAGTTATCAGGAACAATCATGTAAGGCCATAAAAAGATGCCAAGAACAATGCCTATTCTGTAGCAATCAAAATTTATGTTCTAATAGTATAGTCCAATACAAACAAATACAGTGGTAACTCAAGAGATTCATATGTTCCAGATAGCCACTTTATCCTTTGTATAGTAGCTCAGTGCTGGAACAATTCAGCATTCAGCGTGTCATAGGTCAGAGCATGGTGCACAACATGACTCACAAGCCAAACCAAAGCAGACCTCTTATGATATGGTCGAAAACAATGAGCACCTTATGCTTGGAGACGGCAAATACATGGGAAATGAAACAATAGTTGTTGACAGTAATGACATCCACCCATAATCCATACAAACCCTTTGTCTCAATAGAGGATATTCCAGAGCCAGATACCCCTCGGTCTTTTCTGCAACCCAAACAACTCAACCACACAGTATGCACACAACCATTCCTTCAAGCTAGGAATAGTAAAACCGAAACCCTAACTTGCTTCAAACCCCGGCTTCCAAAGCAAAAAGAGATAAAAGCCTGCCCACAAACTTTAGCTTTTTGCCATCCATAGTCGACCGTGCAAGCACTTCCAATGTGACACAAGAAAAAACTAAAAAGGAGTTCAAGCTCAAAATTTTAAAGCAACACACCACAGTGCAATGTTGTCATTCTCACTGTCAACAATGTATCAAATGCCCTCATAGCGAATCTCACTGCTAGCAATGAGACTGATGAGCCTAGCGACAAAAGAATTGGCCATGTTGGGGCCTTGCCTGTGCTTCTTTGAATTAGGCTCCACTCTAGCTCTACTTCCCTTTTTGTCCTCGTGTCTCCCCACCCCGCAGAGAGGATAGTGGCAGGTACTGCGAATGGGACTGTCTGAAGAAAGGGTCAACAACTCACAAACTAATCTTGTATCCAATGGAGTTGGTGATATGTTATCCTTTCCATTATCATGTTCTTAATGTCATCTGACATTCATATTTGCAATGCTAATTTGGACAATTAATGTTTCATCCCACTTGTCAATGTGCCAAACTTGTAAGCATGTAATTTAAGATTTCTTCATCTGCCCTACATTCATCCACTCATGTCATAAAATTAAGCATAGGATAAATGATAATTATTTACCCTTATATTGTGACAAGTGTACATGTCGGTCATTTATCTTAATCTAGATTCACAATTTTGCAAAACATTGGAAAACTTTTCAAGCCTACATATATTTATTGTGTGTACATATGTTAAATGATTTTTTTAATATTAAACCTTGGCCAATACATAAAATTCATTATGCCCGCTTCACACTAGTTTGTTTTCTTTTTGGGGTGCTTTGATTGAAAATAGTATAATATTCAACAAAATAGCGGTACTTCTAAAATAGCACAAGCAAAATCCATGATACAGCATGTTCATAATGTTTTTAGGGTTTGAGTTTTTTTGGGTTCTAAGGTTTTAGGGTCCCTTTTGTTTTGTTTCTGTTAATTTTTTTATGTGTTTTGTTTTTACTCTTTATATTTCTCTTTTGTGCATTACTCTTTTTTTTCTTTTTTTCTTTTTTTTTGCATTGTTAAGTTGAGTTTTTTGTCGTTTTGTGCATTAGTCTTACATTTTTTTTTGTGCATTCTTGCTAAGCTCTTTAATATTTGTGCAATGTTGGAATGTAGGATTCTACACCATTTTTTCAAGATCTTCTTTTTATGGATTGAAATGAAAGCAATTTAAACAGAAGATAATTACATGAAAAAGTTGGAGTAGCTATTTTAAAAGTACCACTATTTTGGAGGAGTGTTCACATAAAAGGTGGCAACAAGGGCTTTTTATGACTATCCTAGGTTTGGATTTGTCAATGTTATTTCAAGATAAACCATACAATGTTTTTTTTTGGTTTCAAACAAGTTTCTTGACTTGTTTTTGTTTAATTTTAGTTCCAAGGACTCGGCAGTTATCGTTTTTTAATATTTGAACTTGAGTGTTTTTCTTGGTTCCATAACTATCATAGCCATGGGTCAAGTTTGACATTAAATAATTATTTAAAATTTTGAACAATTTTTAATATAAAAAAATGTTGAAGTGTTGAAAATTGTGATAAAAGCACATTGGAATTAACAAAAAAACTGATTAATGCACTTTGAAAGTGAAAAAAATCTAATTTTGTAAAAGCTGCTAAAAAAAAAATCATGCTCTTCATCCTTTAGTAAAAAAGTGTCACAATATTGATGAGTATTCCCACACAGATTTAGTCATAATTCACCTTATTAGTGATATTTTTCTCCATGAACATTAAAAGTGTAGTCGATAGGCAAAAATAGGTGAGGGGATGAGATTATGAGCACCAAATCATAAGTGTTATTGGAAGGCAAGCAACTGAATGTTCAAAAAAATTCATTTTCATTAACAAAATTTTTAATATTTAAAAACAACCGAATTTATTTTTTGGAAATAATTAATTAATCATTTTTAATGCATCCAACCTAACCCAAGGCTACGGTATTGTCAACTGTAAAGAGTTTTTTTTTAACAATTTTTGTTACTTAGGCTACTGAATGATTTTGGAATTGGTATAAAATTTTCTATTCCACTTTTTTAGAAAACTAGAAAAGGATACTTCAAAAGCTACCAACAAGTATAAGATTTAGTGAAGCCCCAAGTTGTGCAAGAATTTTTTCATCTCTTTTCAACATTAGCCATAGAGGTACTTGTTATTGAATTATTTAAACCCTAAATTCAAAAATCTATTTGGTTTTTAGGTATGCTCATTTGATAATCAACTTATCATAATCCAAATTCTTGATTGCATATATGCTGAACTTTTATTTATTTGTAATTTGGACTTGTTGTCCTTAATTCTTTTCATACGTTGAAATGCAAAATGGGATGGCAAAGAAGGTTGAAATTGGAATATGTTGTTGAACTTCACTAGTATGAAAGAAGAGCGAGCTTTACAACTACTTATATCTATGGTCACATTAAATAGGTCATAAAAGATGTAGGGCCTACCAATGTCATACAAGTTTTGATTAACAATGTAAGCAATTACATGCTTATGGGCATGATGAATATTATTGAATACCCACACAATATGTGGAATCCTTGTGTCACACATTGCTTTGATTTCATAATTGAGGACATTGAAAAACTTCATTAGATGAAAGAAGTGTCAAGCATTACAAGAAATGGTGACATTTGTCACAAAAAAGCCCAAGGTGTTAACAATGTATAAAACACTTGAAGAACTAGATTTCCTTGAATTTTCCAACACCCATTTTGTTATGATGTTCATAGTTTTAAAATGGTTAATGAAGGTTCATAAAAGTTCAAAACAAATGGTAGTTTCGAATGCTTGATCTAAATGGAATGATTTTGGAACTCAAAAAGCTCACATCTTTAAAAATTATGTTTTTTTTCATGATTTTTTGGAGAATGCACAAAAAATAGTTATAAATTTATAGCCATTTTATACAATTTTAAACTTGGTAGATAAAAGAGGTTGTACAATTGAGTTGTTATATGAATTCTTGAAGAAAATTAATACATCACTTGTGGAAGCAAAAAAATTTGAATTTAATTCATCACTTAGAGATAAAACAAAAATGGTCTTAATAATGGGAATGGTTCCATCAACCCATCCATGTGATTATTTTGTCACCCATCCATTATGGAGGAAAAATGATGGTTCTATGGCAAAAAAATCTCATGAAAGTTGGATTTTTATGTTGATGCAAATTTTCCAAGAACTATTGATCAAAATCCAATACAAGATGAATTGTTGCAACTTTTTTGCAAAAAAGGATAATTTAATGGAGAAGTTGCCTTACTTTGAAACCTGATGTTATAGCCCATTTCATGGTGGGAAAAGTTCAGGAGGCATGTGTTTAGATTACAAAAGGTTACTTTATGACACTTCAATTCGTGAAGGGAATTGATCAATATGGAATCAAGTTCAAACCAAAAAGAGGAATAGGTTGTCCATGAAATAGATGGAACAATTGGTAATTATGCAAACCAACTTATGGATCATTGAAAACCTTGGTGCTCAAATGCCTTTGAAACAACTTAATCCCGATAGTATCAACATCACCAAATACTAACAATGCTTATGTGAGATGAAGAGAAAAAATATTGCTATGACATTTTATGGCAATAAGTTGAAAGGTGTTCTCAAAGGAGACATAAACTTGCTAGTGCCATCCCTTTTTCAAAATTGGAAAGTCTAATAGGAATTTTTCAAGCTCTAAAAATGAGTCCTTAAGAGATGATGGTCACATTGTTGACAATCAAATAGTAGCAATAGATTCTAAAGAAACTCATCAAGAAGATGAAGAGATAGAACAAGAAGATGGAATTGAAGAGAGATATCAACAAAGAACATCATGAGATTATGATGATGAATCTAAAGGTGGTTGATGTGTCCACCAAAGATTCATTAGTTTGTCTTAAATACTCTATCAACAACATTAAGTATTTGCATTTCCTCCAAATTCCTTTTTCTTTCTATTTCATACTTATTGGTTTTTACCCATTTACCTTTTTTTCAATTTGATGGACATTTGTTTCAACTTAATGCACATTGTTACAACATTAAGGCATCCCCCCCATTTTGGTTTTATTTGATGTTTATATTGGTTTTTATGCATTCCCCCATGTTTTTTTTTATTGATATTAGGTAGTTTTTTTCCACCCCCCACCTTTCTTTTTCTATTAAATGTTTACTAGTTTTTACCCATTCCCAATTTACTTATGTATGGTGGTAATTAGTTTTTTTAATTCCCTATTTTTTGGTTGTATAAGGCTTGCTAATTTTATTTCATTGATTCTTTTAGTTTTATTTAAACTAATTATTACCAATTCATTCCTATTTAAATCACCTTGTTTAAATAGCACTTGCCATTTAGGTTCTTAATACCTTTAAAAAGAGAACAAAATATGATTATTTTATGTTCAAAATGAACAAACAATCACAAGTAACCAAATACATGTAAGTACAATTATAAGAATATCAAAAACATAAATACACCTTGCTATGTATCCAATAGAAATTTTCTCTTCAAAACCAAGGTGGTAATCATGGACATACATTGATTTAGCCAAATTTGGATATTAACAAAATATTAAAGACAAAAAAGTCCTTATATATTTTTTTCTACCTTATTGATACATGAATAAAACTCTTGCAATTTTTGACCTTTTTTCCAATTTTTTGTGGTTTTTAATTGAATTCATGACATAGAATTTTAAAAAATTCACACCAAAAAAATGGTTGTTATCCAAAACAACTGTAACTTTTTTACTTCATTATGTAAAAGTGCAATATATGGGACTCAAGATTCTTGCATGAAATTTCTCTAGGACCCAACATGTTTATTATATTGATTAACTTATAGAACAATGTCACAATTATTTACATAGTGATTTCTTACCAAGAAAACAATTTGTTACATTCAAAATAAACAATAATCAATTATTAGATCTATTCATATTGACTAATATCCTATATGAAGGTGATGATGGGCCTTACATGTGTATAACAACCAAATTGTCTTGACATTCCTTCTTGGTTGGGTGCAAAATATGAGAATAAATTCTCACAAAAATCACACCATGTGTAGTAAACATATATGTGATCATAATGCATATATGAAGGTTTTTTGAAAAACCACACATTTAAAAAAAATTACTATTCACCAAAATTTAACCCAAAATTGATGTATTTTAAGATGTTAATTCAATGAGCATTCAAATTTTACATAGTCTAGTATAAAAAAATTAATAAAAATCATGCTTGTCAAATGTGTTTCATTAAGTTGTTTGCAAATTAAGATTATGCTTCCAATCACAAATGTTTAACACCAACATGCAATAAAAGAAACATTAGTTATGCACTAATTTAAAGTTAATGTTTGAAGCCTTAAAAAAAAAACCTTTTATTTGTAACAAAGATGTTCAAAAAGCTTAATATCACATTAAGAGAAATTCAATAAGTATTACTTCGCAACAATTTAACAAAATTCAACACTAAATATGGTCATTAACACAGTTGTCCAATTGTTGGAACCTTTGGCCCTGATTTTAATTTTTTTTTGTTTTCAATGAAACCTTTAGTCGAGTTTTGAAATTGGTTTTTTGATTTTTTAGAACCTTTGATTCTTGTCATTTTCACAAATAATTTAAAATAAAAATCATATAATATTAGCTATGTAAAACTAATCAAATATAATAACTTGCCTAAATCTAAGGCCAAACCTTTTTTTTCATAAAATTATACATATGTACTTAGAGATATTGAACCTATTTAAGATTGGGCAACATTTTTGGTTCAAATTTTAATTCAATTTTGAAAGGAAGTTAGTTGCTTGATTAGGTTTTGATGGTGGTTCCACAAAAACTTCAAACTTTCAATTTGGAAACTTTATAATTATCTTATAACTTAGACTTAAACCTAATTAAATCCCAAAACTTGTTAGGACGCGTCATTACCACAAGTATGTGAACAATTGGTTGTCAATGGTTACTTATGTGGATTTTTTCAAATTGATATCCAATTTTTCTCTAATTATGTGTGAATTTCATGTCTTAATTTTAACTCATGAGATTTTTTTGTTCCAAATGAAATTAAGAAAAGCAAAAAATGTTCTTTTGGCATTTATTCTTATATGATTTAACATCATCCCAGGGTGCATGCACAAATGGGTGGACCAATTTGGGTGTCATGTAAACCAATTTTGTTTAATGATTGCCATTTTACAATGCCCATGTTGTTTTATAGATCTTGAAATTTATTATAATGAACTTGGTTTAAAAGGGACTTTCGATCTGTGGCAAATTGGTCCACTCATTTGTGCACCTACCCCCCATGTTTACACCTTGGATTTTTTCTACTTTTAGTTTTGAAAACTTCACCAAATATCTCCAAGGGCCTTTGAGGATTATTTCAATCAAAGTTTAAATTGTTCATGTTTTTGAATTTTCAACAAGGATCTTCATCATCTTAGTGATCAACATCCTAAATGAATGCAACTAGATTAGATTGATCTTTGAAGGTCTACAAGTTTATTCAACTCATTGTTATCTATTTCCATATTTTTTGTGGGGATTTGTTTTTGAAAATAACTTTGCATATGTGATCTTTACTTTAACAAGAGGAATGCAACTTCTCATCCTTGTGAACTTGAGGGAATTTAACAACATGGAACATCATTTTGGAAATTTGTTATTTCAAAGTCTTATAAATTCTATAATTGGTTTGATTAAATTTTTACTATTATATGATTAAATTCTGAATTATCACAAAGTCTTATCATGTTATTATTACACTAGTAACCATCTTATATGATAATTGTCTTGACATAACAATTGAAGGTTATTCTTTAACACACAATGTGATGGGTAAAAAAGACATTTAAATGAATCAAAACAATTGATTATTCACAAGTTCTAATTTAATTCCTTTAGATACAATTTAGTCGGTTCCTTAATATGAGATGCCACCCAATTTATTTGTGACAAAACATTTCTTGTATGTTTAGTTTTCATTTGAACTTAAACGATATTCAAAATAAACTTATGAAATGCATGTACATAAAATTGTGGAAACAAGGCATCTAAAACCATGCACATTTTCTATATAAGAACTTATATAACATAAAGGCCCAAAACAAAAAACAACAAATGTACATTTAAATCATTTGAAACTCAATATCTATATGTTCCTTGATTGAAGGTACAAATAATTACAAAAAAATTGTGATATATTAAACAACATGAGGTTGGTGGGATATAAAGACTTTAAAAATCAAAACATTGAAATATATTTTATCTTGGATCCAAAAGGCTTAATTCACATTCAACATTGGTATTCTAGCTATCATTGTTGGAGCCACTTGACAACACATTGTTTTGAGTAAGATCACTTTAAATTGTTATACTAATTTAAAAGTTTTCATTTTTTGCCCTATTAATACAATCTCCATTTCACCCAAAAGAATAGCCAACATTTGGGACATCAATGGACAATCTTTTGGTGTTGTTTGAATACATAAAAATGCCATGTTGAACACATGTTGCAATTAACATCAAAAAATAATTTATTGCATAATTTTCATCAACAAGATATGACAACATATTTCTTTCCTCCAAAGACCATGCCTACATGAAAAATGGTAATTTAGGTGAACAAAATATCTCTAATGTTAATTGAATTATACAACTTGTCATAAATCATTTAAACTACCTAGTATGATCTTTAGTTATATTTGCACATTCATACAACACATTATTGTAAAACAATAAAAACTCATAAAGGTCAAATCACCATCAGATGAGTCAACAATGACAAAGGACTCAATAACTATGGGTCCTTTGATGATCATTGAAATTTTTTTGGATGAAATCTTTTGCAAAATATTCATAATTGCCCCAATACATCACATCACATCTTTTATGTTAATTTTTGTTGAATACTTATGAATTTTTCTTAAGTGTGTATATTTTGTAAAATTGTGTGTTTCATTTTGAAAAATAATTATAATATCAAATCATACCAAGATATGTTAAGTATTTCAGGGTTTAGTTTCTTATATCATATGTTACAATTTGTTATTGTATATCATGTACATTACAACCCATTTACATGTGCTAAAAAACTTTTCAAATTTTAAAATTTTGAGATATATTTTGAATTTTTCAAAATTTGAAATTTCACAACTTTTAAATTGTGAATGTTTTTTGAATGGGGTAATAGGTTACTATTAGTTCAATCTTTTTCTCATCAAATTTTTATTAAGAAAGTCCTTAGTTCAACTTTTTATGGAACAAATTATTTTTGAAACAGCTATTCTTCAAGTTCCAAAAGTCTTTCATAAAACAAAACTCATATCAAGTTAAATGAATTTTAATTTTGAATTGCTCAAACTCAAATTAGTCATTTAGTACAACTTCCCATGATTAATATGGCATTAAAATGACACAAAATGTCTATATGTAACTTAATTTTGATGTGTATCATTGAAGCTTTTCTTCACAGGTGCTTTGTATTTTGGATTTTGGATTTTTAATGTAAGTGCCTTGGTTGAATGAAACTGCATTTGAGCTATTCTTGTTATTTGTTGTCTACAGCTGATTTAAAAAAAAAAAAAATTTTGAGTCCCTTGTTGAAAATGAAAACGAAAAAGATTGCAAAGTTGTCCACCTTCAATGGGCATGTGTCACATTTTACTTCTGGAATCTATGATTGGGCTTTCCTCTATTCTCTAAACTACAAATCTGTATTTTCTCCTCCTCAAGCACTCGTGACCATGCTTCAGGTTGTTAGACTTATCAAATCTATACACAATTCCACAAAAATGAACTACTCCCTTTACAAAGCTTGTACAAGGATCACGATGTAGAATCTACCATGAGTGAGCACATAATATGCCTCAACGCCACACAAATGTCAGGAAATGAAGGTCGTGCCGTAGGGTCAGGATGATAACAGGCTTCAACCAAGGTGGACAGCTGCTCAGGACATTGTTCAGGCATATCTGGTCTCAAACTATCCTTTATCCTCTTCCGAAGATCCCTCAGCTTGAAATTGAAGAAAGGGACACATCCAGTCAAAATCTCATAACACACCATGCCAAAGCTGTAGACATCAACTTTGAAATGATACTTCAAGGACTCACTCGACGAACTTGGACCAACATTATGATCCTCTGAATCACCAAACAATTCTGGGGCCATCCATCGAGTTGTACCCAGATCCATTGTTAGGTTGGAATATGTGCAACTTAATTCCTTTATTCTGGAGAGCCCAAAATCAGCCACTTTTGCATACACATGCCTATCATGTTCATTGTAC
>Ga0116231_10007312_pt1 | contig 20350 bp, 13 predicted proteins | sample S1TSphgellanicum_2_FD_89695 | JGI IMG/M metagenome (GOLD analysis project Ga0116231, IMG submission 89695) | Host-associated microbial communities from peat moss isolated from Minnesota, USA - S1T2_Fd - Sphagnum magellanicum MG | ecosystem: Host-associated > Plants > Peat moss > Unclassified...
AAATATTGTCATTTAAAACATTATGTTTCATAAATGAATGTTTTCTTCTATTTTTGTTGAAATGGAATTCGAGCCATGCAATTTTTTCAATCCACTTTATCTGCTTGAAATCTGCCATGTTATGATGTTTAGTTTCACATGTGAAATGAAATCAATAGCATATCATAACATTGTAATGTCAAAAATATCTAAATAATCCTTTCAACTTGAATAAAAATAGTTTACAACTATATTACTACCAATAACATGCAACTTATTTATCACTAAAATGCAACCTATGTAGAACATTGATACAAATTAAATTATAATTTGTACACTTGCAAATAGAATCAAATATTGTGCTTACAATTAAATAAATTAAATAACAATTTTAAGTACTTTGGAAAGAATCTTACTTTGTATATATAATTTTGATGTTGATGGATTGAAACATAATGAAAGTTCGGCCCTATAACATAAAAACAACAAAAGTCATCACAAATGTTCAAATACAAAACAAGACATATGTAACATGATTATCATTAAAAATCACCTTTCATAAATCTCTCATCATTTAAATTAAATTAAACTTGTATAATCAACTTTTAAATTAAATGGAATATATTTTCACATCATTTTTCTTTAATATATGCAAATAAACAAAAGACCAAAAGTTGACACAAACCTTCAACATCCAAGAATAAAAATAAAAACCTTCAACATCGAAAAACAAAAACTTTCAACATCTAAAAGTAAAAGCAAGAACTTTCAACATCTAAGAGTAAAAGAAAAAACCTCCAACATCTAATAATAAAAATAAAAACTTTCAACATTTAAAACCAAAAATAAAAACTTTGAACATCAAAGAGTAAAAACAATAACCTTTAACATTAAAAAGTAAAAGTAAGAACCTTCAACATCCAAAAATATGAACAAAAACCTTTGACATTCAAAAGCAAAAACAAAAACCTTCAACCTTTTAGAGAGCAAAAACAAGAACCTTCAACCTCCAAGAACAAAAACAAAAGCCTTCAACCTTTCTAAAAGTAAGAACAAGACCCTTCAACCTCCAAGAGCAAAAACAAAAGCTCATAAGCATAAACACATGAAGGTCGTTGATGCATTGGGGCAAATCTATTGATATATTGCCACGTGTCATTTGCTTAAGGGTTTCATGCCCAAATTTTAGATATTTAAATTTCAAAATTTAAGTTGAAATATAGTTGCATACTAATTACAAACAAGTTGAAATGTCATATATATTAGGTGGTGGAAATGTGTACACATGGCATGATCATCTGTGTTACTCAAGGCCATACATTTGTTGCAAATTAGTCATTGATTAGTAACTAAATTTATCCTAGTTGTAATGCAGTTGTTATATGCAACTAAAGTGCAACTTGTCAACAAAGTCAAACATGGTTGACTATAACCATATATTCAATGCATATATTGTATTATATAAATATACATCTTGCAACTAATTGCAACTATACAATTCCTTGATTTTTTAACATGGCATTTTATTTATTAATTTGTCGTATTTTCATGGGACAATTACAATGTAGTTGTATATTAATTGTTTTGGAGCTCTAATTATAGGGTAGTCTAGTTGCCGTGGACACAATTTTTCATAGTGTTTGGAACATGTTTAAAATTTGGTCATAAGTCTGACTTTATTCACAATTGATTTTAATTATTGAAAATTTCATCTTATAATTAATTTTTTTCACAATGTTAAAAAAAAACACCCCAATATTAAAATTCAATTCATAATCTTTTCCACCATGAAACCATGGTGTGTTAGGCAGATGAAATAGTGGAGCTGATGTTATTGTTATCACATTGAACTTGTCGAGTTCAAACCTAAAAGTCAACCTAAACGACATGTGTTTTAAAACAGGGGGGTTTATACCACTTGTGTTTATTGTTGTGTAAGTGTTTGTAGCCTAGTAGGCATACAAGATGTTGGAGAACATTTTCCCTATCATGTGTTGTATTCTAGGTTGACTAAATTGTGGACGTCCATTTTGTGTTCCAAACTTGATGGTGATGATTGGCATACACATGTTTGTCTAATGGGTGAGTGCATTTTGTTTAGCATTGAAACATTGAAGGTTTGCCCTACAGAAGATATCCAAAATACAAGGATTATGCAATGACAATGTTATGCAAATGTAATGGCTAGCCAAAATGAAGTGGTGATGATCGCAAAGTGACACAACTTTAATATGTTGATATTTCAACCATTGAATTATTGGATTATTTACCTCCAAGACTTTGTGGTGCATAACTTTGCAGCAAAATGGCAAGACAAAATATAATAAATTGATCCAATGGCCCATTTAATTTTACATTGGATTGGAATATAAGTGGAAATATGTTTTCAAATCAATCTTCATGCTTACACCTATTGTTTATTAGCTAAATAGGAGCTCAAAGCCTTTTTAAAAACATTTTAGATAGCACCATCCTCTCATGTTGATTCTGTAAAAATTACGTATTTAAAACTTAAAATGAAATGCAAAATATGCATTGGTATAATTTTTAGATCTGCATTTTGGTGCACATAACTTACAGAGTGAACCTTGAGTTCAACGCATCACATCCTCAAAGCTTTAAAATTTTGAAGGAAATCCATTATTATATTAATGATGGCAAGAATCATAATAGTCTATTTGTGTGACATGTTTTCACTTTGCATCAAGGTTATTTGAAAACCCAATGACATTGGCCAAAACATGTTGTTTGAAGCAATGGGTGTTAGCATAATTTAAATGTGCATAGGCATGATACTTTGTTGTTTGATGATATCATGCTTTACCATTTGTGATGAGAGACCATAAGCGGTGCAAATGTGTTGGAATTGTTTTGCATCTAGTCATGACAAGGGCAAGGTAGATGGTGTAGGTGCATTCATTTTATATTGCAAGCAATTATGTCGATTTATGGTGATCTTATATATATATATGTTTAAAAAAAAGTTATTTGTGAAGCTATGGACACATGGTATTCCTCATTATCTATTAAAATTTTGTTTGTGACTTTTATGGGATGGGACCAGACAAGACCAACTTTGTTTACAAATCATGCAAAAACTTTGTTGGAGGCAAAATGAAATTGTGTTTGGAAGATAGTTGATCACATTTCCATTTCTTCTTATGCTCAATTGTGGATTTTTCATGTGTCTTTTATGTTTTGGTAGTATTATGACTCATCAACAACCTTTGTAGATAGTGTAACTACAAAGCATGGATTAATGCGTAGATTAAATCATATATCCACCAAATATTATCATAATTTGTGGATAGTTTGTTTTCTGTTTTTAATATAAAAAAATTGTTCAGATGCATATTGAAGAAGAAAAGGTATTAATAATTTTGTGTAGCCAAATGGCTTACATTTTGGACAAAAACCCAATATAAAATATGTTTTAATCATAATTTTGACACAATACATATTGTGTCAACATGGAGGGTACGATTTAATAGTGATTTTTAAAAAAATTTAAGAAAGGTATCCATATATTTGATTAATAAGCAAGACACTTAATGTAAATTTTTTTTCCTTGATTTTTTACAAAGAAAACAAAACAATCAATATAAATTGAACAAATTTTTTTATGTCACTCCTTCATTTTAATTTTGATATTTTTCAAAAATTGGAATTGACAATTCTTTGATTTTGAAATTCCAAGAAACTAGAACTAAGGGTTTCTAACAAAATCAAATACCTTACAAAACATTGGACATAACCCATTTCCAAAACCATGAAAACCTTTCTTACTTGGTTAATCAGCTAAACCACACTTAAGGGATTTTGTCAATGGTACCATCGTAGGTGTTGGTTCAATCAAGGCAACATTTTTCAAAGAAAAAACAAATTTGGTATATGTTAATGATTTTGTCATGCTAAGTAAAACTTAATCCAAAACTCCTATTATATAATTCCTACATATAAATCTAATGCATTAATTAACATTTAATAAAATGACAACAAATTTGGGTCTTTGGGGCCTTAGTAGATTGATGTTATACATAGTTATTTGTATTGACATTTTAAATATGAAAAAACTTCTTTGAGGTTTATGGTATGAAAGAAATGAGCAATGTAATAGAAAATACATCATTCTTTCCATCTTATAATGTTTTGATTATGTGTGCCAAAACACGCCAACAACAATCCAAAAATGAAACCCCCAATTTAGAACAATATAATCGTTCGAATCTCATGGCCAAGGAAATAGGCTCTAGATAAATCCAAGGTTATAAGTAGTTTCAATCCAAATCTGCAAATTATGGGCATACTAGTGTTTTGTTGGCTAATGTTTTCAAAACACTTTTAGACCATTTTGTGAACACCTATGTTCACTTGAAATCCTTTGGACTTGACTTAGACAAAAAGATTTGTCAAATTGACAAACTATTTGTAGCACTTTCAAATAATTATTGATGATATTGGGCATATGTTTATTGTAGAGCTCAAAAATGCCCAATGCCACATACTTGCATGTGGACCAAAGAACAAGCGACTCTAATATGTGTTGTTGTGATATCCTTGCTTTGGAGCTTCTTATCATAACTTCTTAGCAGAGTAGAACCGTAGCTTAAACTCAATCTTTTTCCACAGAGACAATGGATAGCCAGAAGGTCACATCTGCAAGCAAAAAAAGAAACAAAATCAAGGGACATGAAAAGATCTTGCCTGTGCGCTTCTAAGTAATCTCCTCTTGGAAGAAGGTCCAATTCTTGATCAAATGTGTCATGCTTATAGCATCCGGTGAAAGCTTCATTTGATACAGTTTGTTGAAACAAAAAGCTTCACCTTATCTGTGCACCACCACCATGATTAGCCCTCCCATATCTATTTTCTGAGGGTTCTTTCAGGACTTATTTTCCCCCAAAAACAGCCAGATTGGTAGTAGCCCCATAGTGTAGTGTAGCTAAAACACATCCCTTTCAAAAGCATGAAGGTTGGCCACGACCCATCAACAAGTCCCACACACCATGAACATGGATCATTCCAATGAAGCACAACCCCATGGAAAAAAGCATCTAAGAATATACCTCATAATAATAGGTAGAGAGGATCAAACATACATAAAACTTGTTATCCCTCAGGCCAAGTAATTCTCACCAAATTTGTAGTCAGGATTCCAGAGATTCGGTTGCTACATATGTTTTCTGGCTGCCATCTAATCATCTTCCAGTCATGGTTTGGTAGTACAAAGTTAAAGTAGCAGCTGTAGCAGTTGTCTCTATGAACTAGCTGTTGGATGTTGTGCCACTCCCAGCTATTTTGATTTCTACAATCACACCATGTCAAACAGAATGGAATTGGAAAAAAGCTTGTGAAAAGTCAGAATGGGTCAGCAAGAACAAAGAAGAGAGGCAGCAAGCTCCATGAAATGAGTCCAAAGTGGTGTACAATCTGTGAATGATGGGACTACATACCTCAGCCCGGGTTTCTGATAAAAAACTAGAGGCTGAATGGTATATACACTGCTGCAATCATGGAGCAGCCACATATCGCTCAATAACTCTACCTATAAAACCTCACATCCTTTCATTCTCATAAGGTGCATTATGAAACAATAGAAAGTTCTCCTGGAAATGAATCTCATTGATTTTACTTTACCCTTGAAGATAATTGATTCAGTATTCACCTACCAAAGCCGATAAAACTCTACTACTAAAACAAATTGGGGGAGGGGAGCAAGCAAATCAGGCTAGGGTAGTCCAATTTGTTGTACTGAGCAATAGTGGCATTGCCTATACTTGTTCAAACAATTAGACTAGATCAAGAACAAGCACTCAGCAAAGATTCTAATGAATTCTGTTCAGAGATTCATGGTAGCAAGCTGTAAAGCTAGTCGCTCATATTTATCCAAGCTGTGTTCTTCAGCATAGTGTGCGATAAAGTCGCCCTCTTTATATTTGTCCAAGTCCCATGTGCATGGGCTGTTCATGAATCTGGAAGACCCAATGCAAAACTCAGTATCATGCAATGAACCAATCCAATGAGTCAGTTCCACTTAGCGCAGAATCTTCATGCAACAACAAATGAAGTCTAAGACAAAAACTCCGTGGCATTCTCATCCTCAAGGACTGATCAGCTGGTTATGTGAAAGGAACTTAGTCTTCTGTCAGTCTTTCTAAACAGAAGACACATAATTTTGGGATGCCTCGAGATCAGCATTAAACCACTAAAAAGGATAACAATCCTTGTATAGAATGAGATTTTTGAACATACCGGAAGGGGATGATGGCAACATGTGCATTAAAATCTTCCTTGTTCTTCATACGATAAACCTTCACAGCATCATGCTCCAAATTACTGGTTTGAAAAATGGACGATGTGTGGAGTTTATACTGACTCTCCAGAAAGGCCTGCACCGCATGCCCACTAAAAGCTTAGAAACATGGAAGCTACAAAGGGATTGACTTTTAGGGAACATAATAAGTAAACAGAAGCAAATAACTAACAGGCCTGCTGAAGCTTATCAGTCAGCTTGTCACATAACTGGTAATTGCTCTGAATACAGTATGCATATTGCTATACACATGGATCTATGAACTTTATTGTGAAGCTCTAGTGCTGGACCCCAGATGTTTGATGTTCTGGACCTCAGAGCTTCTTTGCAAGTCCAATTGCTGGATAAGCTTCAAGGTTCAATAACATTGGGGCCTATGATGTCTGCATCTGAATAATTGTGCCCCAAAAAAATCCTAGTGTGAAAATCAGTGTCAGGCCCAGCTGGTGAACACTAATGATATAGTTTATCAACTTGCATATTATGCTGTTGAGAAACTATTCTCTTGTAAGAAATCAGCCCTTCTGCACCTAGTCACTCAGTACCATAATTTAAAAACCTTGGATCACAACTGGTTTGGCTGTTCTGAAGGGGGTGGCAAGGAATGGTTAACCTTGGTCCATGGAGAGCTTCGCATGATATAAACACCTGTATTGATGGAGGACTTTGGATCGGGGTCAGCATCATGGCTCTGCTGAAAGTCTGAAGTATAAATCACATCTTTGCCTGAGACATTGTATTGTTCCAAAGAAAGAATACTTTCAACTCGGATTGTCTTGTTTCTGACAATGGCATCAGCTTCCATGGCCACCACTGTCTCTGCAAAACTCAGCAACAACATCATTGCTTTCACCTTTGTCCATGGAAAGGGACGAGAAAAGTCCAATGGTGTTCTGACTTCGCAGTAACGGTACCCATGTAAGGCTGCATATGTCAGCCTATTCTTTCGCAATTGCACCAAGTAGGCCTGCCATCATTGCACCACTGCCGGTACAAAATCAGCTAATTTCTCTATCACACCACTCCCTTATCCTGCTTTGTGTACTCTAACTCTAACTACCATCAAACAAATTACAACCCTAAAAATTACAGAATTGCAGAGAATCCCTAATTTCTTGTCAGTTTGTGCACACAAGTAAAACATGGGAGCCACAAGAAGCTCAAAATCAACATTGCAGTTCCCCAAAATCCTCACATGATGCAGTAGTAGAGTTTGAGTTTCTGATTATGAAAAGTATTTCACACCTTGGGGAGATCAATTGCAACTGAAAGAATTGTGATGTTTCCAAGTCCAAAGCACAAAGAATTTGGTTTCTCAATCCAAAGTAGCTTCTCCTGCTCAGCCCGGGATAAGTGAGCAACTGGTATTGTCTGGTTCATTTGCATGAGATTTGCCTGGAGAGATGACACTTGGTTTGGCAACTCTGCAAACAAACACCAACTCCTGACCCCCCACATTAGGGTTGACGGAAATCACATTCTTGTCCTGATGTTATTGCTTACTAAAGTCTTCCTGAGCTTCCTTCAACACTGCTCCACATCAGATCCGAAACTTCCAGACAAAATGCCATCCGACTCTGTGGAATGGGAACAAAAACCACGTGCAACAGGCAAAAGAAACACACCGAGACTGAAACCCTTGCGATGATTCAGAGAGACAGTAGTGAAATAGTCTACCTCCAGACCTATGTAAGGGTATGGCTCGGAAGTGAGCCGTCACAGCGTACACAGCAGCCACAAGCGACATTGTATAGATCAGTCTGTAACAGCACCTCCCCCATCTTATTCCTGCTGCTCGCCTGCTCCTAGCCGCTGGCCACGCCTTCGGTGACCCCATCCGCCTTGTGTATCTCTTCTACTGTGCTGCCTCTTCCGCTACACTACATGCTTCCATCAAACATCGTCTCTTCTTCTTTCTTTCTTTCTCCCCTGTTCCTTATCCTCCTCCTCCTCCTCCTCTACTTCTTCTTCTTCTACCTTACTCGTCAACCGATTCTTGGCAACAAACTAGAGTTCACATTATAAAACTGGGAAAAAAAAACCAGCGACAACTTCATAATCCCACCTGCAATCGCATTTCCTGCCATTCCTTGCTGCAATCTTTGAATCACTTTATCTCCCTCGTTTCTCCATCTTTGTGGTTGTCGTCTTCGGGAGAAAAGCTCCTACTCGCGATCTTCTTCAAGGCCATCAACAAACCACGCCACACCCTGACTCCAGCCTCTCGCAGTTCCCACTCCAGTTGCGATCATTGGGGCTAGCTAGCAAGCACCTCCTGTGCGTTGCACTCGGCCCGTCGTGGTCCTCCCGACCCGATCGGAGTTGCGAGTTCGCTCGACATTACGCACCCGTCACGGAGAACATTATGTGTTATAATGCTCTTTGGCAGCCAGTCATTTAATACTGGAACTGTCATGGGCACCCATTTCATAATATCAAAATAAATACCATGACATCCCACCCAATGCCAATGTTTAGCTATCATTGCTATTTTTATTTTTATTTTTCAAATGGGGTTTACAAACCCTATAATTTGAAAATTTGACCATTTTTAGGATAACATTTGAAAAAAATAAAAATAAATCATTAATCTTTGCACAAATATAAGGTCTAATTTATAACTTTGCAAGTTTGAATCCTTATGTTGTTGTTGATGACCTACTTAATTAATTAACACCAAAACTCTAGGGCATTCTTTGGAATAAGCATATGGTTTTACCTTTTTCAGGTGACAAATAATTATTTTATTTTTAAAAAATCCACTTTGATAATTAGAAAAAAGAATTTATGGAATTTTGGCAATAAATATAGCCAACTTCTTTTGCTTCTTTTTGCAAACTATTGGGGGAGACATAATGTTCCATCAAATTATAGGATAGAGAGAATGTTGTCAATTATTGGACACCTACCTTACAATAACTAGCTTGAAGCAAGAAGCACTTGAGTTTCCACCAAATTTTGATATCTTGTTCTCCCTTGTAATTTCAACATATCAAACAAATTATTTTTAAAAAAAAACTCCAACAATTTCAAAAATTATTGCCAAACTTGAAAAGTACTACAATAATACTATTCTTTTTGGAGGTGAACAACTCTCTTTATGGAATGGCAAGCTTTTGTTTTCTTCAAGAATATTTTATATTTTTTTTTGAGCATCATTTGTTATAGATTGACACAAAATTGGCCATGTGTGTAGTGCCTTTTGTCATGTGTTTATGGTCAATTTTAATTGTGTGAACCCAATGCTACTTTCCTTTGCAAGTTTTTGTTTTTTGAAAAAAAATTCTTCAAAAATTTCAACACTTAGGAAAATAATGTAATTAGTGTTGAAACTGCCAAGGTAATGGGGTATATATATATATATAATAAGGTGGTAAAACTCATCAAGAAAAAAATACTAGCTTATATATATACAATTGACATTTTGAAATCTCAAAGAGGTTATAGGTTTTTTGGAAGTGTGGTATTTATTAATTAGCAAATGAAAATCGGGCAAGAGAATGAAATTTTGATTATGTAAACTTCAAATAAATTCTTTTACCACGTATTATTTGGACAATACTACAATTTTCTATAACTAGTGGTCTTGAGAAAGTGAAAAATTGGATGCGGAGCAAATTGTTGGATTTCTAGAATGGAAAAATATGTGCACCTCCAAAAACTACCCACTTAAACCCTAATTTTCAACTCTTTCTCCCTTCTTAAGGTTTAATTATGGAGACATCTTGCAAGATGGCAAATCTATTTTGAGATGAGCTTCATAGTGCAAAGTAGCACCCCCCAAAAACCCTTTTCTTATATGTGCACATGTTACTGAAAAATCATCTCCTTCCTTTGGACAAACACTAGACCTAGATTTTAAAATTTTCCATTCTTCATTTAAAAAGATCCTAATGCTTCAATGTGCACATCAACATGAAATAGCCTATGACCGGAACAAACTAATGGGATGGTTTTGTAGCTTCTATACATCAAACATGGAGGTTGCATGTAGGTTTCTAGAATTGGTTAAAGCAAGAACTTAGAAACTATGTCCTAAAGAAAACAAAGAAATTCACAAAAAATTATAACTCCAAAAGACAAAGCAAATTCCATAAATCCCAATTTCACACTAAACCAAACTAGGGTTGGAGCTTTATCATCCCATCGAGCATTTGATGAAAACATGACTTCGATGTATAGAAGCTTTTATCACCCTGTGCCAACATGTCAACTATTAACACATGTAAACAAGATTATCAAAAGTCCATCAGGAGAATCAATAGTTCTGTAACATGTGGAAATCTCCCCATCATAATACTCATTACAAGATCATCAAGTCAAGTGCCAATATATCAAAATTCCATAATGATGAATCGAAACCATACAGAGCATTGGGTCTGGTGTTGCACATGAAGTCTAAGAACTTACAAGGCCATTTGATCTATCAAAGCCTCTTCAAGTCCTTCCTATCTGCATAACCAGCAGCCATTTAAAATTCAGAACCAGTTTAGATACTTCAACATGGGGTACTAATAGAAGAAAATGTGCAGCTGTGACAATTTACAAGGTCTAAGACGTAAAAGGCAGCAATGGCAACCACTTAAACCATTGAACAGCTATGGCCCATTAATCCACATCACTATCAACATGACAGTGGAAATTTCAGTCACATCTAGGACCATGAGCTTTAGAACAACCCCGTGGTGTGACTGATCTGCTCCAACTCCTCCATGGTTTCGGTGTAACTTGTCACCCAACATGCACTGTAATATAGGAAAGAATAACTCATGAGAATTGAGAAATCTCCATACTAAAGATTGAGAAAGAAAGAACAAGGTTAAAACTTTTCCTTGAAGTCAGAAAAAAACTTCCAGATAATGACTTACAGAACCAAGAAATTTGAACAACACAGAAGGTACAAACTAGAACTAATATTTGTAATATACAAGCACAATCCACATTTATCTCCAGAGATATGATCTTGCCACCCAGCTGGAATGCTGCAAGCTCAATGAGTTGACAACAGTAAAATTTTCAACCCAACTAATTGTTAAACCCCTGAATAGTTATCTACACAAATGGAACACCCTCACTTGCCTTGTCTCATAACCTACACAAGATGACGGAGACTAACCTTCAGCCATAGTGCACATTTGGGACCTGCCAGGTGCCATATGCTACCAACATTGTACAAAGTCTCATGTAAATATGGATCCAGCACCTGCATCATATGATATTCTATTCTCTAGATGCTTGAAAAGAAGCCATGGTTGTAGCAAAGATTTTATTTGAACTTCTGTTCTAAATGAGTAACTGGAAATATCTGCATAAGTACTGAGGACTTCTCCACACATATAAGTCCACCTGAATAGAATTGAGAGATGACCTGATACCACCTTTAGCAATTTCAGATCTGATAAAATAGTAGCAACATATCAGCAAACATGGAAAAACTGGAAACTTGACCCTGAAGAACAGAGAAAAGAGAAAAATAAAACAACTGAGGAGCTGTGTGAAAAACAATGGAGGATCATATGCATTTTCAGAGACCCCCAAAAGCAACATGTATGATATTGCCTACAGACCATAACATCTGTTATTACCAGTAATGGGATAATACAACAAAGAAGTACACCAAAGCACTAGACCCTGTCCATTATGAACCAACAATGATGATACAAGGATAATCATCTCCACATTTGAGCAACCTCTCTACAGCATCTGCACAATATAGTAGACTTCATGTTTCAAGGAACTCAGTATATGTATTGAGGAACCTCCAGTGGAAATCTGGCCACAAGTGCAGTGAAAGCAGGGCCCTCTGGCTGTGTGAGCCTGCCAAGAAAAAGCAAATGCAAACAACTTGGATAAGCCTTGCCAAGCTCCAAAGAACATCAGTTTCTTCAAGAATCTAAAATGCATGATCATACAATTCAACTTTCCAACATAACATTACTCCCTGCAAAGCCAGGAAATTCCACATCCAAGTGATTGCTGACTTTAATGCAATCTTCAGGTGCACAAGTAGTCAACTGACTCCCTGATCAAACACCAAAATCAAATAGTCTAGCTAAGGACAATGGACTTGCTGAGAATATAACATGCACAAGTATGTATGGGTAATAGATACCTTCCCGGAGTAAACGTGAAATCTCCATCAAGTGATCCACTCTTGGCACTCAGTCCAGTACAGCTCTCGTACACAAATTCCTCATCACCTTCCCTGAGCAATGGAAACTGAGAGAAAGACAGAGCAAGCAGCTTAAGCCAATCATTAAGGGTTATCCTAGAAGAAAAGAGAATATCACTTGTCCTGTACCTGAGCTGCAGGCAGCAGAAATCACTTACCAGTCCAATGACTGCCTCCCCACGCACTTCATTAACTGTATCATGAGCTCGTATGACCCAGTGACGTGCAGAAAGTTGGCAGGAAGTTAAAGAATTAGCACCCTGCTCATGAGAGGGTAAAAGTCTCATGCGAACAGAGTAGGAAAACCAAAACCTATCCTCCAGCTCCTCCAACCTTGACAACTCTGGCACAAATACTGCAGAACAGCGGACCTGCTCCCCTCAAGCAGAACCCATACAGTAGTCACCACACATTCATCACATTACCAGTTCCTATTGAGCATAGGCTTCTGCCTTCTATTTCAACCTTGGTAAAATAGTGCTAGCCAGCTTGTAATGTTTCTGACATACCAAATTCAGGTGACCTTCACTTCCTTAACTGGCCTTCACACAACTGAATGTGGTTCACACTTCTCTGAACCATACTTTCAAGGATTCAGGAGTCTCAACTAAAAAATCCTGAACAGACTGCTTGTGAGGAAACAAAGCAGACCTGAACCCCACGTGTAACAGCAGCAGTGCAAAGTGGGGATGTCTCAGGATATAGGCTAATGCTGCCACTGCCCCCTTCTGTGCGTACATGGAACATGCCTGTGTGTAGTGCTTGTGCATACCCCTCCAGCCATCGGAGCATACCATCCTGTGGCTCTCTGCCTACTTCACTGCCTTCAGTGGGCACACAAAGCATCATCTCTCCATCAATAAGCAAGTTTCTAGTTCCCACATAAATATTTCCATCATCACAGTCGAGGAAAAAGAATTTATTCAAGTGACTTGAGGCTGCTACAATTACACGATGTGATCCTGGTGGTAGCTGAAGGTGAGGTACAATGCGTTGTGTCAATTTCACCACCTGCAATTTCACAACATACATTCCATGAAGAAAGAGGCTTGATACAACCCATTCAAAAAGATACATTCCACAACCAAAAACTACATGAACACAGTAAAATCTACCACAAAGGCCTGGCACTTAGCACTATGATGCAAAGGTGTGAGTCAGCATGAATGAAACAGTGCACCTGGCACAGAGACAGCAGATGCATGTTAACAAAATAGCATAAGAAGCTGTAGTACTACATGAAGCTGTGAGTCAGCATGAAGGAAACAATGCACCTGGTGCAGAGACAGCAGATGCACATTAACAAAATGGTGCGAGAAGCTGTAGCCACCAAAAAGCCCCACATTGTTTTGTAGATCACTTGTCGATTCATCCTCATCAGCATCAGATTCAGGAATTTCTTGACCATTACAAAGACGGTATAACAAATGCACTGCTGGAGGAAAATTGCAATGCAAGATTCTCTCTGTCTCTGCCAATTCCTGCTGCGATGCACCTAAGAACAACAAAGTTGTGATGAACCAACCAGGTAAGCACCCAGATGTTCACTCCACTTTATAGACACCACTGGACAAGCACTGTGCATGAAGGGAAGAAGACCCCTGAAATGAACCCCAAACCCTAAACATCATCATGGCACCTTTGTCCCAAGCCTGCAGTTTGCAGGGTAGAATGAGAAGATGGCAACCACAAGAATGACTTTGAATGCCTACCTGGTGCCAGTGATTCTGCAACCTCACAAAAATTCTCTTGCATCCATCCCCGCAGCATTTGCCAGCAACATGTTGCCCGTGATACCAAAGCTGAGGTCTTGTTCCAAGCATGGTATGTGTCCTGAAGGGTTCCAACATCATAATTTCTGCTTATAATGGTAGAACCACATAGATTTAAAAAGCCTTGTCAGAAGGAAAGAATGCTTTAGTCATAAATTGTCAAAGCTATAGAATTCATGGCCATTGCTGAAGATATCCATCATACTTTAGCATTTAACAACAACAACTAGTTCTTCAGCTCCTGAAATGAAATTCTCTTATCCATCAAAACCCTACATGACTCTCCATCATCGTTCATCACGGTCCTCACATTACCCCCTCCTTACCTTCCAAGAGCTGCAAGGTTTGCCGAGGGGATCGTCCAAAAAAGCTAGAGGAAAATCACGTCGGCAATATGATTCCCATAACACCTCCTGATAGGCTGAGTGTCGCCATAGTCGCGCCACACATGCGGATCTCGCACAATCACCAGCGCTAATCTTGGCTAGCACCAGTTCCAGTACCGATCCAGGCAGCTCCTCCATCCCTACCTACGTACCACACACTCCCTCCCTCCCTCCCTCCCTCCCTCCTTCTCTCCCACAACTTCTCTTCCCTTTTCCTCTCCTCTCTCTTTCTTCAATTCCAACACGAGAACAGACGCTCTTGCTCAACGAAAAGATGAGCAAACCTAGAATCCGCTTCTCAGAGCAACTGCATCAGAAACTGCGAAAGAAAGAACCTCGTCAGTGGATACATCCACAAACCTTGAACCTCAGTTGATCCTGATGCACACACATACCGCAAAGCTTTCAAAGAAAATCCTCCACAACGTGAAAACAAAAAACACACTGCTGAGATAACCAAGAACACATCATACTCCCTACAATAACAACAAAAAAACCACAGAGAAGCATTCTGAGAGAATTAGTAGAAACGATCGCACCTTTGTTTCCGACGACCGTGCGCGGCAGCGAAGCGCAGAGAGAGAGAGAGAGGAGAGGCGCGCGTGCACGACAAGAGCGGCGAGAAACGAAGCCGGAAATGCGCGGAAGACAGAGCCCATTGGCAGGCATGTGTAAACCCATAACACGGAGGGCGGTTGTGTTTATATCTGGTTTTAGAACTTAGAGCGTCTCCACCGGTGCCCAGTATGTCACTCTGGATAATAAAATTAAATGTCTAACTTTAGCTGGTTTTTTTTTGGCAACCCCACCGGTAACTGGAACTGCATATACCTGCGAACTACTAATAGCAAACGACCTCGAATCGTTATGATCGACAAATCAGAAATACTGAGCCGCAGTCAGGTCCAATTTATAACACTCTTCTTTGGAGGTGCACAACTGTGTTGCGCATTTTACCAGCCACGGCAAGCTTCACGAATTGGTGCAGAAAAATCAATTTCCTGAGCTAAACCGGCACATTTTGACTTTTTCACAATAAATTTTACTGTCTAGAGTCACATACTGAGCACTGCGGAGATGCTCTTAGAGCCTGTCCAGTGGTAGCAGTAAAATGGACTTTCCAGTATGTTTTGGATGAAGTATTATCGTCAACCAGTGTAAAATTCTAGTGATGATGATTCATTGGACCTGATTTATGTAGGATAGTTTTAAGTTTCATTAGTCATAGACTGGATAGTTTTAAACTGGAATTTGTTTAGCCCATTCTCAAGAAGTGAAGAAACATGGAAATATGTTTTTTTTTTGTTTTTCTAAAGTTTTTCTTTTCATCATATTCACCGGAAGATTTTGAATAATTTTTTTGTCAATTTTTATCTCATTTGTTTTCAATTTAATTTTTTTAATTCAATTCAATTCAAGGTGCATCATTGCAATGTTGTTCACATTTCAATTTCATGTAGAAATGAATTCATGTTTCTTATTTCCAATTTTTTTTTTAAACATTCATTTCACAAGGTTATTTGTTTTTTTTCTGTTTTTCACATGCTCTTAGCCATGGTGTAAATGGAGGATTTATTGCATATTACACATCGCATCATATCATTATTACTCTTTAGTTGAAATTCATTTATATCAAGGTTTTTCAACATGTTACGTCATTGACATAAGAACATGTGTTGTTTAATTTGGCTCCATGTGGATATTTTGACATTGTTCAAAAGATTATTAACAAACTAGGAGATGCCAATGCAAAAGGTGATAATGGAAAAATGTCTTTTGCATTTAACATATGGAAACAATCATAATGGGGTTATTTTAATATTATGCATGATATTTTATTATTATTATTATTTTGGGGTTTCATAGATCATAAATTGTATAAATTTGTGTGATAACTTGCAATTATGTAAATATTATGTGGAAGTTATATACAAAAGGCAAGAAGTACCAAATGTGAAAGCATGTTATGAATTTGATAATGATTCAATGAAAATGTGTTTCAAACACAAAACAAGAATGAAAGTTGACCATTAAAATAAAGATATTAGAATTTTGTGATTTTTTTTTAATCACATAAATTATGGTTTTTGATGAGACATTTTTGTCATGAGTTTTTTTCATATTCGTAATTTTTTCTCCTTCATTATGGTTTGCACTCACTTAAAGTGTTACACAACAAGTGATGTTTACATCATTATGTGAAAAAAAACAATTGAAAATTTTAATGGACCAAAAAACAAAACATGTATTATCCTCTTCAATGCTCTTCCTATTTTTTAATTAAAAAAATATTTTGATATGTGTTTTGATCATTTTATTAAGTTTTGTGCATTGCATTATTATATTACACAAGCCATATGATGTTAACCATTTACACTATTACAACCATGTTTTAAGTGACATGGGTATTCATCTTTCAAAAGTGAGGAAAAGAAACTTACATATTCATCAAATTATTTAAACAAGATGAAACACACAAAAAAGAAGAAGCAATAATACCCAAAAATTTTATCAAATAATGGTTAAATAAACATATTTGTGAATAGTATTATATTTGAAATTCACATATGAGAATCTTTTGTTTCATAAAATCTATTTTCAACAACATTGAATATAGATTTATGAGTGTTTACAAAACATTATACATGCAAAATGTCATTTGATCATTGGTACAATATCGCATACATGATATGAATACATAAACTAAAATAATTTTGTGCATGTCTTACGACAAAATCAATGGTTACTAACACTTTATTAAAATAATGGCATGTTTGACAATCCATATTGTGATATCATAAATATATAAAAAGACATTCGCATGAATATTCTATCAAATAAAAATGATTATTTTATATATTCATGAATTGATTAAGTTTTTGATGTTTTCATTAAATTTCTTTTTGGAGATTTGTTAATAAAATATTTAATAACATTAATTATATGGGCAAATGATCAACATTTTTTTCATTACGAGCGTCATTGCTTGAGGATAAATCTTAATTAACTTCCAACATAAAAATCAATTTTTTCCTATTATATGAATTAAAAATATCGTTGCAATTTATGGAAACTTTTAAAACTATTATTGACATTGCATAATAAGCTAGAAGATGAAAATGTTCCATAAAACAAGGATGATTTGATGAGATCAAATGGTTCATATGTTTTTTAAATTCATTTGGTGATCCTTGTCCCTTATGCAAATATGACCTACTACAAAAAAAAAATTCTATTTTGTTTATACCATAGTTTATTATATACATGTATGTAATTTTTATATTCACATTTTATTTGTTATTGTAACACCTTGGCATCTTTGACACTAATTATAGCATTTGAAAAATAATTTATTTTTTTCAAAAAAAATTTGTGAAAGGAAAATACATAGTCTTTTGGAATATTCAAGAATATAGAAATATATATTACATGAAAAGTTCAAATTCACTAATTATTCTACAAACATGTGTTGAAGTTATATTTAAGTAATTAAAAAAAATTATGAAATATATTAAATCATGTGTGTTTTTTACATCCCATAAATATGTTATAAAGGTTTTTTTTTTCAATATATGTCATTAATTGAATTAAATGCATGGGAAAATGAATGATTTATTGTCATATAAAATTTATAAAAAACAAAAAAGGTGACAAAAAAGGAAAAAAAATATGATTTAGTTTGTGACCAATACATTGTTCAATGCTTGCAAATTGGGTTCAAATTAAGAGTTAATAAATTGGGTTTTAAACCATTAAAGTTAATCAAACCAAAAAAATTGAACTATAAGATTTTCCCCATTTTTTATGTAGTTGAAACATGTTCAAAGTTTGGCTGTAGATTTCAAATTCTACATTACTCAAAGATTTAATATTTTGGTTAAATCAATTGCATGTTAATTATAAATCATATTTTATCAATTTACTATCTCTATGTATCATACCAAGGTTTTGAAGACCTTTTTTTGTGCATTTTGTTATTTAAAGAATGCATGATCAACATTCAAGTTCATTGTGTTTCACCTTTTCATTCAATAACTATATTTTAAAGCTTAATGGCTTATTAAATAACACATTATGTATGTTTTGAAAGAAAAATCTTAAATTATAATTAAAGTTTTTGACCTACATATCATAATTGCAAATTATCTTAGATGTTTTAAATTTTAACATTTTATTTCATATAAAAGGATCATGTATTGGTGTATTTTAAATCATTAAACCACATCCTAAATCCATAACATTATTCAATGCATTTAATATTGATTAATTTTCATAATGTTCATAATTCCAACAAGTGGTAACATTGGATTTAATTAAAATTGAAAATAGTATAATAAACATACATTAATATTAATTTTCAATTAAATTAACTGTAGAAACATAAAACTATTAAATTTTAAAATAATTTCTCGGGTAATATTTTAATGGAAAACTTTTAATCAAAATTAAAAATGAAATACCCATAAATCTTTTATATTAAAGGTGACAACTCTGCATTATTTTTATCAATGTTATGTCTATGAAATTAATTAGACTTAATAAAATCATTTTAAACATCAAATTCATTAATACTTAGTGAGAAGTGACATTCAATAATCTTTTAATATCAGCTTCACACATGACTTGGGGGTGGACATTTTTCCCCCCTTCTAATTTAATTTTGTGAATCAATAATATATATTTGCCTCTTCAATTTTGGTCTTTTTAAAAATTAGTGGAAACTTGACTCATATAATATTTCCAAAGTTTTTTTAGGCTTTAGTCCACTATGATTGTTGCTAGGCCAAGGTCTTGAAAGAACATTCAAAGATGGGATGTTGTCCTACCAAACATTTTCAAATTTGAACATCTTTAATTAAAATTCAGATTAGTGTAATGTTTTGGTTTGGTAATCAACGAAAAAAAACACACATACACAACACTAGGCATGACAAAAAATAAAGAATCACAACAAATAGGAATGCCAACAATGAATGACAAAATGGTAACAAACAACAACATGGGATACAAAAATGGATGCTTGAAACACATGGGTTTTAAGTTGGACATGATTTAAGTTGGACATAAACCCAACTCCTTGAAGGACTCAAATGTGAGCCCAAGTAGAAAGCAGCGGAAGAAGGAGGAGTCAAAGCACGTTCCCTAGCTCACAACATTTTGAGGGGTAGAGGGGCGTGTTGGAGCTCCGGGATGGGATTAGGAAGAGTTGACAAACTTCACTCACTCACACGGGCTTGCACACAACCCACACAAAGTGGTTAGTGCATAGTTGGAGCACCCTTGGTGCTAGGACGAGCCACGGGCAACACAGACACACAAAACTCACCACGGCCCGAACTTGGGGGAAGCCACCACCTTCCCCCTTATAATATACTCTGCAGCTCTCCACGGAGGCTACATCCAAGTGGTTCTTTTTCCTGGGACTCTCGAGTGGGAGTCCCGAAATCACGCCAAATGGGACTCCCGCGACTTTGGAGCCCCATAACTTTGCGATCAGACCTCGGATCGCAACGCGATCTGAAGCAAAGTTATAGCTCTCGTCGAAAGCTTTCCAAGGATATGTGGCACGCCCCCTGGAACTAAGTAAATAAGGTCGATTCCTGACTTTTTGTGGTCGGGAGTCAAACTGGCAATTCGACTCCCGGCCCTTCTTTTGGCCATAACTTGTGTTTCAGATGTCCAAATGAGCAATGCGAGCCCATTTTAGACATCTACGCTTCAAGAGCTT
>Ga0116231_10007313_pt1 | contig 20350 bp, 20 predicted proteins | sample S1TSphgellanicum_2_FD_89695 | JGI IMG/M metagenome (GOLD analysis project Ga0116231, IMG submission 89695) | Host-associated microbial communities from peat moss isolated from Minnesota, USA - S1T2_Fd - Sphagnum magellanicum MG | ecosystem: Host-associated > Plants > Peat moss > Unclassified...
AACACCCCAAAAAGTTCAAAAAACCCTTAAAATTTTCCAACCCCCTCCCTTCCCCCCCCCCCCATCCCAAAAGAAATTTAAAAACCCAATTTTGACATTTCTTACCCAAAAAAATGGGAAAGGTTTTTTTTTTTTTTTTTTTTTTTTTTTGGGCCCTTTGCGTACCCTTTTCCTTTTGTTTTATGTCAAAGAAAAGCTTCCAAACTCACCCATTTACATAAAATTTGAAGGACATGATTGGACACAATCTAGAAAAAAATAGGAATTGGAAGAGCTTGGGTGGCAACATCACCTTCAAGACAAGTGTTTTCAAGGAAACACCCAAGCTAACACCATCTTGACATTCATATTTGCATTTAACATCATAATTGATCTTCAAAAAGACCATGTTGAAGTGGAGAAAAATAAACATGAAAATGATTGACAAACTAGACATTAACGTGGGAGCATTGGGGGAAAGGAATGGCAAATACACGTGGGTGCCTCTCCACAAGCAACATGCAAAAATAAAATTGTGAATCTATTTTCCTCATTTTAGCCCTATTGCAAGAATCTAAAACCAAATAGTTATATTAGCTCAAGTTTAGGGATTGATTAGCTCAAAGTTTCCCATTCATTGGCTATAAATGAATAGTTTGTCCTTAACAATTGTGTCCTTTAGTGTGAGGACCTTAAGGAAAGATAAAAGCCAAAAGAAACAAAAAGCCATTAAAATATGGATGTGAAAAATGAAACACCCCCCAAATGGTGCTACTACAAGAGCACCATCTAAATGCATATAATTGCAAGAACATGGTCTCCAATATTAAATTCATAGGTGGAACCACACTCTAGGACCTAGGAGTTTACATGAAGCCTTTTAATAAGACTATAGCTAACACCACTAAATTAATCTCCCCTCATCAAACTCCCTTCATGATACAACAAAACATTATTATGGAAAAGGGGGGCCATTACACGATGCTCCAAATTTTTCACGAAAACAATAGGTATGATCAATATCTACACAACTCAAACATCTAAAGATAGGACTTAGCTCTAGAGGTTGTTGGAAGAACAAAATATAGTAGTGTAATCCAATGGGTGCTAGAAGGTGATTTCAATCGTGTAAACAACTAGTTGGTAGCAATTTAGGGGCTTACCATAGCATGAGAAAAACCAAGATTTTCTCATGGCATAAGGTTACTTTCAAGCTAGGGATGCAAGATGTTTGGAATGTAGATTCCTTCAACAAGCTATTAAATAAGAACTTCACATTTTATAATGGGAGGCTAGCTACATAATCAATGTTCTCCAAAATCAATTGATTATATGTTTATGAAGGACTAGACAAAAGATGGGGGAAAGTGGAGACAATAGTTTCCTTAAGGAACACCTCAAACCAATTATCATAAGGATTACTAGGGCAAAGCTCTTGAACCAAGCAAACTTAATTTCTTTTTTGACATCTCAATCCTAAACACACTCAGAAAAATGTCTTAGCCAAGTGTGGAAATGCAATGCAACAATGGCCAAATCTAGAAGCTAGAAAAGAAGGGAGCTCTTCCACAACCACCCTAAGAAAGTAATCCTAGCAAAAGACTACCTCTAAGTGAACCTGAATGATGAAAGAACAAAGTCAATTCTCTTGGTAGCTTAAATTCAAACTCAATGAGATGATGGAATGTGACTTCGAGGCTTTGGCTAATGTCACAAAATTAGATTTTTGGTGACACATTCTCACTCACATTCTTTCATTTTCACAAGAACCAATAGAAGAAGGGTGTAAACACACTACATAGTCCTACATTCCTTTGATACTTCAATATTAAACATTAATATTTTTTAGAAATAAAAAAAAGGGAACACACATATGTAATGTTAGTTCAAAAATGCAAAAAAAATCAAAATCCTAAAACTCAACTAAGAATGGACTTTGAATTTCAATAACACTTTTTGTAACACCCAATAAAATGCATGAATATGGACTTTTATCTTGCAATGTATGAGTCCCATGTATTTGAAACTTTGGAATATTTCATGATTAATGTTTTTAAAAGTAAAGATGCATTGAATGAATGGAATATGAATATGAATCTATTTTGTTATGAACTTTTTAAGATACAAAAAATTGCAATTATTTTACAAGTTCGTTTATAGATTAAAATGATTATTTTCTTGAACTAACAACTTTTAGGATTTAAAGAAAAATGTTTTATAACATCATGACTTGAAATTGGAAATGGAAATAAATGTTAATTCCAAATATATTGAATATGGACTTTCAAAATGGACTTTCAACAATTGTGAATTAAACAGTTGAATATGTTTTCACCCAAAATGCAATGATCCAAAACCTAATGAACAATTGCAAAGTATTAACAACACACTTAAAGAACTTTCCAACTTCATCATCCAATTATATGCAAACATATATAAGGCAAATCTATATGGATGAGATAGTGTTATTAGCAAGAATTGGAAGAGTGTACAAACCAAAGTGGATAACAAATTTGGTGATTGTGATAGCTAAACGACTTCAAGAATTCCTCCCTTGGATAATTTGGCCAAACCATATGGAATTTGTAAAATGGAGGAACGTCAACAATCTTTGCCTCGTTTAATAGGCAATGGTTTGGGTTGAGGAAAGTGATCATGACCTTGCCTTTCTACTTCTAGAGTTTGGGAAAGAATTTGACATAATTAACCAGTGGTTATTGTTCTTGATCCTTGAAGCTCTAATGGATAAAATGGGTATCAACATTATATTGGGGCATCACCTCCATAAAAATGGAAAACTAGGCCAACCCTTATGTCTCTCTAGGTCCATGAGACAAGGTTGCCCCCTCTCCCCATACCTATTTTGTCTTTTTATGTCTTAAGTTACTTGACAACCCAAGGTATGGTATCCAAAGTTTCTAGGAGGAACAATCATGCATGACCAATCTTTCACAAACAATACATCCTTGTATGAATGGAGTGAAAGGAAACTTAAATGCAACAAAGAAGACCCTCACCTTCTTTTGTACAATAACAAAATTTAAAGTAAATTGGGGGAAAGTTTGTCACAATATGGGCTTTTGAACAAAACATATTAAGCAAATGGGGTCAAGAGGAGGGCCGAAAATGTATACCAAAATGCCAACTTGGTATCTACTATCTTAGGTCTCTTGTTGGGTTCAAATTCCAAACATTTGCCAACTATGACAAGGTTAAGTTGATTACTTAATTTGCCAACAAGTTCTCCTTGGCAAGCATGTATTTCCATGCCAACCATGTATGCACCTTTGGGTGTGTGATTTTTTAGACTATTTTCAAAATATCCCCATTTGTAAGTTTAAAAAAATAAGACTCCTCACAATGTTTTAAAACATTTTTTGTAATGTTTAATAAGTGCTTTTAATTATTTTATCTCCATTAGATTCATTTCAAATCATACTAACACATGTTTCCATAATAACACATTATTAGAAACATTGAAATGAATGTTTTAAAATTTGCAACATTAATACAATTTTTTACAATAAAGCATGAAATTACACATTGGTTACAATTACTTTGGCTCATGTTAACATGACTACATTCAAACAAACAAAATCTTAGTTGTCAACCAAATGCTTATTGCTTTAATCTAGTAGACTATTGCCTATTGGAGCCCAACACCAAACATCATCACAAACTTAGCATTTTACGATTTAGTAATGGAAATTGTGAAAAAAAAATTCATTCATGATTTGTACATTTCACGCATTGATATTGAGCATTCAAAACACATTTGACATACAAATTTGTAGGAAGATGGGAAATTCATGTGACAATTTTTCATTCATAGGTTCATATTTCATTTGTTGACATATTTATTCATGTGTCAAATGTGTTTTCAATGCATGATATTCATGTGTAAAATGTTTGAACTTATGAATGAAAAAAATTTGCACAATTTTCATTATTAATTTGTTGCATACTAAATTTGTGACGATGTGCACTCACATCAAAAGTCTCATACATGACTTTTATGAGGGGAGGGGGAAAATGAAAGAACATAAGAAAAGGTAAAATGGAAGAGAATCATTTTATTAGCCAACATAGGAGGCTTTGGGGTTTAAGACCTTGAAGTTCAAACATAATCACTCCTTACAAAACTACTTGTTAAAGGACTCATGCTTAGGGTAGTACCTTTGAAATGCTTGGTGAAATGAAAGGTGGAAAACACCTAACCTAGAAAGGTGAGGTGCATTGGAAAACACCACCAAAATCCATCTTGCCTTTTTCAATTGAAAACTTTCAAACATCTCTTCTAACATTTGGAATTCCATATTAGACGCTTGGAGGAAAGTGAAGCATGGATTGATTAAAAAAGACCCTAACAACTCTTACATGAAGTCTCAAAACAACCCTTCTTTGGCAACCTAGCTATCAATCACTAATAAAATAGGTTTACCATTTGGAGTTGAGTACACAATAGGTCTCCTTCTAGGACAATTTGGAACAACATTAAAAACAATTAAAACAAATGGGAATCAAACTAAAAAGGGGGCAATGCATTAGACTAATTAAAAAAAAAGATTTGCCTTTTAGTATATAAGAATAGGTTATAGAACAATATCCCTTTGAAGGGTTAGTAAGAATTAATAGGAGATTAATAGGAGGTATCACATTACAAACTTACCAAGCTTTGTAAGTTTGTACAAATTTCATGTGAAATTCAATTTTCATAGGTTTGTACAAAAAACACATGAATTCCATGTATGGTTAATATGAGCGATATTTATACACATTCCATATCTTAAATATTCAAATGGATGAGATTATTTTTTCAAATGACATACATGAATGTTCATTTTCAATAAACAAAAACCACATGGTTTTATGCAAAATACATCACTATAATTGTATGAATTCAGTTAAAATGTAAATCATACATACTTCACATCAAGATATCATAATTAGAAAAAACACGTCATTTATATAAAAATAACATATATATTTTTCGTGCCATTTTTACATTTTGAAGCATGTGAATTTTGCACGAACATATTTTTTTACGATTTTCACATGATTTTATTGAAATTTCGTGATATTAAAAGTTTGTATTGCAACCATTTTATTGGTCAACACTACCTCTATGAAATTCTTCTCAATAGTTTTATGTGGATGACACCAATTTTTTTCAAGAATAAAAACCCCATTTTTTCCATATTGGAAAAGATATTTAAAAAGAAGCTTTGAACCTTTCAATTCAATAGATCAAGATTGGATCATAATGTTTTTGCATTTGATTTCTCATAAATAGCTTTTCGGTAATACAATTGAACTTTACTAAAAACATGTTTTTGTTTTTGATTCTTCACATGCTTGTCTTTCCATGATTTGAAACTTCATACAATAAAAACTTCATACAAAGACTTTCATGGGACCCAAGGGAGTGGCAATGGAGAGAAGGCAACAAGTTTTGTTTAACCCCCTTCTTTGGATACACATCCAAAAGAGGATACATGCTATATATGCATCATCGCCAACACTCTTTAATGTTGTTGCAAGATCTACATAATCAAGAGATGGATTCAAAAAAATGTTGAATCAATTAAAGTAGAAGTCAAGACCCAACAAGGTCATGACACTCATATGGGTTACCCTCAAGCATGGACTCCTAGTTAGTTCTAGTTCCAAAAAATGGGGCTAGACTTGAACTATGGTCTTTGTAACAACCAAGTACTTGAAATCACCTCTCGTTTCTTACTTGAATGCCCCTTTGTCCATTTTGCTTGGGAAGCATTTCCATGCCATTTGGAATATGTATGATGCCCCTCTTGGTTTGGTGAGTTCATGGATGCAAGTGCTTGTAGAGACACATTCATTCAAACTACAAACGAAGAAGCCCCCTTGCACAACAAATATTGGTTTAGCTTCATTTTCAAACAACAACCACTTGACATCTTTCGCAACTTCACCATTTTTTTCCCTTTTGCATAGAAAGATGCACCTTGAAAAACTCAAATGCCACTAATCACACAACTATGCAGTTCATAATGCTTAGACCTCAACCATCCAAGCTAGGATCGTCAATTAGTGAGCACTCCACAATGATAGGGAAGCTAGACGCTTAACTATTTAGACTAGGATTAAATAGAAGTTTATCAAAACCTAGCTCTCCAAATATATTTTTGGGTCAAAGAAGGATTTCATTAAATGGACACTTGTTCAACCCTTATATTTCATGAACTTAATTCAATAAATGGGGTTTTGTCTTTTCCCCTCGCCACTTGGGGTTACTTCACAAACCAAATGAAATTTGTTTTATTGTAAATGTGTCAAAGTGGTCATACCATGTTCTTGAATGTCTAACAAAATCTACATGGGATCCAATTTGCATATTGCATTTGATTTTGGAGCGACACCTCTCCCCATAAATCATGCATCATACTTGCCAATTCCATACAATGTTTGTGTTGGTTCAATTATGGATTGATTGGCAAACATTCAAGAAAATGAGGGATGCAAATATGAGACTTTAGTCATATTTAGGTTCTATGGCACGAACATGAATCATAAAAAGTTTTGTTGCACATCCTTTGATGTTACCGAAATAATGAGCTTGTAGGATTTTTGCCCTTTATTATTTTCTCCTATGAAATAACTAAAAATTAAAATGTTACAAAAAAACCTTCAAGTAAAGAAAGTATAGTCTTTACAAATTACAGTTGATGTGTGCTACAAAAGGGTGAATTTTTTTTCATAATTAGAAATTTAAAAATGTGCTCCAAATCATTTTACAACATTACATCACCAAATTACCCCTAGTGTAGAACCACCAACAAGAAAATAAATGCATACATCAAGTGTATATTACAAGATAGACTTGTTCCATGTTGGAACTTGTGCGTGTGTGTAGTTGTAGTTGAAGTGATGATCGCCCATAAGGTGATTTAGCCAGATTTGGCTATCAAAAATATGAAAGTAGAAAACTTTAAGCATCTTATATATTTTTGGCTACCTACTAGAATTTAATATAGAATCTAATGACTTTTGCATAGGAAAAAAATTGAAATTTTAGCAACTTAAAGTCCCCAAAAAAACACTTTTTTTTGCCCTTCCAAAAAATTTCGCCATTAGGCTAAGATTGCCTTCCCCCCTCCCCAATCCTTCCAAAATATACATTGGTTTGAATTCAACATGAACTTGCTTTTGAATGATAAAGTTTTTTCTTTGTATTCAAACATATTGGTACCCCTATGTACATGCCATCATTGGCATAAATCCTTTTTTGTTTGGATTTATTTGTTCCAAATAAAGTCACCATATTCCATCAATGACATTAATTGTCCATCCCATCTAGTGCAATATAATGCTTAGAAGCAATGATGCCCTTCCACTTTTACTAACCAAAATCCATTTTCAATGGTTGGATTGCTTGAAAAATGAAACCCATATCCAAGATTGCTCTCAAGGGGTGAATGTTGTGAATTCATAGACTTGGGCATTGGTGGAATAGCTGCACAAACTCAATATTTTGTGCACGTATTTGTCCAAGAAAAGATTGCAAAATTGTCCTCATGTTACATATTTGAGTTGGAGGCCTATGCACCAATTTTCATAGCAACCCCAACTATAGCTAGTATTGCATAACTCAACTTGTTTTGCAGATCCAACTTCTCTTGGGCAAACAACAACCCATGTGAGAGAAACAGATGATTTGAGAAAATCTAATTTTGTTGCTCTTGGGAATTGTTGAAAGTTTATCTCAGATGTTGAAAACTTGACTTGCAAATGGTTAGTCACAGCTTGTGCACTAGACTTCTTTGGTTGGTCATGTAATTGCTCAAGGGTGAATTGCAGGGATCCTATAGTCTTTCACAATTTTACTACCTTGGTAGAACTCTTATCTTCCCATGCCTTCACGATCATGGTTTCTGCTCGACGCATGCATTCTGGCAGAAAAAGTTGCCCCATGTTTTATCCCTGTGTTGACTGATCAGATGGGACAAAGCTCAACTCTTTGTCATTACAGGAACCACCTAGTTTGATGCCACATGAAGATAGGGCATCAGATATTATATCGTGGTCTGCAGTTGTTTAGCAAATGAAAGAGATTGTGAACTTCAGCTCCAGTGTGAAATTACAGTGACTCATGCTCAGCACATGAAGCTTAATTAGGTACCACTGGTCCCCATTTCTAAAGGTCAGACACTTAGAAGTTGGAACCAATATTGTAGGTTGCCTTTCTATTCACTCACCGTGCTATAACATCAAAACCGAGGCACCTCAATATCTGCAAAGGGTCATCAATACCTCTGCTGATACCTACATTACTTACATATCAAGTCAAATCTTTGGTTTGCAGTTCTGAAGGAAATCCAAGTGGTTTGCAATTCTAAAGGTCATCGAAGAGCGAATACATCCTCAAAAACCTATTATATCCCACTGTCATCAAAGTATAATCAGATAAATTCAGACCTCTTATGATCAACAAAGCATGCACAACTTGCAATGTACATAAATTGATTGGAAGGATCTTTGAGATTGAAGGATTACAATCATTTAGGGTCAGCAGACGTATAATCTCATACCTGGGGCGTTATCAAAGAGAGGGATACAGCTGCAACCTGGCTCCTCTTGTTGCCTCCTTCAAGTCCTCCTTGAGGTAAGTTAGCAATTCCTTCTGCCCACTTAATTTTTCACCACAGCTCTCACCCAGATTAGATCTTTTGAATAATACAACAGATGTCTTGGCAACAAAGAAAGAACCATATCCACAAGATGTAACTATGATGACACAGCTCTTGTTAAGAGGGCCTTCCTGGTTCCATGCACTGCAGGGCACTTAATCCATATTCCACATTTCTAGTGTCACAACTTCACAACATCATAGAAAATATGCAAAGGTGCTGTGTTGTTTGCTCTAGACATTGACAACATCTTCGCAAGTACTGAGAATTTATAAATACTAATGATTTTAGGCAACACTGAAAACAATTTGGGGATGACCCTAGTATAAAGATAATGAATATTTCAGATCCAACTGAAACACCAGCACCCACCAGCACCCATGGGAAAAAAGAGGAACCCCATCCTATGGAAAACAGAAAACCAAATAGAAAAACAGAATTAATGATGGGTTTGAACAATGGAGTCAGTCATATGCATGTTCAGCAACATGTATGGCACTTACCACCATAAACACCCTTCTTGTGCAGGCCTTTGATCTACAACAACATTGTCATGAGCATACAAATGTCTAGATACCATAAAGGACAGCATAAGCTGTTTAAAGCCATGGGGAGTAAAATATTCCACAATGATGCAGGGTTCTCTTGCCCATTGAGAGATCGAGCATTCCAAAGAATAGTAAGCCTTCAAATTCAATGTAGGTTTACAGTATACCTACCTTCTTGGTGCTTTGCAGCTATCTGCAGTTTATATGACCACCGAAAAGAGTCCACATGTGCAGATGTAATCAAGGTATCTTCCAACAGGTTTAACAAACTTGAAGTTGTCATGGTTATGGCTAAAGAGCTTGTGTAATAGGCTTGATCTAACAGAAGACTGCATAAGACCTACAAATATTGAAACATAGGAAGGATTCTCAACAGATTTCTCAAACAATGACATGTCAAAAAGGTTAAGGTGGAACAAGCTTGAGACTCCGCATCCACTCACAAAAGCTTGACTCATCAGTCTGGACAAAACTGTTCTTCAACCGTGCTCTCTGCTCTACACTCAAAGAGCGAAGCTGTGGAAACCTTGCATCCTGTTACAGTCCACCACAGTAGACACTTTGTCATTCCCCTATTTTAAACTTGAGACATTAACCCAACAGCTGCTTCTAGCTCACCATAGAACTCAAATCACTCCCATGCCAATAGAAGGGAGATACATTGTTCTGAACTAAGGTTATGATCGCACCTGTTCATAGGGTGGGTCTTTGTGTGCAGGTATCAACCTAGCCTTCAAGTAGCGTGCCTGTGAGCTCCCCTCCTGAAACACAAGTCCACCAAACATGGGCATGCATAAGAAATAAAAACAAGTTGAGAACCCAGGGCAAAATCAAACTGCACCCATAGGTCATATTTTGATACACATCAAGCTACAAACAGAGAACATGGAGGACTGAATTGCCAAGAAAATTAAATAACTGAAGGCAGAAATAAATTTCTAACCTCCTACACACAAATTGGGACAAGATTTCAGAACCCTCCACAACCATTCAACTTCTGAGGAGCATAAGGAGCAAACCTTGAAGGCAAGCAGACGGGGTGCTGGGAACCGCTGCTCAGTGAGCTCATGGGCCAGAGTGAGACAGGCAGCCTGAGATCCTGCACTCTGGGCCTCATCAGCAGCAATATCCAATCCCTGTGTTCAACAGTGCAAAAATTCTTCAGAATAATCACCACACTTAAAAGTGCTTTGTGAGCGAAGGCACTAACTTTTGTTTCTTCACAGAACGTATTGTACATATATTGGCAGAGGAAATTAAAACTAGTATAAGAAGGGTTAAATGGTTCACTGTGCAAATTACTTTGCCAAAACCACACAAAACCTACAATTTCAGAACCCTGCATCATCCAGTACAAGACATGAGAGCTTACAGTCCAGATAAAGAAATCAGTGCCATGATCCAGGACAATAACAGCATTTGATTGCAAGGCAAGATCATGAGCAGGCAGCTCTTCAAAAGTGCCTGCTCCCCGGTGCATAAGTAGACGTGGTGCCATCATCCGTAGTGACAAATCAAACCCAGCCTGCATAATAACCCCACCCAGTCATCTTGAGATTAAGAACCAAGACCACAAAACATAATTGTTGACTACCAAGAAAATTGTAAACGAAAAATGGAGTTTGATGTACTTTGACACTTGCAAGTGAAGTATATATTCATGTCTCCATAAAATTGCAGAAATCTCCACAACAGCAATTTGAAGGTCAGCACAGAGAGCAGTCATAACCTTATGAGGGTCACTCACAAGGTGTCAGACCATCACCTTCATCATGAATAGCAATGACAAGCTGCCATGATTACCCACTGACTTCATCAGCTCCCAACTGAAGCATATGTTCATGTATTAATGCTTTCAACAAGAAATGCAGCAACAGCACCTCTCATCTTACCTGCAAGTAGAGACTCCGGTACACAGCCCTCTCATCTTCATGGCCAATGATGCTGCCTAGCAGTGGACCCCGCCTCAAGTGGAACAGCAGCTCTGGCAATTTTGCAAGACTTGCAGGAAAGCTCCGTAGTTTGGACTTAGGCAGTGTATTTCCAAACTTCTGTGCAATGTCTTTAAGACGCTCATCTACTGAGGCCCGCATGTCTGCTAAATCCCTTACTGATTTTGCATTCAAGACTGTCTTTTTAGCTATTAGCACAGCTGCTACCTGCAAGAGTGCAACATCTTGGTGAAAATATCCTGAAGGCCACATATCTCTGAAACACTAGTGTCCCTTAACTAGGTTTCAGGTCATACATGCAATGGTTCCTGCAAGGTGAGAAACTCCTTTGAAACTTAAGTCAAAACTGTATCCATATCTACAAGATCATAGAGAAAACTCCACATCAACACTTTGAAGGAAAGTGTTGCATTAGTTCCAGCGAAACCAGAACAAACACAACAAGACTGAAACTCAAGTCAAACTGTATTCACTATGCAAGACATTTCATCTTTGATCATAGATTGGTTTTGCTTATTAGGGCAATGCATTGCACACCAGAATCCAGATAGCAGTTGCCCTACAGATAAGTATGGACAACAATACTAGACACTATCCAGATCCTGCCAGAACCTGCAAAGTTTACTGGGACACCACAGGCAGCAGATTTATACCTCATCATCAACACTCTGCAAGTAAGTTGAAACACTAGTGGTTGTTGGCAGACGAACTGTCACAACACGGGTCACTTGAGCCTGGTAGAGAGTGGAGTAATGAGCAGTAAATTGGAAGTAAACATGGTCAAGATCATCAGTCAAGTTTTCCTGCAATTCCATCATAATTGCAAAGGACTGGCTGTCTTCCACACTTGGCACCTGCACAGTTGTTGATATGTCATTTCTGAACTGCCGCTCTAAAACCCCATCACCATGTGGCTGTTCTCCAGGTCCTGCAAAACCCACAGTCTCGCTTATTGCACACCTTCACATCCTTTAGCCACAAAAAAGAGAAAGAATTAGCATGACAACACATAAAGACATGTAAGAAGATGCACCATGGTCATTACAACAAAACCTCACCGATAACATGGGTGACAGCTATGTCACCAGAGCAGCGAAATTCAACCACTCCTCGGAAACCTGACAACCTTCGAACAGCTCGCTGCAGGTTTAGACCAAAAGCCTCCCCAAAATTGTCATGTAACACAAGGACACCTCCTGAGGCCTTTGCTAAAGGCTGTAGGGTGGGGATTCGAACAGGACATGTCCCAGCACACAGAATATCTACTGCAATGTCTAGAAGCTGGGCTTCGTGGCCTAGATGCTCCATATGTTTGAATGCCTTTTTCTCCAGGTATGCATAGTTGGGATGACTTTCTGACAGTGGCAATGAGCCAGGCCCCAGTGTGGTGGGTCCCCCTGCACAAACCAGTACACGACTTCTCCCCCCTGGCCTCTTAACTGTACTCCCAGGAAGCTCAGCTGATGGACCTTGGATAAGGGCCAGGACAGCTTCAACAGCTGCTCCCAGGCATCGCTCCCTCCCAACCTCAGCTAAATCCCCTTGGTATGGCTGTAGGGCAGACACAATACCATGTGCAATAGAGAGGCATGCATGGATGGGAGCTAGGTACACCCCAGTTCCATATATCAAAACCTTAAGATGCTCCTCACTTAGGGCTGTATCCCCAGGTAAGACATCTGCTGCTGCAACTCCAGATTCTGACAAATCATAGACAGACACAGTTCTTCCATAGGTCACAATACCAATGCGTGTTGTTGGAGAAAGGGAATCTAGAAAGGAGTGCAAAGAGCTCTGCAAATCCAAAAGATGAACTTCATCCAGGCTATCATCAATCACCAGCACCAGCGGTGCAGTCCAACTTGCATCAGCAATTGAAATGAGCCCTGGAGGGCGTGTTCCTGCATTCAAATTTTGCAACTGTTATACAGCTCTTAGTCCAGTTGCAGCATTTGTGGACTTGCCTTGAACAGTTGCTAAGCTGAAGTCAAAAACATTCCCAACTGAGCCACCAAGATGCTCCTTACAAATATGTGGAAGGAACTGATAGGAAAGTGAGTAGTGCTGTTGCACTAACATCTTGATCATCACTACAGACAGATACAGGTGCACAAGATGCACATGCAGCATCAGCAGATTATACTTGATGTCAACAGAAACCACATGCTTAGCTGTCCATTTAGAAATCTAACATTCCCTTGCATGTAGATTGAGCAACATTCTACTGTTAGAACCTTCACCAACTCTCTGAGCTCATTCACTGAAAACAGTAAAACTTGGTCAACCTCCTTTAGTCTTAACCCTTTTAAAGGACAGCTCAAGCAAAAGATCCTGCAGGAGAGGGCTGAAAAGATGAACAATGTGGAGATGTAGACATACTTCTGACTAAGACAAGACTGTACCTGCATCAACATAATCCACAACACTTGTCACAAGCTGTGGCCAGTTGTGCATGTCCTCCCCATAGCCAGCTCGAAATTCTCCATTACTGCCATTCAATTTATTGCAGAAAACACATTTCCACTCGCCTGAATTCAGCACGCTGCAGTATGGATTTACACATGCCCCACAGTTGACACAGCAAACAGGCTCCTCTCTAATTTGGAATGGACTCGGCGCTGTTTCCCTGCCTGGACAGACCAGTGCTCCAAAACCCAAACTTGCTGTATTCATGATTTTTTTCTCTTTCAGAACCTGAAAACAACAGGAGCTAATGGGTGGTGAACTCAAAGTTTTGGCAAGCGCACACAGATTGCAAAGAAGAGGTTATGTAGTTTCAAATAACTTCAATCCCACAAGGCAAATTGTCCCATTTGTTGTTAGATGGTGAAGACAGTAAACTCCTCCTAACTCCACTCTAGTACCCTGTTGGAGTATATTGCCCTCCACAAAGTGTGTGAATATCAGGCAACATTTGATGATTGATCCTTGTTCACCATCATCAACAATGTAACAATGCAACCCTCTCTGTGGAGACCAGAAGCATCCTGATTCAATAGCTAGACAAGGTGCCAAGCTACAGCTGCAGGTTTTGGATACAGAGAATGATCATTTCACCTGACAACTCCCATGTGTTCCTGATCTCTCTGGCATCCACTCGGCTCAGAGTCCATGGATCAGTCATCACATTGTACCTCAAGTTTGCTTAAGACCTAATCAAAGGTTTGTTTCAAGGACTAAACCCTAATCAAAGTGTAGAGGATTCTGCTACAAAGTTGGGCAATCGTCCCCACCTTTTCCTCCACAGAGCCAAGCCAAAACTGCTTGCTTGTTGTGCAGTACCTCACACTGAGCTAAATGTTCAAACAAAGTTGGCTAAGAACCTTGATCGGATGTGTACCTTATGCAATAGAAGAAAATGATTCTATACAGCATCGATGTGATGCCAGGAAACAAACCAATTGACATGCGGCACACATTCCTTTTGCATACAGACAGAAGAAGTGAATCTACTGCACAGGCTTACCTATGTGTTCGTCCCCTAAAACTTGGCAAGAGGATGAAGGCTCATGTGCCCTAGTTCTTCATCAAGTGGCCTTGAAAACCCTAATACAACAATTTCCTCAAGGAAACCACACAATCTACTCTCAGAATTGCACAGGATCCGTCAAAGGAAATGAGAGAGGCAAAAGAGTGACAATACCTTCTGAGCAGAGAATAGCACAAACGGCGAGGAAGCCGACAGTCCATAGGGATCGGAGACATCCTCCGCGACACCACCTGCTTGTGACGCAGCGGCAGCAACAGCCCCGCTGTTAGCGAACGCCATTCCTGGCGGTGGTACCAGAGTATTCTCAGAGAAGTTGCCGATTGCCCCGGAGCTTTTCGCAGGTGTTGATGCTCCAGGGTAAGAAGGCGCAGGTCTAAGCGGGCTGGTGAAAATAGGCGGCCCGGGAGGGCCTGGCATAGAGAATAGAGAAACAGGGTTAAGAACCCCGTCCGTTAAGCTGGACGAAGGAGGTGCAGGAGGAGGAGGAGGAGGAGGCCCCATGGGGATGCTGGGCAACGACTGCGTCCGCAATGCTGCTGCGGCTACTGCTATCCCTGGGGTGGTGGTCAAGCTTGCTCCCGCTTCAGAAGAACCAACAGCAGCAGACGACGGCGGCGGTGGAGATGCCATAACAGACTGCTGGTAATGAGCAGAAGAGTTGCCATTGAAGTGGATCGGATACGAGGACGATGATTCCGAGCGCGACTGCACTGTTGTCGGAACCATCTCGTGATTCTCCGAACGCTCGCGCATTGTCGAAGAATTCACGAGAAGGACTAGAAGAAGAAGGAGCCAAAGAAGACGACGAAGAGAGAAAGGAAAAACCCATATATAATATGGTTGCCTGCTATATCCTCCGGTTATAAACCCGAGCTCCACCCCCGGCCTTGTTCATCTTTCTCCTTTCTTTTGACATTTTGTCATTTTTCATCTTTTCCCAAGTATCTTTGCCATTTTCCTTCTATATTTCTGTAATTGCAAAAAACCCACAAGATGACCTTTCTTTCTGTCTCTCTTTCTATTTTTCTCTCTTCTTCTTCCCCTTCTTCTCTTTCTTGAAAATAGTTCATTTCGAGTATGCATGTTATCAAAAATGAAATTCAGACTTGTTCATTTTGTCAGTGTATTATTGATTTCATAGTTTTTCATTTTGTTTCTGGTGTTGAATTCATAGTTGTCCATTTTGTTCAAAACATCAACAACTTCTCAGTTGTTTGTTTTGTTCAGGTAGTTCCACAGTTGTTCATTTTGTTTGTTTGTTTGTTCTCTGCGATTAGTTGCATATATATATATCTTTCCTATATGTTTTAAATGTAATAATACTGGCAAATCTGTGATGATAAATCGGTGATGATAAACAATGTAGTAAAACGGGCCACCGCTGCAAGCAATAGAAAATCCAGACATCTTTATTACACCCCACTATTTGTGAGAGATATAAACACAATCTATTGATGATAATAATCATCAAACAAAGCAGAAGAGGCTTTTGCAGGCATTGAAAAAATCCTGACATCAATCATGGTACACAAATACATTTTCTCAAATTTTTGTAATGCGTCACAGAGAGAGAGAGAGCCCCCCAATCAGCACTATAGGCAAATCCATTTTTGTTCAAACACCCATTGCTGATTCCATTGACCAGAGTGTATCACATCCCTGTTAAAAGTTTTTAGTCATAAACCATCATCACAGGCGATCGGCGCGCTTTCATGATCATGGTCTGGATTGAAACTTTAGTCTCCACTGAAGAAGCTCTGTGACACCTTTTCAGCCCTTTCCAAACCATGAGGAATATTTTCACCACTTCAAATTTCCAGGAGGTTTTTTTTTGTCCAAATCCAGCTGTAAGCTCCCTCTAAAGCTTGTTGATCAGGCTGCCAACACACTCAGTTATTGTGGATGAAGTTGATGAAGTGGAAGACATTGGTATACTATGTTCTCCAGATGTTGTCTGCTTGTCAATCTCTCCCATATCCCTTAAAAAGGCTTCAGCCAATGTAAAATTGAGCTCAGCAAAGCGACGCTTTTTCTTGACCTGCTCCTCAGAGACTGCTTTCTCCGACAGATCCAACACTTCATCATCAACAACATATGTGTCTATGACCCTTGAACAGTTGGGAAAGATCTTATGCCCCACTTCAACTGCAAACCAAATTGAGCACAGAAATTAGAAGTGCCAAGCAGGCACAATGATCTGAAAACCCCACCATTACATCTTGTCTATAGAAGTAAATCAGATCCTAAGCAATCCTTGCATCTGCCTGTGGATTGAATGCTCCCATGGACATGGATTGCTATCTGTTGTATCAAGTTGAAATCTACCAAGCTATTACTTTCAGGGTAGGTGATTCAAATATATCTCCATCAAATGCATGGTCTTAGAATGGTCAAGCATTCAAGACTAGCATGCAAGAACCCCCCACACAGTGGTAGCATTGTTCATATTTCTCTGAAGAGCACAAGAAGCAACCACTGTCACATATCCAAGAACAGAAAAAAAGGGATTGAGACTGGAGAATTGTACAAAAGAATAACACAGATAGTCACAGCATTAGTGTAAACTGCATGACTCATATGCTACTTTCTATCTTCTCCACCAAGTTCAAAGGATTTTCAGAGCAACAGACTCCTCAAGGAGAAGGGTGAGTATGGGATGGCTGAAGTAACAAACCACACCTGTTCTACGAAGTGCAAGAAATCTTTCCAACATTGCTTCATCCACAGTTGTCTTTGTCTCATCCCCCACTTGTGTCCTGGCTGGCATTTCATTCAAATCCACTGTGTGCTTCTTATGTCTACTGCCACTAGTGACCCCTGATGGTGATGAGCGATTGTCCAGGCCACAGAACTCAGGGGTGGATCCCAGATGTGAGATGCCCAAAACAATCTTCAACTGTTGTGGGAATAGTAACCGTCCCAACGAAACTGTAAAGAGAGCACCATCTAATCAGGTAACAACCTTTATTCATTGCAAGAGATGTTGCCAAAAAAGTTGAATTTGCATACCAGCACCTGCACTCCATACACCTACTTTTGCACAGAAATCAATTAGCAAAGTTACTGAAGGTTCCAGACTACCTCGATTTTCCAAATATGAAAGAGATTCATGCAGCTCTTTTTCACTCGAGAGGTTCCCACTCAAGACATCAGCAGTAGGCTTTGAGCAGGCAAATTTTTTTCCTGCCTGCTCCAGTATGTCAATCGAGAGACGATCTTTGTTGTACTCATCATCAACATCCCCATCAGTTCTCTTTCCCAACCGCCTAGAGATCTGAAGGGCTGTTCGACCATCAGGTGTAACATCACGCACATGGGCCCCTTTTGCCAGCAGTGCACCAATAGTCTGAGGTTCCCTTCGTAAGGCTGCCACATGGAGCACTGTGAAACCCCTTTGGTTCCTCAAATTTGTGTCTGGAGACAACAAGCCAATGTGTAAGGAAATCTTCTTCTGCTTCAATAAGAAAGAAACAGATGCACAGCTGAAGCCAGTAGATTCACTTCTGAACAGTACACCAACTGAGAGGAAATACTGAAGCACAGACAGTTTGATGGGATAAACAGCTCAGTGAAATGACATTCAGCTATGGCACTACAAGGATAGATCCAACAAATCACCTGCAATCTCCAGCTTCAGCAGGTCTGCCATGATTTTTGGGTCACAATACATAGCTGCATAGTGAAGGCCATAGGTGGAATTTATGGTGGTCCTTTCCTCCCTCAGCAGCATCTGTACAAGTTCCACATCATCCAGGTCCAGGGCCCTGTCCCCAGACAAACATGTCTCAGTATCCTTCACACCCTGTCAAAGACTTCACTGGGGGAACAAGGTGGCCCCTGAATAACAAGGTTATTCAAAGATGGTCAATAGGTAACTTTCCTAGCTACTGGGAGGACAACAATACTGAATAGTAAAGCAATCTGAAGACTGAGAATTTTCAAACACCAGCTGCATGAAACTTGCCATCTAAAGCAGCAATGTCTTTAAACATTTGCAGGTCTTGCAAATGGTTTACAGATGAGTGTTCAAAACATGCTAATATCCCCACAAAGTGTTCCCATATGGGCACTGAGAAGCCAAAATTTTTATTGTGGACTAATTCACAAATGTGGACCAGGGATGTAGATCGGCCCAAAAAGCAGTGCTGCATATGAGAGCAAAACCAAACCCAATTCCAGGAAAAAGGCCAAAAAAATTGCTCCAAAGACCTAAGCATTGCCTGTATATTCGCTTGCACTGCTTCAGTTGCAGAGAATCCATGGCCGACCCTGGCAAACCCAGCTTGAGACGCCAATCCATCACTTCCCCCATGGCAAATCTTGAAAGTTCCTTCTCAAGGGTGAGAGTATCAAGATTGGAACTCGCAATCACTTGTAAGCACATGGAATAAAGCTGAGCCACTTGGTGAGTTTCCGCAACTGCCAAGATGAGCAAGACCTCATCTACTTGAGTACAAGTCACCACATTCACCAAGTGTTGCTGCAGGAAAAATAGGTAGAAGAGAGCAGCAGCCACCGCCTAGTCAGTTTTGGCACACATAAAAAACATAAAGAAAGCACTTTTGCTCCGGGGACCTGCTTCTACCCTCCTACATAAACTTCTTACATGGACTTGAGAATCCACAATAGCCATCTCTAACAACAGGGTTGCAAACTGTCACAACTCCATAATGTTGATCTGCTGGTACATGCTTTAGAGCATTCCTCAAAACCCTATTGTAACTAAAACCCCAATGCTCAAAGACTCCCTCCTCCTCTTCCTCCTGAGGCTCCTTGCATACAAACCTAAATTGGAACCAACAACATTCATGCATTGTGGCAAGGTACATACTTTCTTCGTCCTCTCCTTCTCCACAAATTGCAAAAACAAAAGCTGAACTAGGCGGTATGTACCTCAGCAGCAGCTTTCAAATCCGAGATTTCGAGAACAGAGGAGGCACGCAGAATCTCGAGCACGAATTCGATTCCAGGTCGGCAAGTGACATGAGGGCAGGAGGAATCAAAACAAGACACACAGAAGGCGAATTCCTTGGTTCCACTGCCATACACGTAACTCATCACAGCCATGAACGCCTCGTACCCTACTTTCTCGCCTCTCATCACGGTTTCCAGCTTCACCTCCATTACTGATGCCGTTGCCGCCGCGGCCGTGTTGTCCTCCCTCCTTTCTCTCTCCTTCGTCGCGGCGGCGGAGAAAAAACTCCGAAAGTACGGACATCGCACCGCAAGGATACACCTGTGCGCATGTACACGCTTCCCTTCCACATAGATGCTCACATCGCTAAAACTCTCGTCCGGAGAACGATGCAACAAACTTTCGATATCCGAAACAAGCTTCTCCGCCCCTCCTTCTCCTCCTCCTCCTCCTCCTCCTCCGCTCTTGCAGCCACTCCACACACTACTATTACTCCCGCTCATCTGCGATGCCGGCGATGCCGGCGAAAACTGAAGCCGCGCCATGTCGACTACTACTCTTGCTCTTCCTCCTCCTAAAACTCCAAAACGCTTACCGTCTTGTTTCCTTCAACCCCGCTTTCTTTCTTTCTTTCTTTCTTTCTTCTGCTTCTTCTTCTTCTACTATCTTCTATCGAAGTTTTCTCCTACAAAAAAAAAAAAAAAAAAAAAAAACAAAAACCTAAAACACCTCCCCCACCCCCCGCCACCACACCCACCCCCACCACCCCCCCCCCCCCCCCCCCCCCCCCTCCCTCCCCC
>Ga0116231_10007314_pt1 | contig 20350 bp, 20 predicted proteins | sample S1TSphgellanicum_2_FD_89695 | JGI IMG/M metagenome (GOLD analysis project Ga0116231, IMG submission 89695) | Host-associated microbial communities from peat moss isolated from Minnesota, USA - S1T2_Fd - Sphagnum magellanicum MG | ecosystem: Host-associated > Plants > Peat moss > Unclassified...
CTCGAAGGCCGAACAGCCCAACCCCTCTACCGCCACGACATGCAAACCGGCCAGATCGACACCCACAGTTTCGGCCCCCACCACATGCCCGCTGAAACCATTTTTGTCCCCCGCCACCCGACCTCCGCGGAAGATGACGGCTACCTCATCACCTACGTCTATGACCTCGCCGAAAATACCAGCACCCTTACGATTCTGGATGCTGGCAAGCTCGGGAAAGACCCCGTGGCCATCATTCACCTGCCCGCCCGCGTGCCCATCGGGTTTCATGGAAACTGGATTGCGGATATCGCGTGAGCCCACACAGGAAAGGTCAGGGGGGCTTTGCCCCCCGAACCCCGGCGCCGGATGGCACCCGCACCACATTGGCCGGCCCGGATCAAGGCGCTGTCGGCAGCACACCCCGTAGGCGTCGATTCCTTTTCATCGTAGCGCAGGGCTACGCTTTGTATTCCGCATCCACCCGGTCTAGCTTGCGCAACAGCGCGGGCCAAACCAGGTGATCGGCCAAGGCAGACATGGCCGGCGAGCGTCCCAGATCGGCGTTCTTGGCGATCACCTCCGGGCGCGTAGGGAAATCATTGTTGCCTAACATCCTTGTCCGCACCTGCATCGTGCAGGCGCGCTCCAGGAAGTAGATGCGCAGGAATGCCTCGGCCACGCTTTTGCCCACCGCCAGCGTTCCATGGTTGCGCAGCAGCATCATGTTCTTCGCGCCAAGATCCTGCTGCAGGCGCGGGCGCTCATCGTGGTCGAGCGCCACCCCTTCGTAATCGTGGTAGGCCAGATCGGCCAAAACCAATTGTGCTGTCTGGTTCAGCGGTTGTAGCCCTTCGCGGCTCGTTGCCACCGCTGTGCCATCAGGCGTGTGCAGGTGGATCACGCAACCTGCATCCGCGCGCGCTTCGTGGACGGCCGAGTGGATCGTGAAGCCCGCGGGATTGACCATCCATTTCGTCTCGCCCACGGGCGATCCGTCCATGCCGATTTTCACCAGGCTGGAGGCGGTGATTTCCTCGAACATCATCCCGTAGGGATTGATCAGAAAATGATGCTCCGGACCCGGCACGCGCGCGGAGATATGGGTAAAGATCAGATCGTCCCACCCAAACAAAGCGACCAGCCGATACGCCGCGGCGAGATCGCACCTGATTTTCTGCTCTGTGGTCTGTTCAACCTGGTTGTCCAAAGCGTTCTCCAAGAATCAAAAGTTGCTTGCTTCTTTTTTTCAAAAAAGAATTGCTTCCTGTCTTACTCTGTCTGCATCTCCACCGAAACCGCTTTCACCAGCGCCAGCACGTGCATTGCGTGGCGCAGGCCCAGGCGTTCCGCGGCATCCGATGTTATGCGTGACAGCAATTGTCCGCCCCCCTCGAGGTCCAGTTCCACCAGAACGGCATTGCCCGCTTCCACGGTCAGCATCTCCGTGACGCGGGCCGGTAGGATATTGGTGACACTGATGCCGCGCGGTTCGGTGGTGGCCAGGATGACGTCGCGCGCCGGCACCCGCAGGCGCACATCCGTCCCTTCCGGCGCAGGCACCATCGGCACCCACACAAAATTCGCGCCGCAGGCCACCGCGGTGAGGCGCCGCTCCGGCATATGCGAATGCACCCGGCCGCGCAGCAGGGCGCCCGCATCGTCGCGCAGTGCCAGCGGCAGGCCTACCCGTGACGCCAGTTCCGTGAGCGGGCCGGCGGCAAGCTGGTGGCCGCCTTCCAGCAGCACGAGCGTATCGGCCAGGCGCATCACTTCGTCCAATGCGTGGCTGGCATAGATGATGGGCAGCGAGAATGCCGAGCGCAGGCGGGCCAGGTAGGGCAGGATTTCGTCACGCCGGGGCTGGTCCAGCGCCGAAAGCGGTTCATCCATCAACAGGAGGCGTGGCTGGCTCAGCAGGGCGCGGCCGATGGCCACGCGCTGGCGCTCGCCGCCGGAGAGGGTGTGTGGCCATCGCGAGAGCAGTTTTGCGAGGCCAAGGAGGGAAACAACATCGTCGGTGGCGATATGGCAGGCTGGCGTGCGACTTGCGCCATAGAGCAGATTGCGCAGCACGGTGAGGTGGGGGAACAGCCTGCCATCCTGGAACACGTAGCCGATCCGGCGTTGTTCGGGCGGCAGGCTGTGCAAGGCGATCCCGTTCAGTTCCAGGCGCAAAAGCCGCGTGCGGAGAAGGCCGGCGATGGCGTTCAGCACCGTGCTCTTGCCCGATCCGGATGGCCCGAACAGTGCGATCACCCCTGGTGCCGGCGCCTGGAAGGCCACGGAGACGCTGCCGCTGCGGTAGCGCTGCTCCATTTCCACCAGCAGATTCATCGGCGCCGCCATCTGCCCGCACGCGCCGAAAGCACTTCCGCCAATCCAAGCCCCGTCAGCGCCAGCACGATGGAAACGATCGAGAGCCTTGCCGCCACCGCCTCGCCGCCGGGCGTTTCCAGCGCCGCATAGATTGCCAGGGGCAGCGTGCGCGTTTCACCCGGGATGTTCGCCGCGAAGGTAATGACAGCCCCGAACTCGCCCAGCGACGCGGTGAAGCCCAGCACGGAAGCTGCCAGCACGCCTGGCAGCGCGAGCGGCAGGGTGATGCTGGCGAACCGGTCGAAGGGCTTGGCCCCCAGCGTGCGTGCCGCCTGGAGCAAGAGCGGGTCAACTGCCTCCAGCGACAGTCTTACGGCCCGCACCATGAGCGGGAAAATCATGACGCCACAGGCCAAGGCTGCCCCTGCTTCGGTAAACACCAGACGCAAGCCGAAAATCCGTTCCAGCGCTGCTCCAACGGGGCCGTTTACCCCGAACACCAGGAGGAGCAGCCAGCCGGTGACCACCGGCGGCAACATCAGCGGCAGATGGACCAGCGCATGCAGCAAGAACCGCCCCGGAAAGCGGCCGCGCGATAGAATGAGTGCCACCAGAATTGCCAGCGGCAGCCCGAAACCAACGGCTCGCAGCGACACGCCCAGCGTGAGGAGCAGCGCTTCAAGCTCGTCGGGCGAAAGGCCTAGCACCAGACGGGACGGCCGCGACTTGCGGCGGCTGATGTTCCGGCTTTCATGTAGTTTCTAGTGGTACGAACCCCCACCCCGCTGCTGCGCAGCGCCACAAGCGGGAGACGGAAGCTCGCACGCGACTCATGGGACGGTAAATCCGTAATGGGCGAACACATCCTGGACTTGTGGCGTGTGCAGGAATGCCAGGAAGTCGCGCGCCTCCTTTGTGGTATGGGCTTTCGTCAAGGCCACCGGGTAGAGGATCGGGTCGTGCGTGTCGGCAGGGAACACCCCGGCCACGCCGAGGGCGGGCACGATTCTTACATCGGTCGCATACACGATCCCGGCAGGCGCCTCGCCGGTTTCCACCAGGCGCAGAGCAGATCGCACCGAATCGGCGGGTGCCAGGCGCTTCTCCAGGCCGGTCCACAAGCCCAGTTTTTGCAGCGCCTGCTTGGCGTAAATGCCGGCCGGCACATGGCCGGGGTCGCCAACCGCCAGCCTTCCCTGTGGCCCTAGGGCTGCGTCCAGCTTTACGCCGGGCACCAGATCGACGGGCGTCAGCGTCTTTTTCGGCTCCACCAGCACCAGGCTGTTGGCCACCAGATCGCTGCGGCTCTGCGGCACGATCAGGCCTTTGCTGGCCAGCTCGTCCATCCATTTTTCGTCGGCGGAAATGAACACGCCGGCCGGCGCGCCATGTTCGATCTGCAGCGCGAGCACCGAGCTGGAGGCGAAGGAGAACACCACCTTCTTGTATCCTTTGGCCTGCCACAGCACACCCACATCCTGCATCGCATTCGTCATGCTCGCGGCCGCGAATACGGTCAGTGCGGCAGCCCGCGCGGAAAACACCAGAAGAAGCACCAGCGACATCACATACTTCACGCACAAACCTCCGCGGGACCATCAAGCGCCATCAGCGTGCCCCGCTCATCTCCCGCCCGGCGTTGCGTGCCAGCAAGAGCGCGGCGGGACCCGCCAGCGCCGATAGTCCCGCTACCACCAGAAACGCCAAGGTGAAATCCCCGGTTTGCGGCAGCGCATGGCCATGCGAAACCCTCGCTATCTGCAACACCCCCGCACTGATCGGGATGCCGATCGTGAGAGACACCTGCTGCATGGCCGAATACAGCGTGGTGGCCGCACTCATCCGCGCCACCGGCACATCCGCGTAGGCGATGGCGTTATAGGCGGTGAACTGCAAACTCCGCAGGCAGCCGCTGATCAGCAGCACGGCGTAGATCGCAGCGAGCGGCCAGGCTGGCCGGAAAGCGGCGCAGGCCGCCAGCAAGGCCGCGCAGGCCATGCCATTGAACACCAGAGTGCTGCGAAACCCGAAGCGGCGCAATACCATGGTGGTGACAGGCTTGACGCAGATGGCGCCCACCGCGCTTGCAAAGGTTATCATCCCGCTTTGCGCGGCCGAGCGGTGAAAGCCGAGCTGGATCATCAGCGGCAGCAAAAACGGCGTCGCCCCGATGCCCACGCGGAACAGCGACCCGGCCAATACTGAAACCGCGAAGGTCGGCAGCCTGAGCAGGGAGAAATCCAGCAACGGCCGCGCCTGCACGCGCGCATGCACCCAGTAGCACAGGCCCGAAGCCGCACATCCCGCGGCGATAGCGGCTACGCCCCAGCCCGGCACCAGATGTCGCCCTGCCAATTCCAGCACGGCCATGAAGCCGGCCAGGGCCAAGCCGCTCAGTCCCAGCCCGAGAAAATCGAATCGCCCTGGATTCGGCTCCCGCACATCCTTGATGAACAGCGTCGCCAGCACGAAGCCCAGCACGCCGATCGGCAGATTGATGTCGAAAATCCAGCGCCAGGAGACATAGGTCACGATGAACCCGCCCACCGGCGGCCCGATCACCGGGCCAATCAGTGCCGGCATCGTCACCCAGGCCATGGCCGCGATCAGCTCGCTTTTCGGCACGGAGCGCAGCAGAACCAGCCGCCCCACCGGCAGCATCATCGCCCCGCCCGCCCCTTGCAGGATGCGGGCAAATACCAGGAATGCCAGCGAATCCGCCCGCCCGCAGAGCACCGAGCCGATGGTGAACACGGCGATCGCGGCGCGGAAGACGCGGCGGGTGCCGAAGCGATCCGCCATCCAGCCGCTCGCCGGCACGAACACCGCCACCGCGAACAGGTAGGCCGTCAGCGCCACATTCATGTGCACCGGGTCGGCCTGGAACGCGCGCGCCATGACCGGGAGCGCCGTAGATACGATCGTACTGTCCAGATTCTGCATGAACAGTGCGGAGGCAACGATCATGGCCGTCAGCCACCGCCGTGAGACGGGATCTGGGAGCGCGGTGTGCTCCCTCCGCACCGGTATGACGACAGTCAAGGCAGCCTCTGCTGAAGAAATGCCGGGGGGGGTTTGGGGGGATCGCCGTATAGGACGGTCTTCCCTCCCACCAAACTTAGTTAATACTGCTTATAGGGCAGAAACTTGCCGCTCATGGTGATGTTCACGCGATCGCCGGCCGGGTTCGGCTCGCGCTCGATGTTCATCCTGAAATCGATCGCGCTCATGATGCCGTCGCCGAACTCCTCCTGGATCAACGCCTTGAACGTGGTGCCATAGACGCTGATCAACTCATAAAAGCGGTAGATCAGCGGGTCCGTGGGTACCTGCGTGGGTAAGGACCCGCGATAGGGCGGTTGTTGCAGCAGCTTGATCTCGTAATCGTCCAGCCCCAGAAAATGCCCCACACCGTCTGCCGCTTCCTGCGGCAGCGCCATTTGGCCCAACAGCGCCGCCGTTACGTATTCCTTCGAAAGTCCGCCGGCATGGGTAGCGATTTCCGGCCAGGTCAGGTCGCGCTCGATTTTGGTGCGGACGATTTTTTCAGTCAGTTCGGCACGCATCCGGCCCCCTTCATGCTGCGGTCGCGAAGAACCTAAGCCGGACGTAGTCGGCAATCCAGTCTCCGCCGGCGCTGCGCAGGGCGGGGGCCAGAAGGGTTTCCACCTCCTTCAGAATGCCGGCATGCTCCGCCGCGGGCAGAGCGGCCAGAAAGGGTGCGGCGAAGGTGGCGAGCCAGCCGGCGATCCCGGTCGGCAGCAGAGTCGGGCGCGGGATCAGGGCGATGTGGTGCACCGCAAAACCATGCGCCCGCAGCAGGCCGGCAAACTGCTGTTCCGTCGGAAAGAACCAGCTGAACGCCGCCGCCGGGGCCACGCCGCGCGAACGCAGGCTGGCCCGTAGGGCGGTTGCAATCGCCGCCACATTCCCATGCCCGCCCATCTCGCCAACAAACCGCCCGGCCGGCTTCAGCGCACGCCTCACTCCGGCCGCCACCGCAGCCGAATCCGGCATCCAGTGCAGTGCCGCGTTGGAAAACACCGCGTCGAATTCGCCCTGAAACGCCAGGCGCTGCCCATCGGCCACGCGGGCATCCAGCCCCCGCGCCCGCGCCGCCCGCACCATATCGGCCGACCCATCGACGCCGACCACCACCGCCCCCGCCGCCGCGATCGCCTCCGTCAGCGCGCCATCGCCGCAACCGAGATCGAGAATGCGTTCGCCCGGCAGCGGCTGCAGCAGATCCAGTACCGGCGAGGCGAGATCGGCGACGAAGCGTGCATTCGTTGCGTAATCCGACGCGCGCCAGTGGTCACTCAGGGTGGTGTTCCCATTCATCTCCTGGCTCCCTGCCTATTCGCTGTCCGGCGCGGCTTTCACCAACCGCAGCAGCGCCGCACGCACCCCAGCCGCGTCTTCCACCGGCGCGTCGAAGGCGATGCGCAAAACCGTGTCGTCCTGAACCATGTCGAACCCGTCAACATCCACGCCGATCATCCGCCAATCCCCCGCATGGCCATGCGATTGCGCAAGCAGGCTCAGCGCATCCCGATGATCCGCGTTGCAATGCTCGATGATCCGGCCGGCCGCCTGCTCGATCGCCGCCACATGGGCCGGCGGCGGCCATAGGCTCTCCCGCGCCAGAACACGCGCCATCGCAAACCCGCCGACGTAATGCCCGGCCTCCGGCAGCAGGCGCCAGACCGCGAAATCCGTAAACTCCGCGTAGAGCGCCGCATAGGGATGGCGCTGCACCCAGTAGTGCCGCAGCGCCGGATCCTCCTGCGGTGCCGCGACCCCCGTTATAGTGAGCCGGGGCGCCGTTTGCGGATTGGCGTTCTCCGCCGCACCCGTGACCATCAACGCGCATCTCGGCGCCACCACCAGATGCCGCGTATGCGCGGCGAGGCTTGAGAGCAGCATCAGCACCGACCCATCCGGCATGCACGCCGGCGTTACCAGCGAGGCAAAGGGCTGTTCCCCCGCCAGCGTCGCCAGCACGCCCGATCGCGCCGCGCGCGCTAGGCAGCGTGCTGAAAAACCTGCCAGGGCGGGACCTTCCTGCGTCACGCTGCGTTGCGTCTCCATGGTTGCGCCGCACGCGGCTGCAAGCTTAAGCCTGCGCCTCGTTCGCACGGGAAGCCGTTCACAATGAAGCACACCATCGCCCTGGTCGATGATGACCGCAACATCCTGACCTCGGTCGCCATGACCCTGGAGCAGGAGGGCTATGCCGTGCGCACCTATACCGACGGCGAAAGCGCCTTGCAGGCCCTCAACGCCAAACCCGTCGACCTTGCCGTGCTCGACATCAAGATGCCGCGCATGGACGGCATGGAGCTGCTGCAGCGCTTGCGCCAGCGCTCGCAAATGCCGGTGATTTTCCTCACCAGCAAGGACGAGGAGGTGGATGAGCTGATGGGCCTGCGCCTGGGTGCGGACGATTACATCACGAAACCGTTCAGCCAGCGCCTGCTGCTTGAACGCATCCGCGCCCTGCTCCGCCGCAACGAGAGCAGCCGCGCCGAAGGCTCCGGCGCGCCGGCCGGCGGCATCCTGGCCCGTGGCGAGTTGGTGCTCGATGAGACGAAGCACCAGTGTGTGTGGAAGGGCATGGATATCCAGCTGACCGTGACGGAATTTTTACTGGTCAAGACGCTGGCCGCGCGGCCGGGCATGGTGAAGACCCGCGACCAGCTTATTGACGCGGCCTATGGCGAAAATATTTACGTGGACGACCGGACGATCGACAGCCACATCAAGCGCGTGCGCAAGAAATTCCGCCAATCCGATCCGGAGTTCAATCAGTTCGAGACGCTGTATGGGATTGGCTACAGATATAAAGAGTAGGAAGACTCTTCTTTTTTGAAAAAAAGAAGCAAAAAACTTTTGCGTCTGGTGCTCGCGGAAAGATCCGGGCCATGGCCACGATCGTGGGACCTGCTGAGAGAATAACAGTCTTTTGGTTCTTTTCTTCAGAAAAGAACTTTCTTCTTTCACGTAACAGCCGGCGCCCGCTGCGCGAATATCTCACTGCCTATCCGGGAGACCAAGAATGCGCGCCTGCACCCTCGCCCTGCTGCTTGCCGCCAGCCCATCCGCCTACGCGGCGGATGCGGCAAACCCTGTCGTCGTCGAACTCTTTCAAAGCCAGGGCTGCTCCTCTTGCCCGCCCGCCAATGCCAACCTGCTCGCCATTGCCGACCGGCCGGATGTGCTCGCGCTGAGCTGGGAGGTTACCTACTGGGACTATCTGGGCTGGGCCGACACGTTCGGCGATCGCAGCCATACGGCCCGCCAATGGGATTATGCGCACGGCCTTAGCCATAGCGAGGTTTTTACACCTCAGATCATCGTCAATGGCCGCACCGATATTGTGGGCGATAGCGCAAGCGAGTTGCAAAACACCATTGCCCGCGCCGATCGTGGCCTGAACGTGCCTAAGCTCATTCTTACTGCAGACCGGGTGAGCATTGGGGCCGCCGCAGCCCAAGGCGAAATCCTGCTTATACGCTACGATCCCAACCTGATCGAGGTGCCGATCCTGCGCGGCGAAAACAGCGGGCGCACCCTATTGCACCGGAATGTCGTTCGCGAATTCCGCCTCCTGGGCGCCTGGACCGGGGGCGCCGAGACCTTCGACCTGCCGAAAGCTACCCGTCCGGGCCTCAAAACCGCCATACTGGTGCAATCCGGCCGTGGCGGACCTATCGTGGCGGCAATCCATTCCTGAGTGCGCCGGCATCATTTCGGATTTGGCGGCAAGCCGGCTTCGGCGCGCAACGCGTCCATTTGCGGTGTGTTCGTGTAGAGCTTGGTAATGGCGACTAAGCTAGCATGTGCCTCCGGCGTTGCGAGCATGGCTCGTATCGCGGCGCCAGCAATGGCCTTAAAACCTGGTGTAATACCCGGCTCACCTTCGGCCTGAACGACGCGCACCGTTTCAGCACGACAATCCTTGGTCAACAGCCGCGTATGCAGATCCGCCCAATTCTGATTGATCGCCGCGCGTTGCGCGCCTGTCATGACGGTATAGGGCTGGATCTTTGGACTGAGCGCGATCAATGCGAAGGTAAATTTCACCATCACGTCCTCATCAGCTGGCGTGACGTGGGTCACCAGGCAGCGGGTGAGATCGTCCTGCAGGGCGGAAGCGCGTGCCGGCTCAAGGGCGAATAGGGAAACGCATGTGGCGACGGCGATGTTTGCTCGGCGGACTTTGCACGGCATGGCGGGCGCGTTCTCTATCACTGGCAGCATTGTCAGGGTTGGCGCGGCGTCCATCAAGCCAGGTGCCGGCCGCATCTATAGGGCGAACGTCTATCGAGCCGCAAGCACGCTGGATGCCGGCACGAGGTTGCCGCCGCGAGTTGAAACGAGCCCGCTGAGCGCCCGCATCACCGCTGTTTGGTAGCACGTGCAACCTGGTATGGCGTGAGGTAATGGGGCTATTTGACCCCGTGGCAGGCGACGATCTCGCCAAAGCCGGCTCGGTTGTAGATGTATTTGACTTCGATACCTTTGGCATCGATGACGCCATTAAAAGTGTAATCGCTGTAATTGTTGAAAAGAACACCCGAGAGCGTGCCATCCGGAGCCACCGAATAGCTTCCGGTATACGCCAAATCGCCAATCGAACCGTCGTAATTGTATGGATTCTGGCCTGATAGATTGCCTTTTCCGTCAAAAGAGACGTAATTCAGGTCATCCTTGTAGGAGGCGAGCCCGTTACAGACGATGGCGAAGCGCCCGACAAGGGAACTGTTTGTATAGGTGGGGCTGGCCTGCTTGATCCCCACTTGCGGTGTGAGAGCGATCGTCGCCGCGGCACTTCCATCCGTTTCAATACCGACTGCCGCCCAATTGGACTGGCTGACGGCGACTATATAGGCTTGGGTCGGCGACTTATCCGCCGGATAGAGAAAAATCGAAATCGTGCCATCGCTGTTGAGCGCATATGTGCCGGTGACGCTCTGAGTCGTTGAGGCCCCGTTGTTGCCGCCTGTGATTCTGGCTCCGCTAATGGTGCAAGACACGCTGTTGAAGTTCAAAGCGCCGGTCAAATACTTCCCGCCGGAGGCGTTTGCTGCCAACGAATTCCCACCCACGAGTAAGCCATAGGACCCCGCGAGATAGTTGGCAGCCGTGCAGGTGCCGGCAAATGCCTGTGTAGAAAACCATGTGCCGCCAATGGCGACACAGGCGAATGTCAATACCCACCTAAAATAAACAGACATCTGTTTCTTAACTCAATCACATTAAACTGGAAGTTGAAAACAAGCGGAACGTACTCAACGACGCGCGCATGTCTCAGCCTTGTATCGCCGCGCCATGGTCTCTTTAATTATTCCTGATTTGCTTCGCAATAAAAAAATCGACGATCTTCCGATTTCTTTGATGGGGCGACTCTTCGCTTCCCTCTCTCCATTGGCCGCTCAGTTGAGAGGGGCCGACCGCGAGTTTGTGCATTGCCAGGCGGCATTGCATCCTACGCAACAGCCTCCCGGGCGGCGGTGATCAAGCCTTGGGCGGCGTGTTGGTAAGCCGCAATCTGCTCCATCTGAACGGGCAAACCACCGAACATCGCTAGAACCGCAATGCTTCCCGGCGGCAAGCGCGACCTCAGTCCGTGCAATTCCGTCAGTTCAGCTTCCGGCATCGAAACGACCACATCGGGTTCCAGCCGTGTATCCGAGACAATTGCTACGCTCCGCACGGCGAGCCAGGCCGCTTCGGCGAGGGGGGGCACCGCCTCGCCGACAAAACCACCATCGGCGAGCAGGTTTGCCATGTGCAGCCTGCGTTCCGCCTGTTTCAGCCAGCCATCGGCGGCCTGCCGGTTGCGATTCAGTTTTGCATCCGGTTCAGGCTGGGCCGCTGCCGGCGCGGTGTATAGGGGCTCGCCTGCTTCCAGCTTCATCAGCCCGGCTGCCTGCAGCCTGCACATCGCCTCCCACATGGAACGACCGATGATTTCAACGCCAGCCCCATCGCCGAGGCGATTGCGCTCCATCTGCAATTCCGTGTCGGTTCCTTCCATCACCACAAGGAGCGTTTCTGCTGAGTCTTTGCGATGCCGTTCGATCAGCACCAGTTTGCCGCTCAGCCTTTCCACAAGGACCGTTACCAGATCGCGTTTGGCATCGGGCTCCGATTCCGTGGCCGGCGGCGGCGGCTGCAAAAGCCCGGCCAGGCGCTCGAGCATCGCGGCGCGGCCGGAGGGCATTTTCAGCGCGCCGATATCGCCGCGGCCGTCCAGCACGCCGTCCGCCAACCCCTGTTTCATGGTCAGGATCGTCTGGATGCGGTGCTCGATCGATTGTTCGCAGACAAGATTGATCACCGTTACTGCACGCATCTGGTATTTTCGCCAGGCGCGGGCGATGCGCTGTTCCAGCTTGGCCGGGTTCCACGGCAGATCCATGTTGATCACGGCGCTGGCCACTTGCAGGTTTAGCCCGACGCTGCCGGAATCAGTAGATAGAAACAGCCGGCATGCGGGATCGTTCTTGAACCGGCGGATTTCCGCCCGCCTGCGGTCCTGCGGCACAGATCCGGTATGCCAGGCGAATTCCGCGCCCATTTCCTGTACGAGTTCCCGCACCAGCTCGAGCATCCGTTCCCATTCGGAGAAAATGATGATCTTGCGGTCGGTTTCCGCGAGCAATTCGCCCAGGATATTTTCCAGTTCCTCGAGTTTTGGGCAATCCCGGCAGGACGGGTCCAGAATGTAGGGCGTGTCGCAGATCATTCGCATGCAGGCGAGCAGGAGCTGAAGACGATCAAATTCCTCCTTGCGCAGCGGCCGGCGCTGCGCCAGCTGGATCAGCCGCGAGGCTGGAACTTCGTAATCCGCGTAACGCTTCTTCTGCTCCTCGGTCATCGGCACGTAGAAGGTGTCCACGGTGCGCCCGGGAAGCTGGTCCTCCACCTCATCCTTGCGCCGCCGCAACATAACCGGGGCCAGCCGCCCGCGCAATTCGGCCAGATTCTTGTAGTCGGTGGGCCGTCCCCGCTCATCGAGCACGTAAAAATCGCGGTTGAACCGGAAGAGCGGCCCGAGCAGGCGCGGATCGAGATACTGGACGATGGAATAGACTTCGTCGATGCGGTTTTCCAGCGGCGTGCCGGTGAGCACGAAGGCGTAAGGGCTGCGCAATGATTTTACCGCCTGCGCGGTCTTTGTCTGCCAGTTTTTTATCCGCTGGGCTTCATCGAGAATCACGACGTCGGCGCCGACTATGCGGTTGATGTCGTCCCGGTCGATCAGAACCTGTTCGTAATTGACGAGGATAAAAAAACTGTCGGAGGTATAAAGTTGCAGCCTGGCGGGCCGCGGGCCGCTGACCACGGTCACCGAAAGATCGGTGAACCGCGTGATCTGATCCTCCCATTCCGCCTTCAATGACGTCGGCAGAACTACCAGCACGCGCTTGATGCCACGCAGTCGCTGCAGCAACGCACAGGCCGCAATCGCCTGCACCGTCTTGCCCAGGCCCATTTCGTCGGCGAGCAACGCGCGTTCGCCGAACACCAGATGCAGCACGCCCTCGCGCTGGTAGGGCAGCAATTCGGCTTTCACGACATCCAGCGCAGAGCGGCCGGATGTCACATCCACCAGAAATTTCTCCCGATCATGCAGTCGCCGGCGGCGGCGGCGCTCTTCCTCCAGGCGCTCTTCCAATTGGCGTGAAACACGCACTTCGCCAGCAAGCGCGCCGCCAAACCGGCTTTGCAGCTCTGGCACAATCCCCAGCGGATCGCCGGTCAGGTGCCCCGCCTGCGTGACATAGGGCGCAAGGATATCGTTGGCCTCGCATGGCTGCGCGGCCAGGCGCACCTCCACCATGAAGGAGCCATCGATCGCGGGAAAAATCTCTGCGCGCTGGCTGCCCATGCTCGCCGCAGCGGCAAAGGCGCGCTTGCCGCGGCGGCGCAGATGCTCGAGCACGCCCTCGATATGCTTGCAGGTGCCCAGCCCGTTCACCCGCCAATCCGGGCAGCCGCAAGAGTTTTCCGCCAACTTCAGCGAACGGATTTCCACATCATAGACGCCGCCGGTGGCCGAGCGCACCCGGAATGTGCCGAAATAGGGGTGAAGCGGCTCAAGGTTCTCCACCGCTGCAATTTCAGTCAGCCCCCGCCACCGCCGGCGTTCCCGCTCATTGTCATCGGTGGTGTTCCAGCCGGCAAAGCCCGGGCTGCGATCCTGCACCTTCTTGGCCTTGGAAACGGCTTTCCTGACCTCTCCCATCCGCATGGCAGCCCTCCAACGCTTACGTCCAGACTCTCGGATGCCACAGCTTGCGGAGTCGTACCATCGGCAGAACCTGCGGCAAAGAGCGTGCGTGCGTCCCTTCGGCAAGCCAGTGGCTCTGTGCCAAAGCTATCGTCGGCTTCAGCCCACCAACTTCACGCCGACTGTGCCAGCGAAATCAAATTGCCGTCCGGATCCTTGAACCATGCCACACGATCGCCGTTCGGCGACACCCAAATCCCGGAACTGTCCTGCCGGAGCATCTCAAACCGCTCGCAAACCACGCCCTTCGCGGCAAGTTGTTCGACCGTATCCGCGATGTCCGCTACCCTCCACCCAACCGCAGTAAACGGATGCGGTGTAAATTCCAGCACGATCTGCACCCGCAGCACCGTGCGGCCCGCTTCGAATACGAGCGCATAGGGCGTTTCCTCGACAAGTCTGAGCCCAAGCGTTTCGCCATAAAACTGCTTCGCCGACAGCGGGGCGGTGGTCGCAACAAACGCCGTCACGTCCTGGTTTCCGAGCATGAGCCGCCTCCCTTTGCAGTGCGCAGACAGGCGCGTTTGCAACGCTACCCGCCAGATAGGCTACACCGGGCAGCATGAAAGTTCACGTGATTGGTGCATCGGGACGATCCGGCACGGCACTCGCCCGCGCATTGAGCAGGGACGGTGCGCATATCGTGCCGGTCGTCCGAAATGCGGCTCGCTGGGCGGCAACCGGCCTCGAAGGGGCACCGCGCATCGCCGACCTCACCGACGCCGATGCATTGAAATCGGCCTTGCAGGACGCGGGAAAAATCGTCTCATGCGCCCACGCCCGCCACGCGCCGGCCATCCTCGCCGCCGCACCGCCAAGCGCCATCTTCGTCTTTCTCGGCAGCACACGAAAATTCACCCGCTGGCCCGATGCGCATGGCAACGGCGTGCTGAAAGGCGAGGCCGCTTTCCTCGCGTCGGGCCGGACGGGCGTGATGCTTCACCCCACGATGATCTATGGCGCGGAAGGCGAGAACAACGTGCAGCGCCTCGCCGCCCTGCTGAGGAAAATGCCGTTTGTGCCGCTGCCCGAAGGCGGCCGCGCCCTCGTGCAACCGATCCATCAGGATGACGTCACCGCCAGCATCCGCGCAGCACTGGCCGTCGCCTGGCCCCGCGCCGAATCCCTCGTCATCGCCGGCCCGACCCCCCTGGCCTACGCCGACTTCGTTCGCGCCGTGGCAAAAGCGGCCGGGCTGCCCCATCCAAGACTGCTGCCCGTGCCCGCCGCCCCGCTCCGCCTCGCCGCCCGCCTCACCACGGCACTGCCTTTCCTCCCGCGCATCGGCCCAGACGAAATCCGCCGCCTCACCGAAGACAAAGCCTTCCCGATCGCCCCCATGCTCGCCCGCCTAGGCATCACGCCACGGCCGCTGGAGGCAGGATTAGCGACCATCCGCTGGTGATCGCACGCTAATGAGACAAAAAGAAAGATTTTTGGAAGCGGATGAACACAGATAAGTAGGGATAAACAAAGATGAAAAACGACCGATACTTGAATGGGCTTTTCAATCCGACCCAGATCAAAGCGCCACCATCTGTGTTCATCCCTGCTTATCTGTGTTCATCTGTGTCAAAACTTTCTTCCCTCTCTCATGATCGGAATTCGATAGAAAAATAAAGAAAGAATCTTCTTTTCTGAAGAAAAGAAGCAAAAGACTTTTGTTTCTTATCCATACCGACCCAAAGCTACGCGCCCATAAACGCCTGTTTCAGCCCGTCTAGTGCAATCTGCACGGCCAGCGCCGCCAGCAACACACCCAGCACACGGCCCACCACGCTCGACCCTGTATCGCCCAGCAACCGCGCCATCCAGCGCGCCGCCAGCAGCAGCACGAACTGCAAGATGATCACCGCCGCCACCGCGGCCTCGATCGCAGCGATGCGCCACCAGTCGCCCCCGGCATGACTGTGCAGCACCACCATGCTGGTCATCGCCCCCGGCCCCGCGATCAGCGGAATCGCCAAAGGAAACACCGCGATATCGTCGTCCGTCCGGATCGCCGCCTCCCGCTCCTCATCCGTGCTGCGCTGAGCGTGGCTGCCGCGCACCATGTCGGCCGCCGTCACGAACAGCAGGATGCCGCCTGCAACCCGCATGGCCGGCAGCCCGATCCCCAGCGATGCCAGAAGGCTCTCCCCAGCAAGACCAAACACCGCCAACACCACAAACGCGATCAAACACGCCCGGCGCGCTTGAGAAGCCCGCTCCTCCGCCGTGTCGTTCGGCGTCATCGCCGCAAACACCGCCGCCGTGCCCGGCGGATCGACGATCACCAGAAGAGCCACCAGCGCATAGAAAAACGTATTCAGGCTCGACCAATGCACCGCGACATCATCCAGCAAACGAAATGACGCCTCTACACGTTTCGCAGCAAAGCAGCGAGGTCCTCCGGCGTATTGACGTTATGAAACGGATTATCCGAATCGCCGAACCACACACGCCGCATCCCGATCATCTCGCCGAAAGCGGAAACACGCCCCGAAGCCTGCGATTCCAGCCACCCCGCCAGCGCCGCCGCACAGGATGTCGGCCACAAGGCCACCGGCCAATGCACCCCCGCCGCATTTTCCGCGCAGGAAGGCGCCGCCCCCAGCCGCGACACCATATCCGGCGGCACAAACGGCGTATCCCCCGGCACGGTCAACAAAACCTCCGCCCCGATCTCCGTGGCCCAACCCAACCCACGCAACACGCCGCCCAAAGGCCCGCGCCCCAAAAACGTATCCGCCAGCACCGGCAAACCGAACCGCGCATACCGCCCAGGATCGCCATTGGCCGAAATTGCCAAGGCCGACACCTGCGCCCGCACCCGCTCCAGCACATGATCGAGCAGGGTTGCATCCCCCAACGGCAGCAGCGCCTTATCCACGCCCCCCATCCGCGTGGCGCGGCCCCCCGCCAGAATCACCCCCGCGATCACCCTCTGACGACTGACGGCTGATAACCGATGACTGGAATGGGGCGAACGACGGGGATCGAACCCGCGACAACCGGTACCACAAACCGGCGCTCTACCAACTGAGCTACGTCCGCCACTATAGAACCGGGATGTAGGGCGAACCCCCCAACCCCGTCAACGCTCGGCGCCAACAGCCAGGCCGGCCCGGGCAAAATGCCGCTCAAGCCGCATCACCGCCTCGTCCAGCACTTCGTCCTTCTTACAGAAGGCGAACCGAACCCAGTGGGTTGGCGCATCACCCTCGTAAAACGCCGAAACGGGAATGCACGCCACCCCCGCATGCTCGGTGATATGGCGGGCGAACGCCACATCGTCGCCGGAAAACCCAAGCGTAGAAAAATCCGCGACCACAAAATAGCTGCCCTGGGCCGGCAACACCCCAAACCCGACGCGCGCCAGCCCATCACGCAAACGCGCGCATTTCGCCGCCAGGCTGCCGGAAAGCGCCCCGAAATAGGCATCGTCCTTGGCGAGCCCCGCCGCCACCGCCCGCTGCAAATTCGGCGCCGTGGTGAAGGTGAGGTTTTGGTGCGCTTTCGCCACCACCGAAACCAAGCTGGCCGGACCGCTGACATAGCCGACCTTCCAGCCGGTGAGCGAAAAGGTTTTTCCCGCGCTGCCGATGCGCAGGCAACGCGCTGCCATCCCGGGCAGCGACATCAGCGGCACGTGGCGCGCCGGCGGAAACACCAGGTGCTCATACACCTCGTCGCAGATTGCATAGGCATCATGCTCGGCGAGCAGACCTGCCAGGAAACCCAACTCCTCGCGCGAGAAGACCTTGCCGGTGGGGTTCATCGGCGTGTTGAGCATCAGCGCCTTAGTCCGCGGCCCGAAGGCCGCCCTCAGCGCCGCCCGCGGCAGGGTCCAGCCCGGCGGCTCCAGCCGCACCAGCTTGGGCACCGCGCCCAGCATGCGAACCACCGGCAGATAGGTGTCATATAAGGGTTCGATCAGAACCACTTCGTCGCCCGGATCCAGCAGAGCCATCAGGCAGGCGGTTATCGCCTCCGTCGCCCCGCTCGTCACCACCACACCGGAGGCAGGATCGATCGTGAGCCCCCAGAAACGCTGATTGGCGCCCGCCACAGCCTCCCTCAGCTCCGGCACACCGGTGAGGGGCGGATACTGGTTGCGGCCATCCTTCAGCGCATCGGCCGCCGCCTGCACAATATCGGCCGGCCCTTCCACATCCGGAAAGCCCTGCCCGAGATTGATCGCCCCGTGCCGCGCCGCGAGCCCGGACATCACGGTAAAGATGGTTGTGCCGGTGGCAGAAAGAAGCGTGTTTGTTGCCTTCATCTCGGTGCCGACTTATCCGTGTGGTGTGCGTTCTTCTTCCAGGCACCCGGATTTGGCAACCGATCGCTGGCCACACTGCCTAAATCCTGGGCAAAGACCCAACATTGTGGGCCTGCCACTCAGCGTGCGAACGTGCCAGATAATCACCCATGCCGGAGAGATGGACATGAAGAAGATCGAGGCGGTCATCAAGCCTTTCAAGTTGGATGAAGTGAAGGAAGCCTTGCACGAGGTTGGCCTTCAAGGGCTTACCGTTCTGGAAGCAAAGGGTTTCGGCCGCCAGAAGGGCCATACCGAGCTGTATCGCGGCGCCGAATACGTGGTCGATTTCCTCCCAAAAGTTAAAATCGAGGTGATCTGTGACGACGCCATGACCGAGCGCGCCGTGGAAGCCATCGTGAATGCCGCACGCACCGGCCGCATCGGCGACGGCAAAATTTTCGTGACCCCCGTCGAGGAGGTTATCCGCATCCGCACCGGCGAACGTGGCGAGCAGGCGCTGTAGGCTCCGGAGGGTAGGCCTTCGCCTACCACCGCCAATCCATCACGCGCTTGTGAAACGTTTGCGCGTGACCTAAACGCCCAACCGGCGCATCCGGCAGCGCCGTAATCAATCTCCCCAAGAATGGATGAATACAAACCATGGCGAAGAAGGTGCAAACGCCCGAACCGAACGGCGTGACCAAAGTGCTCGAAATGTTGCGCGAGAACTCGGTGGACTACGTCGATCTCCGCTTCACCGACCCGCGCGGCAAGTGTCAGCACACCGCCCAGCACGTCTCCACCATCGATGAGGACGTGTTCCGCGACGGCTTCATGTTCGACGGCTCCTCCATCGCCGGCTGGAAGGCGATCAACGAGAGCGACATGATCCTGATGCCGGACGCCAGCAGCGCGGTGATGGATCCGTTTGCCGCCAAGCCGAGCCTGATCCTGATCTGCGACATCATCGAGCCGAGCACCGGCCAGGCCTATTCGCGCGACCCGCGCGGCACGGCGAAAAAGGCCGAGGCGTATCTTGCCTCCTCCGGCGTGGGCGACACCGCCTATTTCGGGCCGGAAGCCGAATTTTTTGTGTTCGACAGCGTGAAATTCGGCACCGGCGGCAATTACGGCACTTACCAGATCGATAGCCAGGAAGGCCCGCAGGCCTCGATGAAGGATTATCCGGAAGGCAATATGGGCCACCGGCCGGTGGTGAAGGGCGGCTACTTCCCCGTGCCGCCGGTGGATAGCGAAAGCGATCTGCGCGCCGAGATGCTTTCGGCGATGGGCGAGATGGGCCTGCCGATCGAGAAGCACCACCACGAGGTGGCGCAAAGCCAGCACGAGCTCGGAACGAAATTCGGGCCGCTGGTGGCGAGTGCGGATTTCATGCAGATCTACAAATACTGCGTGCACAACGTGGCCCATAGCTACGGCAAGACCGCGACCTTCATGCCGAAACCCATTTATGGCGACAACGGCAGCGGCATGCATGTGCATCAGTCGATCTGGAAGAACGGCAAGCCGCTTTTCGCCGGCAACGCCTATGCCGACCTTTCGGAAACCTGCCTGCACTACATTGGCGGCATCATCAAGCACGCCAAGGCGCTGAATGCGTTTACTAACCCCAGCACCAATAGCTACAAGCGCTTGATTCCGGGTTTTGAGGCCCCGGTGCTACTGGCCTATTCAGCCCGCAACCGTTCGGCGAGCTGCCGCATCCCTTACGCCACCAGCCCGAAGGCCAAGCGCGTGGAGGTTCGGTTCCCGGACCCGACCGCCAACCCCTATCTGGCGTTCGCCGCGATGCTGATGGCCGGCCTCGACGGCATCAAGCACAAGATCCATCCTGGGGAGCCGATGGACAAGGACCTTTATGATCTTCCGCCCGAGGAGCTGAAGGGCATACCCACCGTGTGCGGTTCGCTACGCGAGGCCCTTGGCGCGCTCGCCGCCGACCACGAATTCCTGCTGGCCGGCGACGTGTTCAGCAAGGATCAGATCGAAAGCTATATCGATCTGAAGTGGACGGAAGTGTTCAAGTTCGAGCACACGCCGCATCCGGTCGAGTTCGAGATGTATTACTCCGTCTGAGCTGACGCCCAAATATGCCCTCTACCGCATGGCGGTAGAGGGTAAAGACTTTCAGTTCGCCGCATTCGGCAAATTGGCCGGCCCTAGACGGGATCTTTCCACGAGCGCAGGAACAAAAGTCTTTTGGTTCTTTTCTTCAGAAAAGAACGCCTTTTCTGTAGCCTCTACCATCGTCAGGGGGAAACACAGCGCGGCCTCAGAAAGGCGGAATGACAACGAATGGCTGACGCCCTTCTGTGACGGCGATCGCCCGTTCAACGAGCGGTTCGAAGGGAAATTTCAGCCAATTGGCCTTCAACTCAGCCAACGGTCAAGAACGTTGCATCGACACCAAGCCACCTTCGGTCGGCCGCCAAGCTCGTTTTGGCCTTGCAGCCAGTTCAATCCCCAGGCGATCTGCCCGCAGC
>Ga0116231_10007315_pt1 | contig 20348 bp, 20 predicted proteins | sample S1TSphgellanicum_2_FD_89695 | JGI IMG/M metagenome (GOLD analysis project Ga0116231, IMG submission 89695) | Host-associated microbial communities from peat moss isolated from Minnesota, USA - S1T2_Fd - Sphagnum magellanicum MG | ecosystem: Host-associated > Plants > Peat moss > Unclassified...
AGAGAAAAACTCTAAGTGTCAATGAGGACATTGACCTCTTCTTCTAGTGGGGGAGAGTGTCGCAACCCTAGCCTTGGCTTGCGACCAAGGCAAGGGGGGGGTTGCAAGGTTGCGGGCCTAGTAATAGACCCGGGAGTCACATCACATGCTCCCGAGAGTGCAAAGAGTCCAAAGAGTGTGAGGGAGTGAACTAACTAAGAATAACTACACAATGCTAGTTAAAAGCGGTTGTCTAATTTCTTTCATTTTTCATAATGTGACAATAGGTGAATCACAAAATTTTTAATAGTCCTCCAATGCATGCATAGATTATTTGTTGGATTTCATTGTTGTCCCAACCTCCATACATGTTCATAATTTGATTTTAATTCACCATTTGTAGTGAACCATTCTCGTAAGCATGCCCTATTCAATTTTTCATAAGGACTTGGCATGTTGGGCCTTTTGAACGTTGTTTTCAAAAAGTGTAATGCTCCATAAGTGTTACCATGTTTTTTAATTACAATAGTAATGGGAGGCCATAAATGAGGCCGAAACCAATTTGTGTAGGATTCTCTCTTTTTTGATAGTTTCCCATCATCCTTTGTAGGTGACAATCTTGTCCTCCTTTGTTGCTTCTTGTCCTTAGTAGGTTCTTCATCCCTCTCTTTATTTCTAATGTAGGTAATATTGCAATTGCAACCTTTCTTGGCTTGCCAAAATGACACTTATTTGAGCTATTGACAACTAATTGCTTTAGAACAAACTTGTTCATTGAAAATTTGTAGATCATGTTTCAATTTTGCTTCTTTGTCCTCACTTGTAATGTTTTTGAACATTGTTGTAAGTAGTCTTTCTTTGCCCAATTTGGACATTGCAAACCTTTGTCAAAAGCTTTGTAAATCACAAAAGTGAAATCCCCACCAAAACCTTCAATATCATTCAACAAAACTGTTAAGAATAAGTTTCACCATATTTTCGTAGACTTTTTGCTTTCTAAATTTGTAGAAAGGGAAATTAGGAAAGAAACAAGAATAAAAATTGTGAAGGTAAACAATTTAATCAAGAAACATAAGAATTGAATGGAACTTCAAATGAATGAAAATTTATTCTTACATTCATCCATGCCAAAAATAAATATATCTTTTACAATTTAAGTCGAAAATATTTTTAAATAATAATTTATATGTCGAAATGAGTTTTGATAAATAAATAAATTATTCAACACTAAATTGTCAAATCTATTCAAGTACTATGATATTGAGAAGGACAAACAAAGGATAAAATGTCACTATCAAATTTGAACCTAGTTTCTTCTATTCAAAGGATTAATCTTAAACTTGAGCATTGCGCATCCTTCATTAAAAAACATCCAATTTCAGGAATAATTAAAGAGTTTAAGATAAAGTTGAGTAGCTTCAAAAGTTTTAATTTTTAAATATTATTTATTTCTAATTGGGCACCTTGTCATTTAACAAGATTGAGCTCAGTGCTGGTCACATGTGTTTAGAGCATGTTAGTTCATATGGCATTATGTTGGTTGAGAGCATGGGAATGATGGCTATAACCCTACTCACCTGGAGGTTATCTGGGACTCATTGGGCACCTTACAGTTGGTAAAGGTGTCTCAAAGGCTAAGAGGAAGACTATACTTGGTAAAGTACCTACAAATACAATGAATTTTTTTGGCTAGGTTTGTACATCTTTATGAAATGCTATTCCTGTTCAGTCTTTGTTCTTTTGGGCAATTGTTGGGCAGAATTTTGCCTCAGTTTTGAGCACTGCTTGGTGGGGTATATTACACTGGTAAGACCTTGTTTGGAGGTATCCACCCCTAAGGTCCATGTTTGGGGATATCTATCAATGAACCAAGGTAACTTGTTTTTGCACTCTTGGTACCATCAAAAAGGCCTTGATGAGTAGGGGTGCACTGAGTCGGTTTCATAAATTTTCCACTTTCAGTGGAAAAGTTATTAAATATTGAACAAATTTTTGCATCAAAAATTCATTCAAATAAAAAATAAAACATTATCGGGGAATTTGGGTGTGCTCTTGATAATATTGGAGAATCCTTAGTGAGTAAAATTTAATGAAGGTGATTTGCAAATTTTTAGACCAGAGGTGAGGAAGATATAGAACTTTTAGTAATTTTGGTCATTGCAAATTAAATTATCAACCATAAACCCCTACAACTATGATGCCCATGGGGAGCCAAATCCTATACAAAAGTAGTAGGATTCAATCCCCTGGTCTGATTTGGTCCCTGTAGATGTTTGAAAATTCATTACAGGGCAGAGTGTTCAGAGTGTGCCTGACCCAGACACACGTAAGATTGCACCTATTCAACTTGATAAGTATCATAAGTAGGGAATATAAGTGATTATTAAGTAGGCAGGTAAGAGCATGTTGCGTAATCTTTACAACTATTTAGCATATCCAATGTGTAGTGTTAATTCCTCTTACATCTTCATCTATAAACTTGAAAAAAGTGAACTGAATAAAATGATAAATCATTTAAATCTTATCATTTGGACCAATCATTATGATTGGCCAACTGAGAACAGTCATTTCTTTCCGCTAGTGTTATTGCAGGGCATTGCTAACATGGACATATTTAACAACTCGAAGTAATTTACGTTATTTCTATATGAGAAGAGCCTGAGTACAGGCCCTTCCATGATTTGAAGTCTGTGCCCGAGGCCGGTAGGCCAAGGGAACAAATCGAAAATGATGGAAGGGCCTATACTCAGGTCCTTTTCCTATGTAAAGCAAAGCTGGGATTTTTTCACTTTTTAAAAATAGTGACAGGCTGGCTGGTACCCTCCGCTGGTTAGAAGATCCCAGTACAGCCTGGCTGGTACGCTCCATCGGCTGGTGCGCTCTACTACAGAAGATCCCGCTTGCTGAAAACAGGCAGGTCAAGGAGCTGAAAATACAAATGAAAAATCCAGGCAATGTTTTACAATTATAATGTTTCATCCAAAATGTATTGGAAAGGCCATTTTACTACTGTGAGTGGACATGCTCTTACATAAAGCTCTTTGTGACTATTAGGTAAGTAGATGCATGTGGATAGTTAGTACATAGCTAACCATGATGGTTAGTAGCAGGTCAAAGTGTTATGTGTCCACACACCATCCATCCTCTGTGGTGTGCGCTGGTGGCTGCTGGTTCACTCTAGTCTAGTCAAGTCAACTGGTTAAAGCCAAATTAAGTTAACTGCCTCCTCCCCTACCAAGCTCTACCAAGCCCCTTCTGAGCTTGGAAAAAAAAACCTATATATAAAAATGGCCAACAATGCACAATAAGTATTAAGGCAAATAAAGACACAAGAACACATGCCACAAAAGAACATAACTATCAGAATACCACTAAGGCCCGTTTTACACTAGGAGTCAGGGCCAAAAAAACTTGGGGCCAACTTTGAGCATTTTTGGCTTATTGTTTGGCCCCAAGTTATTAATAAATGCTGGAACATTGACATCATGATATTAATAAATGTTGAAACATTGGCCCCTAGGGTTCCAAATGGGCTTCCCAAATTTGATGGTATCCTTTTTTCACCCTTGGGGCCAATACAAGGCCATAAAACTCAACATTTATTACTAACTTAGGGCAGATTGAAAAGTTTTTTTCTATTTCAGCCTCGACTCCTAGTGTAAAGCCCTTGGGGAATGATTTCAACCTTTGCACCAATAGGAATGCTTGATTTGAGTTGAACATTGTCCTGGACTCCTTGTTTAAAGTGGGTTAGAATAGAAGACTAATAAAATAGATGACTATAATTTCACAACAACAGTTACAAGTTCAGACCATGCTTCCCTTGCCACTCTAGTACTTTGTGATTCCTTCCAATTTTGTGATGTAGCTGAGGTGGTGATCATCCGTGAGTTAATTTAGCCAATTTTGGCTATTAAAAACAAGAAAAGAAAAAAAAGTCGTTATGTGTTTGTGGCCACCTACTTGAACCATGTCTAGAAATCTGGTTATTTGTCTTAAAAATTTTGGATATCTTTTCAAAATTTGGAGATTAAAAAAAATCATTGAATTTGCCACAACAAAAGTTTCAAAATTTTAGCAACAGTGCGAAATTTTACACCCTAAAAAAAGGCTGCTCACTACTCACACCAAACCACGCTCTCCTCCCCCCCCGCTCCCCCCCCCCGCCCCCAGTTCCAGCCCCACAAATCGTGCAGACCCGGAAGAGTGCGGATTCTGCAGGTTTTCAGGCTCATATATTCTACAATAGCCCCATTCAGTCACTTGTCGTTTACGCCACGGAACATGGCCCTAAATGTATATTCTGCCAGCTAGTTTGTCTTTAGGACTTGGCCTATCAGTGTTGCAGTCTTACTCAGTAGGCAGCAAAATACAGCCCTTTGGGATGACTCATTTTCCAGTGCACTGGTTTGTGGGAAAATTTCCCAACTGCCCAGGCTCATCAGGGGCAAGCCTATTCTCTTAGATAAACGATTTTGGATCATTATGCCAATTTTTGAAAAAAAAGAAGCTAATTGATGATTAAGAAAATTATGGACAGTGGAAAAGACAGGTGACAATTATGCTAAATTGTGGGCAGCAGAAAAAAAAGGGAAAAAAAGAAGATGCTTGATGATAACATAAGGTTAGGACTCAGCTGGATGAAAAACATCCCGAGACATGTGGAGAGTGAGATTATCTGCCCTTAAATAATGGTTTACTATCTTTTTCATTTGAACTAGATATGCTCTTTTTTTTTCTGAAAATTTTTGGTCGTTTTTTTAACCGAATTTTTTTTTCCCAGTGTAAATTTGACTAAATTTTCTCTTTTTTTCTATTAAATTTCTTTCCAAGAATTTTATATTTCAAAATTGAAAAAAGACACCCTGGATATATTGTTGGAAAAAGAAAAAGAAAAGACAATTATTTACCTAACATACTGTCCCAACCGTTCTCAAGCATCTAATTCATCCTCCACTCAATGTTCACCAAGCATAACCTCTTTCCCTCCCTTGCCCCATGCATGCATCATCCGAACATCATTCGAACTTGACATCGAACATGAGTTTTCATCCATTAAAGAAATCAGTTACACAAAATTTCATCCATTTATGCGAGGGGTACATGACTTTTCATCTATCGACAAGAGGCTTACGCTCTCAAACCTCCAGACAATAGAGGTAACCGGCATCAAAATACAAAGTTGCAATTTAATGCCACATCCTCTTATTTAGTAGGCGTTAATTTTTTTTTAAATTTTATTATTTTATGAAAAAATCTTCGGATAGTTGACTTCTTGGGTTAGCATAACTTTGGGGTTTTAGGGTTTAGGGTTTAAAACCCGTTTCACATTAGGCGAACTGGTTTTTTTGTGAAAGTATATAGACTGTTTAGATTGGAACGGACTTTTTTGGCGTTCGGACTGTGGAGACTAGTACGTGAAGGCACAACATCTTATCTATTGGCAGGGCCAGCGTGTTTGTGATGCCTTCTTTGCATGGTGATTGCATTTGAAGAGAGAGAAAGATGTGCAGAAGATCGATGTCCTCCTCCCCCTCCTCTGCTCGTCTCTTCTCTGTCTCTTTGTACGTTGAGGAGGGAGGAGCGAGTCGGAGTAATGGTGATGTCGGTGCGCGTCAGGACGAGGGAGGAGCGAGTCGGAGTAATGGTGATGTCGGAGCGCGTCAGGACGAGGGAGGAGCGAGACGGATTAATGGCGATGTCGGAGAGCGTCAGGTTCTGACTAGTGCGTATCTAGAAGAGTTTGTTCAGCTTTTACGGATGAATATTAACGATCGTAGAAGAAAAAGGGATGTTATGTGATGGCGTAATCGCCGCTGGAAGTATGTACCAGTAGTGTGTCTCTCGGAGTTTTTGCTGCACTTGTGTCGATGGAAGGTCTTAAGGCAACTGTGAAGAAGAAAAGCTCGTGGTCGCTTCCTTTCACCAAGCCTAGTAGGAAAGAAGTAGGAGGGGTAGGAGGAGAAGGAGGTTTGTTGTCGAATGTGTTACCACCCGATGAGTTCGTGTGTCCGATTTCGCAGTCGTTGATGGCGGAGCCCGTGCTTGTTGCGTCGGGTTATAGCTTTGAGCGCCAGTGTATCCAGCGATGGTTTCAGCTAGGGTTTCGTCACTGTTTCAAGTCTGGTGTAGTGTTGGAGAATACCTCCCTCACTCCTAATCTGCAGTTGCAGACCGCCATTGTCGCGTGGTGCGACAAGCACAAGGTGGCGAGGCCGCAGCCTCCGTCTCCCGACCTCGCTTGGCAATTGGTGGAATTCAGTCTCTCAAGAGCGGCACCGGCATCGGCTGTGGCCGCGCTAGTCAGGGACGACTCGGATCCGGCAAGGCCTGGTTTCTCTGGCGATAGGACGCGTGATCTGTTCGATGACAAATCCGATGTTTTCAGTGGTAGGAATGGTGACATCGAAGCGGCGGAGGAAGAAGAGTATGAGGCGGCATCTGCACCAAGCTGGACAACACGAGATCTGGATACGCCAGTGTGGAAGAGGCGGGGTTTGCAGAGCAGTTCTTCTCTGAGTTCCTCCTCATCCGGAGAATCTTCCAGGGAGTTTAATAATAAGAGCAGCGAGTTCAATAGATCCTCTACGACGGATCAATCTTCTCTTCTATCTTCAAGCGACAACAATCATGCCAACAGCGGAGAGTGGCCTGCCGCCTCTCCCCTGCAGCAGTCTAGTTTCTTGTCAACTCTTTCATCCCATGGCATCAGTGAGGCTGATGAGTATGGAGCTACAGAGGGGGACGTTGAGGAAATGCTCTTGTACAAATTGCATCACCCGCATGCAGTAGAACAAGAGGAGGGTGCCGCCAAAATTCGGAGACTCGCAAGAAACACTGATCCTAGTGTGGATTACAGGGAAACCCTTTGCACTCCAGATGTGCTGAAAGCGCTCTTGTCACTCCTGCAAAGTGGGTACCCTGGTGTACAGACAAATGCAGTTGCTGCCATCTTGAATTTATCACTTGCAGATGACAACAGAATCAGAGTTGTGAGGGCAGGGGCAATTCCACCGCTTATCCATGTCCTTAAGAGTGGCACTGATGCTGCACAGGAATATGCCACAGGAGCGTTCCGCAGTCTGGCCCTCAGCGAGGAAAACAAGATGGTGATAGGGGTTTTGGGGGCCATACCACCTCTTATCCATGTCCTGCGTGTCGGCTCATCAGGAGCTCAGCATGATGCAGCCAAGGCTCTGTACCAACTGTCCTTCTATCAAACCAATTGTGGTAAAATGATCAAAGCAGGTGCAGTAGGAATTCTGTTGCAAATTCTTCAAGAGAAGACCTCTGACCTAGTGGCTCTTGCTACGCAACTTTTGTCTAATTTGGCTGTGACTCAAGAGGGGCGGTCTCTCATTTGTGAGGGCAATGGCATTGCTGTCCTTATTAACCTGATTGCTTACAAATCATCTCCAGATCCACTTGATCAAGGTATGTCATGTTTCTGTCCCCTGGAAATCTTAGACCTTACCATTGGTTTCTACTTAGGGCATCCTCATGAGCACAGTTAGCTTGTGTAGAACTTGAGCATTTTTGAAAGGCTTGAACATTGACATTCCTGACAATCTTTCTCAGTCGGAATTTGAAGGCATTAGCATGAACTGGCTGCCTCATATGGGTTTCAATCTTTCAGATTCTTCCAAATTTGGAGTAGTTGTTACTTGGTTTTATAGATTCATAAGGTTTTGTAGCCCAAAAGAGTTCTTCATGGCTCAAATGGCAAGCTTAACTACTGTTTTGAAGAGCAAAGGTTATCCTTCAAATTTTCTGTTTAAGTTGAACCAGAGGTTTGCTTAAAAAAAGAAACAGATTTTTGTTTGGCATTTTTGCCTTTGGTATCTTCAAACTGACTGTTCCACAGGCTTCTTAATCCTGAGTGGAAAGCTTTTGAAAGTCCAAATTGCCTTTGCTAACTATTGTATTTGCAAGTAGACAAGAAAAAAAATTAGCTTGGACTACAACATTCTGGAGTACAGCATCTTATTACTGGAATATGTGATGGCCTGCTGCAGACGGTGGTGATGGCAACTCAAGTGGAGGAGTTGATGACTGGGCAACAGTACAAGCACATGCCGCTGCTGCACTTGTGCAGCTTTCAAACCACAATCTTCGCTTCAGGGCACAGGCCCTACAGGCAGGTGCTCTTGAGCCATTGACCATGCTTGCAGAGCAGGGAACACAGCGTGCCCGAGACAAGGCTACCTTGTTGCTCAACATCTTGTGCACTGAGAGGAAATTGACCATTGAAGGGAATCCTGCCCTCTATGCACCAGCTTTATATGGCCTCTCAGCAGCAGAGAGCATGAGATCTGGTTAGCAGGATTTGGATGAATTCATCTTCATGGGAGGCCTTGAGTTTGAAGCTAATATGACCAAGTTTAGGAACTTTGAGCTGCACTGTAACTCTTGTAGTCCTGTCATATTGCCTATTCAGGTTACACTGCCCTCCAGCTGGACCGTAGCATGGTTTCCCATGGCAGTTCCATTGACAACAAGCCTCAGCCTTCAGGTCTTTTTTAGATTGCTAATTTCAAATCTTCAAGCAGTTAAGGTAGGTACTCAAGAAGAGGCTACATTAAGTCTCTTCAATTTGAGGGTTCCAGACAGCAAAGGTAACACATCTCCAATGTGCATGATATACCTGTAGCATCAATCAGATGGCAAAAAGTTGAAGAGATTTAGTACCTTAAGAGCACAGTGGTGTTGCTCTTTGTACCACCAAAAGATGAACTTGAAATCTCCAGAAAGGAGGAAGTCCTTTGTATGGGGTTTTTTGCATCCTCACAAAGCTTTCCCTTGGCTTACTAGTGTAGCACTCTTCTGCATGCACACCACCACCCACCCACCCCTCCTGCAGAAGCATGCAGCACTGCATCATCTGGTTTCAGCAAAATGCAAACATCATTATTGTCTTTGAAGTTGGAGTTGCAAACTCAAGAATCTGCTTGTAGGGCTAAGAATCCGTTTGTAGACTAAGAGACAGAGTCTCATTCTCGCTGCTGGTATGGAAGAAATGAATGTCTCTGTCTCTCCGTCTTTCCAGCAATGTGTGTTGTTGTAAACTGCGAGAAAGCTTTGAAACCCTAAGCGAGTGTGAGAAGCATTTTGTGGAATGTGATGTGATTAAGAATGCCGGATCGTTTGTTGTTGTTGCATTTGTGCGTGTGTGTTTTCTTTTATCGATTTTCGAGTACTTCTGACGACGGCTGAGGAGACGGCCGATGTGATGATGATGATGATGATGATGCATGGAGGAATGGAACATGTGGAGCTGCAGCCACTACAGCAGCCTGTCTTGCGTTACGAGATGCGACGTATGGCGTACTCGCCTGAAGACATACTGCTGTGCGTGGATGCAGACGCGGAAGTGAATGTGGTGATGAAGGCCGTGGGAGGAGTTAAAGGGTTTGAGTCGCCTGGACGCCGTGAAGCAGGCGCTCGTTCTGTTTGTCCATTCCAAGCTGCTCATGCATCCGCAACACCGATTCTCAGTTGCCACTTTGAGCAACAATGCAGTGTGGGTACGTTGTGGTGGATGCCGGATTTTTTTCCCCTTCTTGTTGTAAAGAAAGAATTTTCGTTGCTTGATTTTGATGGCGTTGAGCTCCAATCCTGAAAGAACCCTTCTCGTGGTTGAACTTTTGCCCATTGCTGGAAACCCTAAGAATTTGGTTGTCGGAGGCTCAATTCTGCAATTTTTTTGTTTGTTTCAACATCTGTGGAAATTGTTCGTTAGACAATGTGATGTGCTGGAACATGAAGAGCACCAGAGTAACCTGCTGCATGCATGCTACTCTATTGTCCGTCCTTTCAAATTGTGTGTCACCTGAAAAAACCTTTCCAAAGTTTTGTCTTGATTTCTCTTGCAATCAATCTGGTGTATGTGGACAGATCTTGTAGTTTTTGGGTTTTTATCACAAGGATGCTAGATGATTGTGTGCTCATGGAGCTGACTAGCAATACTTGGATGTGATGTTATGTGATGTGATGCTCATGCTGCTGGCTCCAGCATCAGCAAGAGTTTACCAATGATATGGAGGTCATTGGTCAAGCAGTGCGCAGCCTAGCCTCTGGTGGTGCCCTTACATGCTGCGATTTATCAGAACTCTTTCAAATAGCTGCAGCTGAGGCACACTCATCACATGCTCTGGACAGGACCTTAAGATTGGTATTCTTCTCATTTTCCTCCTGCATTTTGCACAACTCTTCTCCCCAACTCTTCCAGATGGTAGTTCAGCATTCCTCAATCATGAAGTTGAGACCAATATATCCAAGAAACAACACATGATAACATTCTCATAGCAAGCAGTGCTCCTACCTGTCAGCTCCTTCTGATTTGATCTTTCTCAGGCAAGTAATGTGTGACAGGATCACACTGTATCCAAATTTCTAAGCACATACATGGTTGGGTGGTCAACTAGGTGCTTATTTACTGCAGGTCATCAGTGGTTCCAGAAGTTGCAGTGCAGTTGCCCGGAAAACAACACCTATTTACTTTGATGCACTATACAGTACTTACATGACAAGCCAACCTGTGATAACTGTCCTCAACGTGTGTATGATGCACTCATTGATGCCTTGGAGAGGGTGAGTGAGTTTGAGGGCTACACTTTTGAAAGTAGCAGCAGAAGTGCCTGTGTGCTCTTCAGGCAAGTTTCTCATTAAGCAGTTTGGCATTTCTAATATTAAAATCACACTGGCATGATGATGCATGCAATTCCCATTTCACTCAGAGATTGAAATTAGCATCAGGGAAGAATAATATGGAGCATGCCTACCACATAGATTTGCTGGGTAACAGTTTTTGCAAGATGGCAATGGCTATTTGCATGTCTGAGAAATGCACAACCAAAAAGCTGTTGGATTTATCAATTTCTCTGAAAAAATTGGTTGGACACATGGGTCTTACCAATTTATTGGGGTGCGATAGTTCAGACACATGTGTGTGCTGCTGTTGCATCCTCAACAGCGGTGTGCACAGGATGAGTTTGATGCACCCAAGGATCTTGCAAAGATGGTTGCACCAGTACCCCGCACCAGCAGTCCAGGAGGTTTACCACAACTCAGGAAGGAAGGAAAAGATGATGGCAGTGGTCCACACACATTTTGAGTAATTTGCCTCAAATCACTTAATTCAAACCTCTGCTCGTTACATAGATGGGTAGTACAGCATTTGTCAATTGGTCTTTTTGCTATTCCAGGTATCCACATACTTCTTTTCATTTATTGTTGATCCAGGCAAACAAGATGAAGATTGTCATTAATTGCCTTGCATATGAACTGTGCATTACACCCCAAACTGCGGACTTATATTGTTTCAGTAAGACATCCATTTGTATTGTTTTGTTCATTTATGCTGCAATGTGGTGCAATTGATTTGTCACAGATGCTTGTTAGCCCTGTTGCAAAGGTGATGGGTAGTAGAAGCAGTCTACAGTTTCCAAACCTGCTCCTGCAAAGTTTCTTGACATCAGTGGCTTGCAAAGTGAATTCTTGACCTGTACTGCTTAGTCATAACAAGAACATTTGATGCTCTTTGCTCTTTGACACTGCTGCATATGAATTTCATCTGGAGTTTGGAAGAACAGTGTATGACTCAACAGAGATTCATACTGAAAATGGTACCAAGGAAAGAATGTTGTTGGCATCAATCTGCCAAGAGATTGTATCAGATGCAGACATGCAAGATCAAGACATGCTTTTCTCATGTGCACCAGTCCAATGTCTATTTATCCTAGCTCTATATTCATGGACGTGCCAATGGTGATGTAACTTTCATGCAAGTTGATGCCTCTTCAAAATTAACAATGTGTTTGGCATTGTGTGCTCTCTGATAATCAGGAGATGCTGGTGTTTCAAAGTAAATTGAAATCTCAAGAATCTTCTCTTGCAACATTGCAATGCCTTCTGAAGACTTGGAATGACATGTACTTGGAAAGTCACAATTGCATAGTTTTTGGATTCACTCCAGTAGGCAAACTTCAATAACAAGACAAACACTATTGCTGAACAGATAGTATCAGACATATTGGAAGTTGTGACCACAGAAACTAAGAGTCACAATTTGCATACCAGACTGCAGGGTATGAAAGCAACTTGTGTACGTTAGATCATTGTAGGTGACTATTTGTTCTTGTGATTATTCATCTGAGTCACATCTTTGCAAATGAAATTGAAGGTAACTAAGAGTCAGGTCTGTTTAATTTCAGCAAAAGCAAATATTTCAGTGCTCAGCATAAACAGCATGAAAAACCTAGCACATGAGTAGATTCTCAAAGCTTTGAACATGCATCATCAACTTTGGACCAAAAGCAAGAAAAAAAGTTGATTGGTATGTTTTGGAGTAGCCCTTTCGACTTTTAATAGACTCTTTCAGCAAAACAGCTGCACTCCTTTTAACTGCTCTTTTACAAGGGCTAAAATGCCACAAATGATGATAAATGCTGCTGTGCTGCAAAAGTTCTAGTTGCTGGAGGGATCTGCCTACTTCTTCAATATAGGTTGAATCATTTACACCATTTACAATTTTTGACTCAAGATAAGTTGATTGCAAAACACAGGTTGAGATTGTTAGGGTTGAACCTGACTGCAAGAATCGATAAAGCAGTCCATGAGATTGATTGATAAATAATATGATGGCCATCATCACCTGGGTGCACTGACAAGCTCTTGCATAGTCAATGACTGCAACCTGAGTTGCAGGCTGCTGATGGTGTTTATGAGGAGTTGCTTCTTGTTTGTACGGAATTCGGTTGCCAAACGGATGTTCTCAGAGATATCATCTCGATTCAGGAGATCCTGATCCTCTGAGATGCTTGTTGAAAAGGGAGCAGTAGCAAGCATACAAAGGCCAACTAAAGTGCGCAGCACCTTGCACTCATTGGCAAGTCCCAAAAGTGCAGTAGGTGCATCCCAGCTTTGCAACATTTCCACACCAATGCTACTGATCTTTGAACCATCCTCAGCAGACAATAGCTGAACAGCTGCCAGTAGACGACAATCCACTTGATCTTTGCCTCCTAATGTAACCTGCTCCCATATCATCAAAATGCTCCCAACCAAACCTAATGTGACAAAAGCATCAATTGCATGCCCACATTGGTTAAGTTTGTTGTTTGACAGTACCCATAATCCTGTGTTCCAGTTTTGCAGCCTTGATCTGCATTCAAAAGATAAATCAGACTAGCACAGGAGAGAAGGTAGGTGAAATGCAACCAACCATTTGAGAAGCATCAGGACCTTGCAGCTTCAATTGCACGAGAAGGGCATGTTGCCAAGGTGCAGGCTCAGTGAAGGAGGAAGGAGCATGAAGGCCAGCAGCAAAGCATGCAGCTTCCAGCAACTGCAACTCAAATTGTAGCTCTACATGATCATGTGGGTTGTTAGGGATTACAAAACCATAGTCCAGCAGTAGTATGTCATTGCTTAGTGGCCCATAGTCCAATACAAGGGCATCTCCTCTTTCCAAGTCTTGTTGGGCTACCACCTGCCACACTGCACACAATCACTATACAAAAACAAACAACGCAACATAAGATGCTGCTGTGCCTGAGAAATCATGTAGTCTACCTAGGATGAAGGAAGTCCATACACTTCTTGTGAAGCAACAATATAAGAAGATTGATCCATGAGCAGTTCATAAGATGAGAAGAATCACCTCTATAACAAAGGCAGGGATATGAAGTTCATACACTAGGCTTGTAAAGCAACAAAAGAAGAATTATTGCTGCTGGAGCAAATCCATGAGATGAGAAGAATCACCTCTAAAAACGGCAGCAACTGAGCAGATGAGGTATGATGCTGTACAAGGCGTGCTGTTGGGGTGAAGCTATGGTTGCACACATCCACAAGTGGCAGAAGAGATGGGCAGCCACTTTCACCAGACTGCTTTACACAGAAGGCACGACTAGAAACAGCAGCCATGGCCCAGCCCAGTGCACTGGCATCTACCTGCTGACCTCCAAAGGGATGCTTGTCATCACCCCTATCTCTGATTATGTTTGGAATGTCCTCTGCTGCAAACTGCAGCAAGAACTCACATCTTTTCTTCACCTGTCAATTCAACATTCACAAATAAAACCAACATGAATTGTTGGCCCAGTGGGAGGCAAAAAGAAAGGAAAAAAAGAAAGGAAAAATCATCTCTCTCTGAAGGTGATCAGGCATGGCTGTGAGAAAGGACAGAGGAGTTGTTGCCTGGTGAATGATGGGAGGGTACTGCAGTTGTTGAATCTCATCCCCAGAGAAAAACACAGGCATCCTGAAGCGCTCTGGCAGCTTATGAATGTAAGGCCACCAAAAGGAGTGCTTCTTGGCTCTCTCAGCCAACAATTTCAACCCTAACTTCATTGCCCAAAGCTTCTCTGCCGCCAATGCCCGCAATCCCAATTCAATTCTTACCAAACACAATAACCCAGGAAAAAAGAAAGTCGGAACCAAAGTCTTGATGGTAACCAACAAAAAGAAGAAAGAAAAAAAGGAGAAGCAAGAAAGCAAGCAAGCAAACCTGGAACTCGCTGTGCAAGTGCAGCAAGCGCAGGCTCGTCGATGGGAAGACTTAATGGAATGTGAGGAGGCAAAGCTATTAGACTCTCCCCGCTCTGCACAGCCTCCGTTGCCACCAAACCCAAATCTCCACGCGCATTCTGGCGTTGCAGATGCACAGCCGGCAACAGCCGGCCTCCCTGTTGCCGCACCCATTGCACCAGATCCTCCGTCGGGCTCCCTTCTCGTCCGCTACTACTCCGCCGCAGCAACGCCAGTCTCGCCATTTGCATCGTCGTCGTCCCGCACACAACCACACCACCACCTTTCGCCTAGCGCCCACTCCCGCTCTTACCCCCAATATAAGATTTACCTACCTATTTGCTTTATTTTGATTTGTTTTGCAGCGACACCCATTTGGCTCCCTTATCAAATTCTTTGCCTATTCCTTGCATTTTTATTAGGTAATTTTCTTCTTCTAACACTCCTTTCTTCCCTTCTTTCAACCCCCTTAACACTCTTGTGTTTCAGGTGTTTTAGCCATTTTCTTGTTGTTCCAACACTTGTTTCTTTCCAGTAAATATTAAAGACCATGCAATTTTTTCCTAGTGCATTTGGATCGAATGTCCTACGTTGAAATTTGTTTAGAAACCCAAAGGCATTCTGTTTTATGGAGGTATCTTCGTTTTATGGGTCGGATCTGTGAGGGGTTTACGACCTAGTTCGCTCTTTTGTGACCTCTCTTGTGTGTTTGCTTTTGTGAGTGTTGTTGGTTCTTTGCACATTGGTCCTCTCTTTTTTGACCTGCCGTTCTCTATTCAGATAGGTTTTTTTCTTTTATTTATTTTGACAAGGTTTTATCATCATTAGGTCTTCTTCTTCTTGAGGTATCTTTCGTTTTTTTAAACATCTCTTTTGTTTTTACACATTTTTTGGTAGGTCTTTACATGAGGTAAGGCCCTTGTTGAGGGCATTACCAGAAGTGGGTCAATGCTCAATTATCACCTTCAATAGCCCTATCTTCTGGGAATGCCCTCAACTTGAAGGCTTTACCCTACATGTAATGAAAATTTCAAATTTAGCCTTTGTATTTTATAAATTTTCAAAATGTTCATTATGTTGGGGAAGGAACCTCATTAAAGGTCTTCTTGGATTACCTCCCACCATTGAAGAGTAGGCATAATATCCCTCCCACTCATGCGCCTCATGATCTTTGATAGGTAAATTTATCCTTGTGATCATGACAAATTTTCCCTTGTGCTTTATGTGTAGGAAAAGGGCCTAAATATAGACCCTTCTAGATTTGAGATCTCGCCCAAAGCTAGTAGGCTGAAGGTCAATGTTGGAAATCCGAAAGGGTCCATACTCAGGCCTTTCTCCTATGTAAAACACCAGAGTTGCTCTCCACCTCCCCCCCCCCCTCTTTTTTTTATTTTCGTCAATTTTTGCCCTAAATCATATCTTTTCACACAACAAATGTAGCATTCCACGTTTTGGTACATCAATATGTCGACATCAACCATCATGAACAAAGATGCACTTGTCGTGCTTCTTTTGGTTTTGAGTTCGATACACTCCTTTCTACCTTTCTCTTTTGTGTTTGCAAATTTATATCTTTCCTCTTTACATCTTTACATTTATTTATCTATGTCTATTTTTTTCATCTTTACATTTTCATTTTTTTTGTGTTTACAAATTTATGTTTCTCCTCTTTGCATCTCTATGTCATTTTTCATCTTTATGTGTCTATTTCTTTTGTCTTTCAATTATCCTTTTTTTGTTTGCAAATTTGCATCTCTCTTTTCTATTGTTTGTTGTCTATCATCTTTGCGTGTTTGTTTTTTTCATCTTTACATCCTCCCTTTATCTTTTGTGTTTGTAAATTTGTTTCTCTCCTCTTTGTGTCTTTATGTCTACCATTTATCATATGTTGTCTTTGTGTGTCTGTTTTTTTCGTCTTTGCATATTTTGTTTGCATCTCAATTCATAGCAACATTTTTCTACAATGGCTATTCCTTTTTCCCCCCCTCATTATTGCATTGGTGTTTCCATTTCATGTTCCAATGTTGTAACTCGATGTTGTAGTTCAATATTGCGTGTGTTGTTGCAATTTTTGTTGTAGCTATCTCTACTCACAACAAAGCCTTCCTTTTTTTCCTTTTGATGTTGCATCAACACCTTCATTTCACGTTTTGACGTTGTGTTTCGATTTTGTGGGTGTTGTTGCAATTTATGTTACATCTATTCATGTTCACAATAGCACCTTAGCTTTTTCTTCTCACAACGTTACATCAACATTTTCATTTTTTTTTTCACGTTGTGTCTTGTTGTGCATGCTATTGCATTTTGTCTTGTAACTTTTGCTACATTGTGATATTTGTGTTATTATTATGTAGTGATCTCCATGGTTGTTTTTATTTCACATCTATTTTTGCATTACAATTGTTCTTACATTGCCACTATTCCTACATTATTATTGTTCTTAGTTCACAACTATTTTCAATTGCCTCTCACTTGATCCTTTGTTTTTCTTCTTTTTGTTTCTTCATTTCACTATTTTTGTTTTTGTTTTTAACTTTCCTTTTGTTTATAGGTTTGCAAGTTCCTTTGTTCTATGATTGCAACCACACAAACATGGACAGTTTCTTTTTGTTTCATGTCTTCAACAAGATGTTTACATGAGTTTCATGGTTTTTTAATTGTTTTCTTTCTTGCTTTTGCAATTTTTTTAATTTTTTGTTGTTTTGATGTGTGTAGGTTTGTGTTGTTTTGTTGTTTTGTGCAAATATTGGAATTCATTTCTTGGGTTTTTTTAAATGGCACATGTGTTTGTATGATTGCAACATTAAATTAGATTCTACATCATTTATTTATGTAAAATAACATTTCCTTTTCTTCTATTTTTTGTGTTTTTCCTTTGTTTGTCTTTTTTTTGTGTTTGTTGCAATGTAAACTATTGGTGATGTAGGGTTTCTAAAACAAATTTGTAAACCTAGTTGTAAAACTATTGACGAAATCTTGAAAAAAGTTCTTCCTACATCAAGTAATATACCATGTCAATTTGTTGGTATTGATCCTTCTTCTTCTTCTTCTTCTTCTTCTTCTTTTGGTGTTAATGATTTGTTATGGTTTATTGAAGGTCTAATTTTTTTGTACTTTATGTTGGTATTGATGAATTTGTTACTAATTCTTATGTTGATAATTGTGTTTTTAATTTTGCAAAGTTCCATCTTCCTAAAGTAGATCCCAATGTGTTTGGCCATTTTTTTGATCCCTATGTCTCTCTAAACCTTGATGATTTTGATATTTGCGTTATTCCACATTCATCTCATTATGTTGTTGATCGAAGCCAAGACTCTATGTATATTACACTAACATTTGATGTTATTTGTGTTGGTCCATCCTCACTTGCTTGTGTTGTTAAATACAACCGTGAAATTACATGTTTTGTACCAATGTTTAATGTTCTTTGTCCTTCTACTTCTATTGGTTCTATTGCATCATATTTTCATTTTGCTCCTAGTTGTGATGTTATGTTTTTTGGATTTGAAATTGGTGAAGGTATAGACCCCGAGTTTCCTAAACCAGGGAATATATGTTGTTTTTTTGCAATTGATGATAAGAAATGGAAAATGTAAATAAAGGGTTTGAAAAGTTAGCAAACATGTTAAACTCTAAACAGTGAATGGAGAATTTTTCGTGGTTTTGACACTAATCAATCAATTGTTGATATTTCATAAATTTAATATTCTATTGAAAATCTAGTGGATTTTTTTTGCAAGTTGCAAAAAAAGATGGTAGTTTATATCATTAGACCAATGAATTCACTACTTTCCAACTAGTCATCATTTATTAAGATCAATGAATTAACTCAAAATCTAGTGAATTCACTTGGCGTACGTGGACACCTTTTGTTGTAGTGAAAAAAAATCTTTTTCCCTTAAGTTCAAAGTTTACATATTTCAAAGACAAACCCCTAAAGGTTATAACTATTCAAAGCCTAACTTCTTCACATCAATTATGAAAAATCATTACAATTCATATCTCAAGAAACTAGTAACCTTTAAAATGATTGTAAATTAACTATTTTTCCTACACTCCCATTTAAATAAGTCATAATCAATCTACAATGCCTTGTTGCTTAAGTTCTTGACATAGGGTTTCATCGTAGAGATGAAGGTGTAGTAGCTCTACGAATTCTCATAGCAAGTATGCCCAAACACACCTTGGAAAAAACTATGGAACCAACAAGACGAGTAGAAGATGACATGATTAATGGTTGATTTAGGATTAGGAAAAAACATCAAAATTCCACGACATCTTCACTAATCACATCCTTTTCCTCATCTTCATTAGATGAAAAAGAAGTCAAATCACGAAAGGATAAAAATAATAAGAAAGTATGGGACAAGGGACAAGCTAAGGCAAGGAAGGAGAAGGCAATGGAAGAGGAGAAATTACTATTAGTTGAAGCATGGCTAAGATTACATGAAGAAAGTAAGGCATTAGAAGAGAAGATTTGAATGACCATAGAGTTGCCAATGTTGGATCCTTTTCAAAACTATGTCTATTGTGTGTACTATAGAAGGGAAGCACATTTGTTGGTTGATTGCAAAAATGTGAAATGAATGTGGTGCCACATATGCTAGAGGTCCAACCATAATATGAAGACTTGCCAATACAATTCCAAGACCAATTTGTCATGACGTGTAGTGTCGTAATGTATGGTGTCGTAAGGATGTAAATACGTAATAAATTCTACTAAACAAAAAGACTAAAGCCAGTCAAAGGTATAAACTAATCAACTAAAAAGATATGCATGCACACATATATATACAATGCACAAGGGAGGCTGAGAGGAAATTCTCATGTATATTGAATTACAAAGAAAGAAGGAAATGAAATGTATGTAGATGGTGGCCATGCAATGGCCGCCGTGAGCATCTAGAAATCCTAGCTTATTATGGGGAAACTCTTGACAAAGGAATTCTAGAAAAATTAAAAGGAGAAAAAAAAGGTTGGGCCTTTTATACCGCCGCCAACAAATTGAAACCCTAAGTACCAAATAGCGTACAGTCGCCTAAAACCATACGTTAACCCTAAAAGCGCACATAGGCATGCCCGTAATTGGCCATTATGTATGAGGCCATGTACGGGCATGACAGCTGTCGTGACGTGTAGTGTCGTGACGTACGGTGTCGTAAGGATGTAAATACGTAATAAATTTTACTAAACAAAAAGACTAAAGCCAGTCAAAGGTATAAACTAATAAACTAAAAAGAGATGCATGCTCACATATATATACAATGCACAAGGGAGGCTGAGAGAAAATTATCATGTATCCCCCCCCCAGACTTAAGCCGGGAAAAACATGGCATGGTCTGAGTAGGAATCAAAGTGTTGTAGGAGAACATGATGGACAATACCAATTGCCGATAAGAACTTGGGTGAGTTCCGGCTTGAGGTAGAAGAGATGGTATCCACCATTACAATTGTCGCAAAGCAGTATCTGATCAACATTGTCCGTCCTTTGACATACCTGACATGGATAATCAAGTGGAGGAATCCAAGTTGATGTGATGATGGTAGGATCCAAGTACGGCAGGTGGCAAGGCGCACAATTTTTGGAATGATCCCGAATTATGCATCCGTCAGTTCCTTGTAGCTCCAACACACCTAAAGGCCTGATCACCTTAATCCTCAAGATAGTGCGATCGGAAGAAGTGTCTAGAGTATCATTTGGTTGTCGCTGGACATATACAAAATCACCAACATCAAATTGTCTCACCTTAGGTTTGTAACTGCCACCTCGTGTGTGTGCATACCATAAGGTGTCTCGATGTTGTGCAATGGACAAGTTTTCCATGGCCATGGGCATAACC
>Ga0116231_10007316_pt1 | contig 20347 bp, 14 predicted proteins | sample S1TSphgellanicum_2_FD_89695 | JGI IMG/M metagenome (GOLD analysis project Ga0116231, IMG submission 89695) | Host-associated microbial communities from peat moss isolated from Minnesota, USA - S1T2_Fd - Sphagnum magellanicum MG | ecosystem: Host-associated > Plants > Peat moss > Unclassified...
CCCCCCCCCCAAGGGCAGCTTGGAATCAGTGTTTTTTTTCTGGCGAAATTTCGCTAATTTTTGATAAATAAATTGGGAATTTATTTTTTTTTCTAGTGTAAATTCGACTACTTTTGCTATTTTTTTTGGATTGAATTTCGCCAAAATTTTGATATGACAAAAAATGAAAAAAGAACCACTGAATTTCCAAGTCCCCATTTAAAGAAAACCTCCAACACCAAAAAATAATAATAATAATTTTTTAAAAAACATTTAAAGGTCTAAAAAGGGGTGGTCGTAGCCTTTAATATAACTTTAAATAATGAGAAACCTTTTTGACAAACTTTTCATCTAAATTTATTTTTTTCACCTTTTCACCCCCAATTTTTGCTCTAGCCAAGTTGAGTCTACAGGGGATGGAGATTAAATTACTTTTACTTACCTACGATTCCGACTATCTGCCTACTTACCTTAGCATTTACCATCCCTGTCCCCTGCCCCCTCTCCGCCCGTTGTCCAAATTCAGTTGTCCTGAAACAGGACACACGATGTGACACGCGGCGTGTCCTTACTCGGCTAAGAGTTTGACAAACGTGCTCCCCTCCCAGGGACAGGGAGCCAAAACCTGTCGCAGGACAGGAAGCTAGGTACCTACCTACCTATCTCCGAAAAGACAGGGTAGGAAAAGGACACACCGCGCAGCCTTTTTTTTTTTTTTTAACTGGCGAGGTTTCGCCAAAAAACGAAATAAAAATTTAAAAGTCCAATAAAAGTGAGTCTGGAGAGGTTTCAGTCGCCAGAAGTAACAAAAATAAAAGTCAAATAATCATCAATTTCTAGAAAAAAATTCAGTTTTACGTAGCCATAATTATAAGTATAAATTTTTATTTCATATCTGCTTTAAAGCCAAATTTGGCTAAATCCTCCTAGGGATGATTGTCACTTTTTCTTATAGATATCAACCTACTTCAGCAGTATGTGTGTGTGTTTTTTTTCACAGGCGGAATTTCGCCCAAAAGCGAAATTAAAATTTTGAAAAAGAAGTGACCTTGAAGGTTTTTAGTTGCCAGAAGTGAGGGAAAAAATAAAAAAGAAAAAATAAGGCTAACCGTGGCCAGATTCGTATACTTGGTTCTCATTGTGTAGCCAAAAATAAATAGATGGATGATTAAAAGACTTTTTCTTTATTTCAGGTTTATAGCCAGATCTAGCTAAATCTTCCTACCGATGATCGCCACTCTGGCTACAAACAAAAATTCCTAAAAAACACACTTGAGCAACAGAAAAACAATTTGTTGAAAAAAAAACTCACTTGCCACGGCGGGCAAGTGGGGTAAATAAAAAGAAATGACGACTAAGAAGGGGAGTAAAAAGTAAGAACGTTATTATTAGCCTACAAGTAAAATTACCACTTTCTCCTTTTGCCTTTTTCTGACTCACAATTTTCTGCCCTTACTGCCCGAAAATGTTCTGCCCGTTCTGCCCGGCTTCTTTATCAAGGCCAGAGTCTCCTTGCACCTTGCGCTTCTTCTCTCTCTCTCTCCGTGTCTGCGTTTCTCCCTCTCTCCGATTTGCGCAGCGATCGATCGATCGATCGAGAGCTTCGCTGCCTCCGTTGCGTTGCGGTAATTGTAGCCATGTCGAGTCTGGACGAGTTGCTGAACTTGTCGCTTGAAGACAAGCATATCATTGCCGAATACATCTGGTACGTTTGCCCTTTCTGGCGGTCTTGCCTTCGCTTTCTTTTCTCTTCTTTTCTTTTCTGTTCCGCCTCTGGTATAATGGCATTCTTGTGTATGGGTTGTGTTTTTTGCTGTTCTTTTTTTTTTTGCTGTTGAGAAAGGAACTTGAGTAGAACAGAGAAATTTCTTTTGGAATGGCGTTGGATTTTTATTTTTTTTAATTTTTGCTTTGATCTTTCTTTTCCACCTCTATTATGGCATTATTGTGTGAGTGCGTGTTTTTTTTGGCTGTTCTTTTCTTCTGATGTTGAGAAAGGAACTTGAGAAGAACGGAGAGATTTCTCTGGAATGGTGTTGGAGTTTTTTTTTTTCTTTTTCTTTGCTCTTCTTTTCCGCCTCGGTTATGGCATTCTGGTTTTTTTTTCCTTTTTCTTTTCTTTTCTTCTGGCGTTGAGAAGAAAGGATAGATTTGGAATGGCGTTGGATTTTTGGTTATTGCAAATAGCGGAGTGATGATGCTGATTGTCATTGTTGTGGAGTTTGTCTGTTTTGAATCCTTTGTTTTTAGTTTCGTTAGCGACGTTTTCGGGGGGGGGTGTGTAGTGGGATCGAGGAGTGTAGAGGCTGTCAGAGGGGGCTTAGTATTGTACTGAGAAGGTTGATAGCAATTTTGGAAGTCTGTTCTGATTTTTTGTCGATCTTGAAGACCGAGAAGAACGGTGTGCGTTGTTCTCAGTTTTTGTCGATCTCGAAGACCGTGAAGAACGATGTGCCTTTACACTTCGGGAGCAGCAAGCAGTGGAGATGTTTTGTGAGAAGGAGTGAACATGGCAAGAGACTTAGTTCTTCGCTTCGAGAGCGCTGAGAACCTTTTTGCTCCTGTCTCACTGATTATGTGCGTTTTTTCTTGGATTTTTGGTCCACAGGATAGGAGGCTCGGGCACGGATCTTCGCAGCAAAGCCAGGGTATGTCACAATGTGTTGTCCCCCCAATTTCGAGTGTTTACTGGGGTTGTGAGGCGGAGAGTATGAGAATGCTTCATAGTTGTTGTGCTGTGTTGCCTGTTGGACTTGAATTACTAGATTTCGTGTGTTATTATAGTGTGTGGCAATGTGCTCTTCTAACCAAAAATACACGCGACGGTCCATCCTGAGCACAAAAATGTCTGAAAGACGAGTGATCTGGAAACAGAAGTCCTAAGTCGCCGCTTGTTGTGCTGCAGACTCTACCTGGACCTGTCACTGATCCCAAACAGTTGCCCAAGTGGAATTACGACGGCTCAAGTACTGGCCAAGCGCCAGGAGAAGACAGCGAAGTGATTCTATAGTAAGTACCTCTGGATCTCTCTTCCTTACTTCTTTCATTGTTTGCTTTTCTTGCTAATAATTTAGTGGAAAGGGAAAGAAGAATTGCTCAACAAGGACAAAGGGAAATGATGAGATCGTAGCTTCTAAATGGCAGATGCAATGGCTTGTCTGTGCAGTCCTCAGGCCATTTTCAAGGATCCCTTTCGAAGGGGACACAACATCTTGGTATATCTCTCCACTCTCACAATCCTGTTACATTTATCTGTTGCTTTTCGAGGCTTTCTACTACTCTGTGAGTAGAGAAATGGCCTGACATCTCCTGTTGTCATTGTTGCAGGTGATATGTGATGCATATACTCCTCAGGGTGTGCCTATTCCAACCAACAAGCGAGCTGCAGCTGCAAAAATCTTTGCCCAGAAGGAAGTTGCTGAGGAGGAGACTTGGTAGGTTGATGTTTTATTTTGAGATTGTGGGTGTTCAGAAGAGTCTCCTTCTTGGTGCAGGATACATAGTAACTTGCTGGTTGTCTTAGGAAGACTCAGAAGATGTGGCAGCTGGACTGGTGGTAAATCTCCAAAGATTCCTAAAGAAGTGCTGACTTTTGCACAGGTATGGGCTGGAACAAGAGTATACCTTGCTACAAAAGGACGTGAAATGGCCTCTTGGATGGCCAGTGGGTGGTTTCCCTGGACCTCAGGTGGAGCTTCAGTTTGCTGTTTATTAGATATATTTATTCTGCGTTACATTTGTCTGGCTTTCTACTACACTTGTTTGTGTTTGTGCATGTGTTGCACAAATGTGAAACATGAGCAATTGATTCATTTTATCACTTCCAGAAACATATGATGTGACAGGATATGCGTTGTGTTCAAATTTGTCTTTTTCTAATAATACAGGGATTGGGCTTATCTGCATTAGTGTTCATTGCATGTATATGTCTCCATGTTGATTGTGTGCTAATTGAGGTTGGGAACTTGCAACAAATGGCTTGGTTTTTTATTTTAATAAAGTGTGCTTTATACCTTTGGAACAGGGACCCTATTATTGTGGGACTGGAGCTGACAAAGCTTGGGGCCGTGATATTGTGAATGCTCATTACAAGGCTTCCCTCTATGCTGGCATTCAGATCAGTGGGATAAATGGCGAGGTTATGCCTGGCCAGGTAAAAGATTCTCTTTCCACATGGTGGAGTACTTTGTGTGGAGCATCATTGTCATTATTTCAAACCAATTTGTTGCTAATTTGTTGCAGAAGATTGGCCTAGTTCTATGCTCTTATGTTTGATGGACATCTAGGGTTCAAGGAGGATTGTATTATGGCATCTGATGTGGCAAACTCAATTCTCTGACTGCTCTAAATTCTAAGAGCTGTTTTTGTGCAATAGTGGGAGTTCCAAGTAGGACCTGCTCTTGGTATTTCAGCAGCAGACCAGCTATGGGCAGCTCGGTACATCCTCGAGGTACATTACTGGATTTGCTGAAGGTCACCAAGATGAATTCTGAAGTTGCATTACTATACAGCTATTGATAAAGAAAATATGGATCTTGAGGTCAACAGGCACACCTGTTGCTACCTGGCTTTCTCTGTTTTTTTTGCTGGTGAAACTATGAACCCTATATTACACGGTATATGTGTCAAATATTGTTGGTGGTTTTTACTGCAGAGGATTACAGAAATTGCAGGAGTGGTGCTTTCATTCGACCCTAAGCCTATTGAAGTAAGAATCCCTCTTACTTTGTAGCAATCTTGCATTGCTAACTTTCATTTTAGTGTCAGCACCCAAACAATTTGATTCTTGGGCATTGCTTCTGATGTTGTTCATATTTCTGGTGATACAAAACAGGGTGATTGGAATGGTGCCGGTTGCCACACAAACTACAGGTAATATTCTTGTGTTTGACTATCTCACAACATGTCTTCTGAAACACATGCACTTATAGTTGACAAATATCTTTTGGTTCTCTGCCAATGTGGTGGGTAAGGCTGAATATTGTGTTCTTGTCTCTGTCAAGATGTACCAGTGTGTAAAGCAAACATTTTAACACATATTGTGGTGTGATTGTCCAACAGCACAAAGTCCATGCGTGAGGAGGGTGGTTATGAAGTGATCAAAAAGGCTATCGAAAAACTTGGATTGAGGCATAAGGAACACATTGCTTCATATGGTGAAGGCAATGAACGACGATTGACTGGACGGCATGAGACAGCTGACATGAACACCTTTTCCTGGGTATGAGTGCCGTATATAGCATGCATTCTAGACACTGTGCATTGCTGAACTGGTACCTGAGTCCTAGCTTTCTGTTGAATCACAACTTTTCTGCATTCTAATGGCGTCAAGGGGGTACATTCTATCTGCAGGGTGTTGCAAACCGTGGTGCTTCTATCCGTGTTGGTCGTGATACTGAGAGGGAGGGAAAAGGTGAAGCCATCCTCAAAAATAGCAGAATATTTTTTGTGATGAAGTCCAGTCAATGTTTCATGGCAATGACACAATAAAATCTAATATCATCAAAACTGGGAGGGTTACAGGCATAAGGCTGGAAACATAACTGAAGTGTGCAGACTGTTTCAAGGATCCTCAGTTTTGCAATTCCCGACAGTTGTGTCCAGCTTTGTTTTGTATACATGGTTGATGACAGTTGGAAGGGGTTTCATGCCAGGTTACTTTGAAGATCGTCGACCAGCATCAAACATGGACCCTTATGTTGTCACAAGCCTGATTGCCAATACAACAATCTTATGGAAGCCATGAAGGTTGGGTGACAAAACTTTTGGAATAATTTGTGTTCAAAGGTTACTCAAGTTTCCTAATTTTAATTTTTGATGGGTTCCAACAAAAAAATCTCTTCCAAATATAAGTTCATTGAGCTGTTCTCGCTTTTTCTTAACTCTGAAAGTCTAAAAGTTTGAACTTCTTGTGCAGTAATGCAAAGAGAGGGAGAGAGGGAGAGACAAAGAGATAAAGTGGTGTGTCAACACGACCACCAAACATCACCACCACAGCTGTCATCATGTGAAAGGTGCAAATTTGGTTCTGTGCAGATTTGAGACGGTGTTTGCAATGCAAAAAAGTGTGCAATTGTTGGATTCTCAAGAAATTAGAATCAAGTGTCCCTGTTATAATAGGTTTAGGACTGCCAAGCATTTCTTTGATATATTTAATATGGCTGTTCACATTTACAAACCTATTTGAAAAATAATGTAAATGCTACTACTTTTGAGTTCACTCTAAATTCCCGAGTTCTATAGCCTACTTGTTCTCCACTTTTTTTCTTTTTTTTTTGTTGTGGATGAATGCACGCACCAACAACAGCTACCAGTGGACCATCCATTGGAAGCAAGTTAGGACTGAGTTGTGGATGAATCCCAATGGAGTTGATAGGTCCTGTTTCTAAGTAGGCTATAGGTACGTACGTACGCAAGGCGGGTACAATAATTATGCCTAGTAGGTATATAGATGTACACAACTGGTGGGGAAGGCTAGAGGGTAGTTAGTTGGTAGACATTAAAAACTAAAATTGAACTTAACAACTATCCAGGGGAAGGTTGTTACTAATGGCAACTTTCAACTTGGTAACCTGTCTTATAATGGAGAGATCTTACATGTAGGTAGCTAGGATAGGTAGGATAAAAGGTGGCTACTAGGTAGGTAAGTAGATGCATGTGGATAGATGGTTAGCACATGGATAAGGGTTAATGGGTTGTTAGTTAGTAGGTAGGTAGCAAAACTAGACACTAACCTACGATTCAATTTGATTGAAGGTGTGCCACTAAAGACAAAATAGATGAAATCCTAGATGTAATTTTCAAGTATACCCTATGCAATTTTGATTCTTGTATATGTTAATGAACCAAAAATATCACATTTTGAAATATGATAGCTTAAATCGCCATATACACACACACACATATATATATAGAAACATCAATATGATTCACTTTGTGTCCATTTTGATTGTGAAAAAAAATTAAATTTTAAGATAGTCAAAAATACAAAAAAAAAAGGGTGATGATATGATAACATTTTTAATATATTTTTAAAAATTTGGAACCTTGTTAATGTTTTCACAATGATAACCTATCCTACATTTACGAAGTATGTAGATGTGTGTTTTGGTTAATACATTCATCGTTACAAGAAACCCAAAGATGGTGGAAATCTTACATTTACAATAAAATATTTAAAAATCGTGGTTAATGATGATCAAAAAGCAACTTTGATGAATCACCTTTGTTAGATAAAACATGATCTATTTTTGTTAAGGTTTTGAGAAAAAAAGAACCTAAGTTTGAACACTTGATAGATCATTAGATTTGATTACTAATGGGTAGTGGAAGTGATTAGGTGCATAAAGATAATGGTGTGAAATGAAAGATTTTTCATTCAAATCAAAAATACTTAGCCATTGGATTCAAGATTTTAAAGAAATTTACTCTAAATGAAATTACACTGAATGTTACTAATGAATTGGAATGCTTGAAAAGCTTGGTGAGTTGGGCTCCAATAAAGAAAAATGAAAGGCTACAACTATAAAGTTAACATTTTTCCTTATTTGAATTTTTTTTCCAAGTGATTATTATTTTCACACCTCTAGTTGTCGAAATTAGCTATGTGAAACTAGTAATAAATAAGGTTTCATGTTTGCATTGTCTGGTGTTTTCATTGTTTCATGATCTTACATGCTTCTTGTTTAATCATCATGTTGTGCCCTAGGAATGTCAAAGTATTGTCTAATTTTTGTAAAAACAATATTTTTTCTCTTTAGAAAATTAATGCAAAAACATGGCTATAGTGGATAAGCATATTAATCAAACATTTGGCAATACTTGATATGTTGTGGCTTCAACTATTGTAAATAACAATTATGAAAATTGAGCTTAATTGTGATTTCAATGAAAATAAATTCATAGAACATTAACAAAACAAACTTTTATGTAAACCAATTAACTCTAATTGATGTTAGCCCAAGGGTGATTGATCTAACAAAACATTTTATAAATAATGCCATTTTATTATAAAATAATACTTAAATAAAAATTATTAAATTTCTTAATATTACATTCACAAGGGATCTTGTAATTCAATTAGTCAAGGTAAATGTGAATTTCAAAGACTTAGAACTTCAGTTGTAGAAATGCACAATCTAAGAAGCCCACCCATGAACACAAAATTTTTAAAAACCATATAATTACATAATTGAACATTGCAAGGTAAAAAAACAACTCAATGTTTAGAGGATCTAACTTAAGTTATGAAAAAAACATCATCACATTCTTTTGCATCTCAAAGGTGAGTGACCACAAGTTTTAGAACATATAGGATCCAATGGCGCATGTAAAAAATAGTATTTCAAGAAATTTTTAAAAAAAAGTTTCAAAGTCAATTCTTGCATAAAAGGGGTTGAATTCAAGGTTGAACCCTTACCAAACATTTTGATTTCATTACCAAAGAGCTTAATTTACAAACTATTTTGTAACCCACCAAATTTTGTCCATTTTCATTAATTTATTGAATTTTATTCACATTTTTCCTTTGTATCATTTCATTTTGGACTTTATCAATCATTGATATTTTTGTGGTTTTATCACATGTTGGTATCATATTATTATGCACTTAGAAAACACACCCAAATTAACATCTAAGTAAAAATTATAAGCTTGAATGATAAAAATAAGAAGATCATACTTTCAATTTATTAAACCCATCAAAGTTTATAAAAATATAAGATACACTTAAATAAAAAAATTGTTGAAAATAACTCATCGTCATCTTTATGCTAAATAAATTGATATTCTTCTATTTTTTTCATGATGTCAAAACAAGATTTCCTAAATTATGAAATAGCAAAACCACCTCCTGCAAGAAAAAGAACATCTAACTTTTATAATCATGATATGAAATGAGAACATAGATTGTGATTCATATACTTATCAGTTCAATGTTTCCATAAGCTTTTAGTTGTCCTTCAATGTATGGTTTTTAATCATATTTTCATTAAATTAGTATATATTGATATTTGATAATAAATATAATTGAAAATTTCAAAAATGTGCCCAATGCATAGATTTAATGATATGCAAATTTCAATGCAAATTTAATGCATCAATTTGTTTATGATAAAATCATTGTGACAATGCATGTGCTCAAGAAAACTTACCATTTTCATTTTTTAAAAACATAATCAATTCATAGTGCCACTAATTTCAAACATGTGCATCAACATTGTAACATGTTATAATGTCTTTGTCACAAGAACACATTCATATAACATAGCAAGGTACCAATATTGTAAATGAATCTTTAATGATCCCTTGAAAGTCGTCAATGTAAAACTTTCTTTCTCAAATCGTGTAATGTCAAATGTCCAAATCTTATGATAATTTTTACCAAATCAAGAATATTATGTAATTTGCTTTGAAATGTTGTAAAATCCATGCATTGTCCATATTTCCCCAATGTATCAAATGATGTAACTTTTTTTTTTGCACATAATAAAAAACAAATTTTCCTACTAATGCAACTATTTTAACTTTTGAAGTGCATTTCAAACACTAAATCAATGAACAAACTAACATATGAAAAATATATACATATACAATTCAAAAAATGGCATACTAATCCAATGGTTTTATTATATCTTCCCCTTTGTTTCCTAATTCAGCTTACAAAAGCCTTTATTTATTTATTTTGTTTAATGTATACTTTATGCTTTCTTTTTCTTGTTTAGTATATATGTGCAAGTGGATTGTTCCATGGAAAGAAACTTATTTTCTCCACTTCAAGACAAAGTGGTCACCACTCATGTCCTTCAAATGTTAAAAACGATTTCATTAGCCATATGATATTTAATAAAACATATGATTTTTTAAAAATTGTTTACAAGAATATATAATTTTTTTTAAAAAATCTTTCCGAAACAAAATTGCTCACAATTATGAGATCAAAAAATTACTTGGGAAAAGTTATTTTTTAAAATAACATCTAATGCATCAAATTGCAAATGTTGAATATGATGTGAATGACATTGAGGTTTGTTATTTGTAATGTTAATACAAGAAACTACACATTCAAAATTTCAAACTAAATGATACCAACATTGTTTATTCACACTGTTCATCATAATTCTTATTTGAGTAAATATTTTTATTTATCATTAATTTTCAATTTAACTCATTCAAAATTATTAATATTCCTTGCTTGTCATATGTGATGACACATTTTTTGTAGTTTTGTGTATCATTCCAAAATTGTGTTTTTCAGCGTTCAACCCTCATTAAAAGGTCCAATCACACACATCAAAAGAGGTCATAGTTGTGTTACACACTTATCAAATCATTTGAAAAGTTGACAAGCTAATTGTTTCAAACAAAAAAATTTACACAAAAAAAATTACTAACAAAAAAATTAAGTTGAAGCAGATGAAAATCACAAATATATTGAAAAAGAAATCAATTGTTGTTAACGTGTATTTCATCCATCCAAGTGAAGTTGGGGGTTCAACTTACATTTGCAATTGCTTCAAAATAATAAACACCTTACATGATGACATGTGGCACGTTATAAAACATAATATTATAGTGTAATGTGTTGTCCTTTCATTTGAACTAATGAAGTCGAAGGTTTGATTTATGCATTCAATTGTTTCAAAATGAAATATAATCTACAAATGGACACATTGCATGATGTAAAACATCAAATTTAGTTTGTCATGTTGTCATTTCATTTGTTGTAATGAAATCAATGGCTTGATTTACATTTATAACTATTTCAAAATGATGGACACCCTACACATGGACATATGGCATATTACAAAACATTAAATTATAATAAATCAACATTTCATTAGTTATAATCAAATTAGAGGTTCAACTTACATTTTGATTGTTTTAATGAAAACCACATTTATATGTCAACAAATGGCATCTTGTGAAGTGTCAAATTAATGTTCAAATTACCTATGGATGTATATGTGGCCAAAAAAGAGTTCATCAAAAAATTATAACAAGTCAAGATGAAGGAAATATGTAATTTGGGGTGGGACATTGAATGTAATACATAATTTGAAGATGGGGTCTTTGAGTGGTCACCATGTACATTTGAAGATAAAAATATGACATAATTAAATTATGAAATGACCCATCTTTTAAAAATTGAACATAATTAGTCCATGTAATGACTTGAATTTTAAAAGTTGGACATATGTAATTTGTGCGGTGATTCATTTGATGATGTTGAGTCAATGGATTAACATTGGCATTTTGAAATTAAATTATTTATATTTGATAAATCATAGAATATTAATTGATAATTTAAGGTTGGGTGATTTACACTTGATGAGTCATGTGATGAATGCTTGGGTTAATTAATTTAGATGAAAATATAATTTTTGGATGATACATTTGAAAGTTGATTGTTAACTTCCTTTCATTATTTAAAAAATAATTAGGATTGTGATTGAACAATAAAAATTGAAAGGTTGATGTATAAATAAATTTTAATTCTGATAAAACCATAATAAATTTAGAGTTTTTATATTAAAAATTTGAAGACTTGACAAAGGAATTCATGAATTGGTTGAAAGGATGTAACATGCATCATTGTGTTTAAAAATTCATCACATTTTTTAAAAAAATTTGTTAATGAAAATTAAATTCAAGATTCATTAGTTTGGATAAAATGAACATATTACTTCAATGTTGGGGTAGTTATAAAAATAAACCATATTTTTAAGTTTGAAAACCATTGAATAAACCCCAAAGGTGATGATTGGATTAAAAACCATTCACCATGGTTTCACTAAAGTGAAAATTGCCCTCTTGAAAAAATTTGACATTTTTAAAATTGAAAAATCTAAAAATTGCTTATAATAAAAAATATATATTCCAACAAAAGGGGTAGCTCTACCCCTTGGGTTCCTTTGTATTCCTAAATGAAAATAAAGTTAAAATGAATAGTAGCTTGGATTGTTACATTTATAATAAAAAAAAGATCGTAGATGAACTTAAAATCTATTTCATATTGAACAGTAATATTTTCAATTTTTTAATTATCTATTTTACAATAAACTTTAATGATAATCATACTTAATTTTTTGAATAAGTTCTAAGAAAGAATAGATGCATAATGAACTTTTGAAATGATGACACTATGTCTATCATGTAAATAAAATAAAAATTGTGAATTTAAAAACATGTCATAATAGTATCAAAATAAAAATTAAACAATAGTTCATCATTAAATGAAAAATTTAAGAATGAAATGCATGAAACCTTCTTAATACAAGATATGCTCATTTCAATTTTTTAAAATATTGTTGTCATTTTTGTGATTTTAAATAAAATTTTCCATTTCATATTGAAATATTTAAGCTTTCACATGAATGTTTTTATCAATTATATGTCTAGGGATATTTATAAGGTGGCCTACCAATATTTGTGAAAAAAAACAATGATGATTATAGGATCTATAGTTCGATAATCAATACAATTGCAAGAATTATAGCTAATGTAAAATGTGAAGTTTTCAAAATGTCAAAAGTGAATCACGTAACCATGTTTTTGCCCTCCTTAATAAATAATCCCATATGCAATATATTGGTTATAATTTTAAGAGTTCCTTAAATAATGGCCATAATTAAGTCCAAATTTACATAGGGATGCTTTTCACCTTAGTTCCATTAGTAAATTGAAAAAAAATCATTAACCCAAAAATCTAGATAGTCTAAATTGAAAGGCATCTAATTTCAAATTTAAAAGGTCAATACATGTGGAGACCAACTTGAGATAGTAATTTTTTTTAAAAACTAAAAATTTGTCGAAGAAACAGAATTTGTCCCAAAAAAGAAAGGATGTCTAGATTTTTCCCTTCAAGGCAAAGCCAACAAAGAGTGATAGGATGCTTGAAAAGGCAATGTGACATTTAATTTGAATTTTTTCCTTTTTTCTAAAAAAATTTGAAATTTTAATTGTGATAATTGTGTGGAAATTTTTGTCAATGAAAACTAATAATCATCACCTTTGTGAGAATCACCAATGAAAACCAACTTAGATTTTTCTTTTGATATCTAAAACCCTAGTTGGTTTTCTTAGATAAAAATATTCAATGAACCAAGACAGTTCTTGAAAATTCTAAGAACCATAATTAATTGTTCTCAAGAAAATGAAAGAACTACCTAACATTAGTATGCAACAATTTACATATCATTGGTTCATGAAATTCATTTGTATTTAGAAAACCAATTGTCACCACTACACAACATGTGTATGATTACAAAATATTAATGAAAATATTCCAAATATTCAATTTGGCACCGTTGGTTTCTATGTTGTCACATGGTGTTCATGAAATGAATTCAATATTTGTAGTTGTCAACTATAAAAGTATAAGTAAAGTGCAAATATTACTAGAATAATCAAAATCTAGTTGAAAAAGAATCAGCAAGAATGTCAAGACTAAATAATTTGAAAAAAAGTTAGATGACAATCAACATTTGCCATGCACGTTTAACTAAAAAAGTTGAGAGCCAATAATGCTAAAAGTTGCAAATAATCCTAGTTAATTATTACAAAGTTATCAACTAAGATTGCAAAGCCAAAGATGTCCATTTGATGAACAATGCAAATTTTACAAATCTAAACATAGTCCAAAAATTAACCAATGCATCAATTACCTATAGCCCACATGTGTCCCAACCTACCTCAATTGTTGTGCTTATCTAAGAATAACGAACTTACACTTTCACAAAACACAAAATGGTTGTCATGCCTCCATCCAAAGGCATTCCTAACGACTTATTCTAACTATGATGTACTCATGGTCCCATCAATTCTAAGATATTATAGATGATAACATCATGATAAAAATAAATTACATAATTTCCATATTTTCTTCCCATCATCACCATTTGTGAATAATAATTAGGACTGAAAAATGTCATTTTGCTTCCTTTTTATCCAATTTTTGTGTCCAACATCAAGTACTACAAAATGAAATGCAAAGTCTTGTAGTATAAATATTAAGTTTTCCTCCTATGTTGATGTTATAACTTCATGAAAAAGAAGGGGAAATGAAAACATAACTAAAGAAATTGCCGCATACTCAAAAAGGAGAGAAAAAGAAAAAAGAAATGGAGGGCAATTGAATGGCACCTATAATTATGACTTTCATGTGTTGAATGTGATGACTTGTTAGATGCATCTTCTCTTGCGTAAATGTAAGTACAAGTGTGAAAAAAGACACCATTGCTTGGAGTAACAAAGAAATGGAAAAAAAAAGCACTACTTTGAGGAAGAAAGTAAAATTGTAGGAAAGAAAAATCACTTGAAAATAATAGGAATGTAGAAAAATAACAATTACTCGGAATAGCAAAGAAACCCTTGGACTATAGGTCTACTAGAAGAAGGATTTGCAAAAATAGAAATGAAAAAGAAAGTTTGAGCACAAGGAGAAGATGTGAACATAGTGAAGATGGATTCATTTTGTCAATATTTTATAGTTTTGAAATGGGTTTGCATCACCAATCCAATGTCAACTATCATAGTTAAAATGTTGACGAATTTTTGATATGAAAGTTGACACAATCACAACCAATTTTCAACTATAATTCAAAATTTGAATTTATTGTCAACACATTGTTATTAATATCAAATATTTCAATTATCCAATTTGAAAATCATTTCCTTAAATATGATTGAAGGTTACCAACATATACTAACCATGTACATGCATCTATTTACCTACTAACCACCTATTATCATACTTACCCTAGGTACCTACATACGAAATACAAGATTGGTTACCAAGGTGAAACTCACCATTAACTCAATTCAGGTTCATCCACAATTGAATTGTAACAAGCTTTCAATGCATAATTAATCCTAATGTTTATTTTTACTACTAGATTAATTATGCATTAATTGTGCATCTACTTACCTAATAGCCACCTATTATCCTACGTACCCTCCCTACTTACAAACTTGAGTTCTCTTTTATAGGATAGGTTATCAAGGTGGTTTACTACCTACCAACCAATAACCCATGACTAGTTCATATTCATGTACTAACCATTTACATGCATCTACTAACCTAGAACCCACCTATTATCATAGACATACAAACAAGATCTAGCATACAACATGCTTAGCCTTTCCATCAGTACTTGTTCATTATAATCACACAATAGAAAGGTCGACATGTCTCCATGACTTCGCCAATTTGGATGCCAACAACTCTAAATGGAGCAAAAGTCCACTACCATGTTCATCTCCCGGCTTTTGTGTCACTTGTAGTGCACATCGCAATATCGCATCTTCCATGTCGGCCTTGTTTCTAATTGCCTTTGCCATATTTCCTTCAGAACCGACCCATTGTTTTGCAACCTAAAGAAAAATTTATGACATTGTTTTGCACAATTCAAGAATTGAGCTAGATCAAGAATTGATCTAGATGTAAATCCATCTTTCAAAATTTTGCAAAACTCTTCCATAGTGATGCTAGGAGAAAAAGGGTTTCTCTTTTTTACTAATTACTTCTTGATTGCATGTTGTCCTCAACTTCATTTCAACTATAGAATTATATTTATTTTCCAAAAATTTCATGTGAATAATTAATTAGACCTACCAAATAAGTTGAATTGTTTACTAAATGTATGATGTTGATCACTGAGTAGATTAGAACTTCAAAACATTTTTTATTCTAAAAATAAATTCAATTGAACTATAGTCTACATATTAGAGGGTTGTTCTAGGTGAGTAGTAAAACTAGACATTAGGCTAACGTTGCACCTTGGTAACCTATCCTTTATGGATGTGTAGATCTTAAGGTAACAGACTTTCTAGCTGCAGCGACACCTTCTGCCTACTATTTTAGTCCCTTATGCCTACTAAAGGGATACCTCATGTCTAGTTGTAAGTGCCTCTGCCTGTAGAGGAGGCATTATCCCTGAATGCAAGGTGCCCACCTCTAACACTAGAAATAAACAGCTTGAGATTTACATAACAAAGAACAAGCCCTGTACAGCAGACTCTGCTGAGTAAACAGTAAACCCTCAATGGGCGAACCTTATAGGAGCTTAATTGACAGGAATCAGCACTTGCTAACCTTTTACCACTTTCATTGACAGGATACAATGTGCAAACAGTAAACCATACATGTATCAAATCTTTTGACAAATACAAGAGGAAGCTGGACTATGTCAAGAAATAGATCACTACACAGCTGAAAATTGATGAGGTTTTGGAATGCTTTGCAACACTTCTATGGAGTGCTTTGAGACGCTCAAATCCACTTTAAATGCATCAGAAAGTTTTACAGCTTCCTAATCAGGAGAATGAAGCCATGCTAACCAGAAATGTGCTACATGTATATTACAACACATAGTCTTCAGGACTATAGTATTCTGCCACAAGCCTGTACACATATGATGGATTGTGGCCCCCGCTGCACAACACATTACAATAAGCATTAACAGGCATGAGAAATTTCTAGCCTTTGTTAAAGCAAGGCAAAAAAATCATGTAGAACAGATGATGCTACTAGAGGGAGATACTTACGTGTCTGTTATAAAAAGGCTCACAAGCTCAGGTGGGACATAATCAAAGGATGGATTCACAACATGTGTGCGAGATCCACCAGGACTTCCATCCAAGCAATCTGAAAACTCCCCAAAATCGATGATTTCTGAAGGTGACTTCAAGTCATTGAGCAATGTGTCTGGATTATGTGGGTACTGTGGACAGAGCTGAGCCCCACAACATGCAGGTAACCACATGAAGTCAGTGGCAACCCACCGAACATGGTTTCTTATTCTAGCAATCAGATCATGTAACAGTCATGCATAAGCCTTACATAGTTGCCAAAACCCCACTCCTCAAATATGACTGTACTTAGGCAAATCACTTACATATGAACCCATCTGGCTACACATTTTCTGGCTAAATAGCTGACAATTCTATGCTTCCAATTAGACTCCAGATTTTGTTCCTGAAATTCATTAAATTGATGGAAACCAGCACAGGGTGTGTACCTTGTGCACTCCAGCAAGCACCACAAATGGTACTGCATGTCGTCGGGCTGCGAGTGCAACCATGTGTAGGCCTACTGGTGCTACAACGCCCCCATTTGCCATCACTGCATGTGCCCCTACTATTACCTTCCCACCCATGTCCCCACATAACTTATATCAACAGAAGGATTTGATGAGTGGGATGAACAACTATTTTAAAAAGCTATAAATGGTACAATTTACATTCCACAAAGTTTTTTTGGCATAAAGAACATAGGGCTTCTCAAAGTTGGTTGCCTTTCCCAAACCAGAGAGTGGAGACACTGTAAATGCACAACAACAAGAACTATCATCAGTTTTCAAAAGGCTTAGGCAGATATCACCTACCATATTTACACGGGAAATCATTGCAAAGACAGCGGAATCAGTGATGACAGTTGTTTGTAGATCTATATCTGCCAGCTCCCTAGCCAACATGTGTCCTTGATACCTAAAATTAAGATAAAATTTGATGTAAGCAATGGTGCATTCAAGAGAATGTTTGGTTTGCATATGAAGCATACTCTATAGACCAATATGGACAAGTAGAAAAAAATTCTGAAAATAAAAACCTTAGCATGGTCACAAGAAAATTTGAAACTTTCAGGCAATCTAGCAGTTCAACAAGCCCGTCTAGGAACTGAAAAGCCTCCAGAAGTGCATCAGCAATTCTACTGCAAGTGAAGCTGTCAATAGGATAGTGTATAACAAGAGAAAGTGATCCTGGGTCATATACTAATTATGTAAGGTGGACCTCACTAGCATGAATATATGCAATAATGAGAGATGAACTGGGAATACTGCCACTAGCACCATACACTTGACTGTCCCCATGATCCTTCAGCATGCAAATTTCTTACCTTGGTGCACCTTCTGCAATCACCACCTGAAATGACCTCTTCTTCTTAGCCTCCTTCAGAAACTCCCGCAAAGTGACTGACCGACCAAGCGTCAAAATTACTTCACTGCACAAACCTTGTCAAAACCTTGTCAAAAAATCTCACCGTGAACTGCAATGATAGCGACACCTCTGTTTTTTTCTTTACACAGACCCAGATGTGGACATGAAAGATTTCTGTTCAGCATGAGATTTCCAACATGAATTTGATTTTAAGAACAGAATAATGCAGGGTGAGAGCATAACACAACCCCCCACAACCAATTGGCAGAGAAGTGAAAGGCATAGATAACTCTGAAGGATTGCTCTTCAGCATCAATATGAATATTCCTGTTGTACACCAATATGCAATGGCTGTACAACAGGAATTGCAAATAGCCAGAAATAAGGATGAGCCCATTAATTCCCAACTAAAGCTCAAACCATCTCTTCATGACATTTTCTGCTCTGCCAACCTAGTGCTCCAAGGAGTTATGAAAATGATTGCAAACCCTCAAATGAACAGATTAGGTTGAAAACAGAGACATACTTCTGATGAATATGTTCCAGCGCTTGCTCAGCTACTTGAGAGTGACAGTTATCAATCTCCTGAAGAAGTTCAGTGATTGCCTCAATCACATTATGCTTCAACTTGCGGCCAATCAAGTTCCTATCACCCGCTGAACACATGCCCGTCTTTGAGATACCAGCTAATGTCAGCCAATTCACTCATCAGGCAGAAGGTGTCGTCGTCATCTGCCCACAATAAAATCTATACACAAATGTTTGATGGAAACAAGTAAAAGACCACATGTTGTAAAGGAAGAGACATCAATCTCAGGGAGAAACAACAACAGGAAAAGCAAAAGAAAAATTCCAATGAGTGACAGTGCAAAGGAACCTCCAACATTTTCAGCTAGCACAGGTTATGAAACAATTCAACTTCTCTAGCTCAATGAAAATCAAAACCTAAGACTTTAAAATCATATGTTAGTTTGAACAATGGGGTCAGTGCAATCTGTTTCTGTTGCTATGAGAATACCAATGGGCTGCTGTGAGCACTTACATCGACTCCTTGCCTCTGACTCAGTGGCTGATGGCACTCGAGCAACCTGAGTTGCTGCTGTGCCTGGCACTGACTCCAGCAAGTTGTACAAGGAAGGTGCGCGCAAGGTGTTTCGAGTTGCAGCTGCCACAGAAACCGCAGACAAGGCTGATCGTCCTGCTGCATTCCCAAATTCATCTTCATCATCACTATCCAGTGTCGAATCCAGAATTGAATCTGATGCCAAAGAGACATCTTCCTCACGAATTATATGAAGTATCCTCCGTACTATGTTTCCCAGAGCCAATTCTGCAAACGAGATGACCAAAATGGAGTCATTGAAACTGTTGCAAACTCAATTCACTCTTTGAAAAAACCAATCATCTCAAAAAAGAAAAGAAAAGAAACTGTTGCTTTTGAAGAGTGGAAGGGTAAAGAAAAGAGAGAAACCTATAGGGTTAGCTGCAATTATGCGAACACCTACAGCTTTAACAGCCTCAATTAGTGCTGCCGCCTGGCCAGAAGACGGAAGTCGCTGGTGGGATACCACTAGCCGCAGCAGCTCCGCTGTCAGCTTCGCACTGCTCTGAGAACCGACCACTTGCCTGATCTCGTTCATCAATCCCCAGCAAACTCTTTTCCATCAGCCAATAGACAAAGATTCTTTCTTTGTAGTCCGGCTCCCATGACAAAAAAGGATCCAAAACCTATCAGGAAAAGAGAAATGGAAAAAGAAAGCACGCGTCCTTCTCTGCGAGCCAAATCCTCAACACAAGACAATGCCTCCCAGGGAAGCTCAAGAAGTGCCGATGAATTCCACAAAACTGATTTGAAATGAACGAAAGGATTTTCAAAACTATTGCAAAAAAGGGAGAGATATTATACACCTGCGCCGCATCTTAGTAACGAATTGGTCCACGGCGGCCTCATAGCCAGACGTAGTGCCCACCATGGCTCCTCCTCCTCCTCCTTACACTGACTACAGCTTCACGGAACCCTTTGAAAGCCAGCTGGCTCCTCAAGTCCGATTCCACAAGAACCTCCAAATTCTACCGCTACTGACTTCGGATGTACAAGAGCGAGAATCTTCTTCTACGATGCGAGAGCTTCAAACTTCTTCTGTGGAACCAGAGCTTCGCGGGGCGCACAGAACCCGAGCTTCGAGCTTCGCGCGGATTGCGATGAAACCCTAGCGCCAAACCCTAACCCTAAATCCGCATCTTGGAAGTCTCGTGTGCAACGAGCTTGGGTGGGATAATTTAAAGTCCCTTTTTACACTTGAGGCCGCTCGAGAGGACTATTTACAAGAATCGAGTAGTGGCAATTACCTTAACTAGTGTGAACCTGGTGCATAATGCACCCGTCGAGCTCCCCCCGCCCGTGCCCCCCACTTCGCCCGGTCTTTCCCCG
>Ga0116231_10007320_pt1 | contig 20333 bp, 15 predicted proteins | sample S1TSphgellanicum_2_FD_89695 | JGI IMG/M metagenome (GOLD analysis project Ga0116231, IMG submission 89695) | Host-associated microbial communities from peat moss isolated from Minnesota, USA - S1T2_Fd - Sphagnum magellanicum MG | ecosystem: Host-associated > Plants > Peat moss > Unclassified...
AAAGTAGACCAGGGGAGTAATCGTATGTTCCTGTTCAAGCCCGGCGTCGAACTCGAGCAGATCGTGCGCGCCGTCAACGAAGTCGGCGCCGCCCCCGGCGATCTCGTCGCGATCCTCGAGGCGCTGCGCGAGGCCGGCGCCTTGCAAGCCGAACTGATCGTGATCTGATGCCAACAACCCTCACATCGGCAATACCGGCGCCGGCAGACACCGCCGCCGCCAATAATTACACCGATCTCAAAGGCCTCGCTGCGCTCAAGACGGATTCGAATTCACCGCAAGCCATCCACGCCCTCGGGCAGCAAGTGGACGCGTTGTTTCTGCAAATGATGCTCAAGAGCATGCGCGAGGCCGGTGCCGAGGAAGGCGAACCGGACAGCAATGCCATGGGCATGTACCAGGATTTGTACGATAAGCAAATTTCGTTGACGTTGAGCCAGCATGGCGGCCTTGGGATAGGCGCGCTGCTGACACGGCAACTCGAGTCGCAAGCGGCCGCCCGCGCACAAGCGGCGGGCACGGCAGGTGCGGCGCCGAAACCGACCGGCGTGGGCGCGGCGGGCGCGGTGAATCCGAGCGCAGCGACTCCGACCGCGGCGCCGCCGGGGACGCCACCGACCGCCGATCGACGGCGCGGGGCGCCAGGCTCGACCGAGAAGACCGCCGCGCAAAGTGCCAGCGACTTCGTCGATGCGGTGCTGCCGACCATCCGTGCCGCAGCCAGTGCACTCGGCGTCAGTCCGTTGGGCCTGCTCGCACAGGCCGCGCTCGAGACGGGTTGGGGACGTCGCATGGCGCGCACGCCTGACGGTGCGCCGAGCCTCAATCTATTCGGCATCAAGGCGGACGAGCATTGGAGCGGGGCGCGTGCCACGGCCAACAGCGTGGAATTCAGCGGCGGCGTGGCCACACGGCGGCAGACGGCATTTCGCGCTTATGGTTCGATTGCCGAAAGCGTCCGCGATTTCGCGAGCCTCTTGGCCAGATCGCCGCGCTATGCCGATGCGCTGGCCCAGGGCGCAAACGCCCAGGCCTACGTGCGCAGTATCGGCCAGTCCGGCTATGCCACCGACCCTGAATACGCCAAGAAATTGAATGTCATCCTGCATGGCAGCACGCTGCGCACGGCGCTTGGGCTCAAGGCAGTTTAGAAACGCGCGGGCCGGCCGATATAACCCGGTGAGCCTGGGAAGCCAAGGTTCGCGTGGGAGAACCAGGAAGCCAAGTTCGGTAGGTCAGGAGAAGTTTCATGTCAGGTTTATTCGGCATCAGCGTGTCCGCACTGCAGGCGTTTCAAACCGCCATCGCGGTGACCAGCAACAACATTGCGAACGCCGATACGGCCGGGTACGACGATGAAAACGTCAATCTGACATCCGCGGTGCCGACCTCGGCCGGGGGCTCAGCGATCGGCGGCGGCGTCAATGTCGCGTCCGTCACGCGCGCCTTCAATCAATTGAACGAGAATCAGCTGAATTCGTCGCAGAGCGGTCTGAGCCAGCTCGACAGCCTGCAGACCTACACCAATCAAATCGACAACATCGTCGGCACCACCGCCGGCGGCTTGAGCACGGCGCTGACGAATTACTACAGCGCCTGGTCGACGGTGGCGAACGATCCGACGTCGAGCGCATCGCGGCAGGCGCTGCTCGATCAAGCCCAGAGCGTCGCCTCGAGCCTGTCCTCGACGAATGGCCAGCTGCAGACCTTGAACACCGGCATCAATGCGGGGATCACGCAGGACGTGACTCAGATCAACTCGCTCACCACTGCGATTTCCTCCCTCAACCAGCAGATCGTGAGCACCCAGGCCGGCGCCGGCGGTCAGGCGCCCAACAGCCTTCTCGATCAACGCGGGCAACTGGTCTCGACCCTGTCGCAGCTCATCGGCGTGTCGACCACGACGGACACGAACGGCGCCATCAACCTGTTCGTCGGCAACGGCCAGCCCTTGGTGCTCGAAGGGACGACCACTCAGCTGACGACCGTACCCAACCAGTTCAACGCGTCGCAGCTCGAAATCTCCACTTCCACCGACAACGGCAACGTCATCAGCGGCAACATCACATCGGGAGATCTCGGCGGACTGCTCGCGGCGCGCACTCAAGCGGTCGATCCAGCCATCAATCAATTGGGGCAAATTGCCACGGCTTTGTCCGTGTCCGCCAACAGCCAGCAAAACGCCGGCCTGGATCTGACCGGCAGCCTCGGCAAGAACTTGTTTTCAGTGGCGACGCCGACTGCGACGCAGTCGAGCCTCAATTCCGGTGGTGCGACTGCCACGGTGGCGCCGGCCACCAGCACGAGCATCGGCGCGCTCAGCGCCAACAGCTATGTTCTGTCCTACACGAGCAGCGGCTATCAGTTGACCAACACTACCGATGGCAGCTCGGTGACGCCGACCAACACCGGCAGCGCCACCGCGCCGGCGTTCCTCGTGGATGGGTTGACAGTCAGCTTGTCCGCTGCACCTGCGATCGGCGATGAATTCCTGATTCAGCCCGCCGCCACCGCGGCGGGTTCCTTCAAGTTGGCATTGACGAGTTCCTCGCAACTCGCCGCCGCCGGCGCCGTCGCCGCGAGCTCGAACGACAGCAACGCGGGCAGCGCCACCATCGGCAGCGCCAGTGTGATCGTTCCGACAAATCCTACTTTGAATCCGAATTTGCTTGCGACTACGACGCTCAACTTCACCAGTCCGACGACTTACACCTCCTCGTATACCAACAGCGCCGGGACCGTCGTCGTTTCGGCACCCACCACGTATGCGTCGGGAAGCAACATTACGCAGAACGGCTGGCAGGTCGCGATCACCGGCACGCCCGCCGCGGGCGATACATTCACGGTGAAGAGCAACAGCGGCGGTACAGGGGACAATCGCAATGCGCTGGCGAGCGCTGCGCTGCAAACCAAATCGGTGCTGTCGAATGCCACCATCAGCGTCAACGGCGCGGTGAGTGCCCTGGTGACGGATATCGGCAGCAGGGCGCAGCAGGTCAATACCGCGCAAACCGCGCAAAACTCGGTCAACGCCCAGGCCGCGGCCACGGTTGCGTCGGTCTCGGGCGTCAATCTCAATGATGAGGCAGCGAATCTATTGAAGTGGCAGCAGGCCTTCCAGGCCTCCGCGCAGGCCTTTCAGATCGGCAACACCGTGTTCGCGAGTTTGTTGGCCGCGGTCAACGCGACTTAAAGTTACGAGGATCCCCCATGCGCGTCACCCAACTCCTGAATCAACAACAGTTCCTGTCGTCGCTCGACAGCCTGCAATCCACCATATCGCAGAATATCAACCAGGAGTCCTCCGGGCTCGCGTTCACGACGCCGTCGCAAGACCCCGTCGCCGCCGGCAACGTCAACACCTACGATCAGGCCCTCGCGCAAAGCCAGCAATACACGAACAACGCCAACAGTGCACAGACCGCGCTCAACACTGAGGACTCGACGCTTACGCAGCTGCAGACGCAATTGCAGAGCCTGCGCGGCCTCGCGCTGGAGGCCAACTCCGGCACCAACAGCAGCGGGGATTTGACCGCCATCGCGGCGCAGGCGACCCAGATCCAGAGCAGTTTGGTGGCGCTCGCCAACACGCAGGACGGCAACGGTAACTACCTGTTCGGCGGTTTCGCGACGCAGACTCAGCCGTTCACGGCGACGGCGACCGGCGCCAGCTACCAGGGCGATCAGGGCCAGCAACAAGTCCAGATCGCGGCCGGACAAACCATCGTCGCGGGCGACAGCGGCGATGCGGTGTTCCAGCAGATCAAGACGGGCAACGGCACCTTCGCGGTCGCGGCAGGCGCCGGCAATACCGGCTCCGGCGTGGTGGGCGCAACCACGGTGTCCGGCACCGCGTACGCTGGGAATACCTACATCATCAACTTCGCGACGCCGACCACGTACTCGATTACGAACACCACGCCGGCAGGCGTCTCCACGACCACACCGGTTGCCACGTACACGTCCGGTCAACCGATCAGTTACGGCGGCGTTGAGGTCACTTTGACGGGCACGCCTACCGGTGTCACCCCCGCAACTGTGGGCCCACCGGCCACGGCGGCCGTACCGGGGGACTCGTTTACGGTCAGCCCAAGCACGAACCAGAGCCTGTTCACGACGGTGCAGAATCTCGTCGGCGCGATCCAAAGCGCCGCCGGCAGCAACAGCCACATCCCGCTCAACAACGCCGTCGCGGCCGGCATCAACAACCTCGATCAAGCGCTCAGCCATACCTCCACGGTGCAGGCCAACGTCGGTGGCCGGCTCAACGCCATCACCACGCAGCTTTCGGTCGCGACCAGCCAGCAGACCCAGCTGCAGACCACGATCTCGTCGCTGCAGGGCCTCAACTATGCCGACGCGATCACGACGCTGCAGTCGGAAAATACGACGCTGAGCGCCTCCATGCAGGCGTACACGCAGACGCAGGGGCTGACGCTGTTCAAGTACCTGTCGTAAGCCAAGCCGCTCGAAGTCGGGAGCAGTCGCTCAATTTCCCTGGTGCTCCGGTTGGCACGATGGGTGCACGCCTCAGCAACATGAGTAGAAATAGGCCTGCCAGCCCACTTGCCCGGAAACCCAGTGTCAAGAAAGTGGCGGTGCGGCCGGGAATTTCATCGAGACCTGCAGCGTGACCGAGCACTACGTCACTTTGTTCGACAGTCTATATCTGCCGCAGGGACTTGCGCTGCATGCGTCGCTGCAACGCTTCGCGGGTCCTTACACGCTCTGGGTCGTGTGCATGGATGAAAAGTGCAGCAGCGTGCTTTCACAGCTCATGCTGCCCAACGTCAGGCTTCTCCGTGTCGACGATCACCTGAGCATGGCATTGAGAACCGTCAGAACACAGAGAACGATAGGCGAATTCTGCTGGACGATGACACCGTACGTATTCGACTTCGTCTTCACGCTGGACGACCGCGTAACTCGTCTTACTTATCTCGATGCGGATGTGTGGTTCAGGAAATCGCCGCGACCCATATTTCAAGAACTCGATGCGAGCGGAAAGACAGTGCTTATCACGGATCATGGGTACGCACCGGATTACGATCAATCGGCTGCGTCCGGGCAGTACTGCGTGCAATTCTTGACTTTTCACCGCAACGGCTCCGAAGAAGTCCGTCATCGGTGGCAAACGCAGTGCCTCGAATGGTGTTTCAACCGTGCCGAAAACGGAAAGTTCGGCGACCAAAAGTATCTCGACGATTGGCCTGTCGTGTTCGAGAACCGGGTCCACGTGCTCAAGGATCACGGACTGACCTTAGCGCCCTGGAACGCGTGCCGGTTTCCGTATGGAAATTCAATCATATGGCACTTTCACGGCCTCAAATTGAAACGCGAAGGGAGTTCCAATAACTACAACCTGGACGTTGGTGCCGGCTATTACAGCATTCCAAGGGTCGTCAACGAAAACGTTTATCTTCCTTATATCAGCGATTTGAAGGCTGCGCTCGCGCAACTCGAACCGCTCGTTTGATCACAGCGAGGAAATACCAAAGTCATGACCAATAAGTGCGCATTTCACGGCAAGTCAGTTCTCATCACAGGCGGCATGGGGTTCATCGGATCCAATCTGGCGCGCGCATTGGTGGCACTGGGCGCGCAGGTCACGATCGTCGATAGTCTAATTCCGGAATATGGCGGCAATCCATTCAACATATCGGATTTCCGCTATAGAGTTTCCGTCAATGTTTGCGACGTGCGTGATCCTTTCGCGATGGCTTACCTGGTCGCCGGAAAAGACTACCTCTTCAATCTTGCCGGCCAAACCAGTCATATCGACTCGATGACCGACCCACAGACGGATCTCGGCATCAACGCCACGGCGCAACTTTCGATATTGGAGGCATGCAAGAGGGTCAATCGCGACATCAAGATCGTCTTCGCGAGCACGCGTCAACTGTATGGAAAGCCCGACTACTTGCCCGTGGATGAAAAACATCCGACGCGCCCTGTCGATGTAAACGGAATCAATAAACTGGCCGGCGAGATGTACCACCGTCTCTACAACGATGTCCATGGCATCAAAGCTTGCGCCCTGCGACTGACTAATACGTACGGCCCCGGCATGCGTGTTATGGATGCCCGGCAGACATTTCTCGGCATTTGGATCCGCCTCCTGATCGAGGGGAAGCCAATCAAGGTGTTTGGCGATGGTCTGCAGCTGCGCGATTTCAATTTCGTGGATGATTGCGTGGAGGCGATGCTGTCAGCCGCCGCCAGCGACAACACGTGTGGCAAGGTCTACAACCTCGGCAGCAGCGAGGTCATTTCCGTCAAAGATGTCGCGCAGCTCCTGATCGATCTGGGGTATGGGGGGTCGTATCAGATCGTGGCGTTCCCGGATGATCGCAAGGCCATCGACATTGGCGATTACTACGGTGATTTCTCTGCCATCAGCCGCGACATCGGATGGCAGCCGGAAGTGAGCCTGCGGCAAGGATTGCACAGGACCGTCGCCTATTATCGTCAGAATCGCGAACATTACTGGGAAGGTGGTATCGCGACAAAGTCTTTGCCTGAACTCTCAGAGCCCGAAATACCCACCGCGGCGGTGGCAGTTTGAAATTTCCACCAAGCCTCGCGGGGGAGGACACCTTGAATGCGCTCACGCTAGATGAATCCACGAAAAAAGTATCGATACCACAAACGGAAATCGAGTTTAATGCCGCTTCTTACGCCGATCCTGCGGGCAGGGTGTTCCGCTGGAAGGGCGGTCTCTATCGTGGAGTTTCCAGAGAATTTGAGCCGCTTCTGCGGCGGCTTCTCCAGGAGAACGTGCTCGCAGATCTGACCGTGGCCGGTTTCCTCCCCGGAGCCGAACTCACCAACCTCGAGACGGCGGAATATCCGCTGGTGCTCAAACTCAGAGTCATCAATTTCGTGTCCTACTGCATCGAGTGGTGTCCGGAGATGCTGAAGGATGCCGCCCTCTTGATACTCGATCTCGAATGCGAATTGACCCGAAGAGGTTTCTCTTTGATAGACGTCCAGCCTTGGAACGTGATATTCGAGAATGCCAATCCAAGATTCGTCGATCTCGGATCGATACAAGCGCGCTCGGCGATGGACTCCTGGGTGCCGTACGCTCAGTTTCTGAGGTTCTACGTCTATCCGCTCGCCATCATGAGCAAGGGCGGATTGCAGATCGGCAGGTTCATGATGCGTGACCACACGCCGCACATTTCACTTTCCGAACTGCAGCTGCTCATACCACCCGGCGAGGGATCGGACGCGCCGGGGCTGGGGCCGCAGAGCGCGCATAGTTCCCGCCTCACCGCGATCCAGCATTTGCGGGCCCAAGTAGCCGCCATACCGCTTTCCCTGCCCCACACCGACTGGGCTAATTACGATTCCGATTATCCCGATCTCGTCAATCAAGACAAATGGGACGATAAACACAGAAGCGCCTACTTAGCACTTCAGCAGATCAAACCGAAGACGGTTTTGGATATCGCCTGCAACCGGGGTTGGTTCGCTCGACTCGCCGCCCGCTGCGGCGCCCAAGTCGTCGCATTCGACATCGATCTACCGAGCGTGACCAAGCTCTATCACGACCTCCGGAACACGGATATCCCAATCCTTCCATTGATCATGGATTTCGAAAATCCGACCCCGGCTGAGGGAATTTGTTATCGCTGGGTGGCACCCGCCACGCAGCGCTTCGCCTGCGACATGGTGATGGCGATTGCGATCGTGCATCATCTGGTATTCAAGTCGCAGCTGCTGTTTGATCAGATCGCCGACGGTCTTGCGTCATTCAACGGTCGAAGTCTACTGGTCGAATTCATCCCGTCAGATGACGTCCATGTTCGTACTTGGTGGAGCGAAAGGTACGCGTGGTACACCCTGGATAACTTCTGTGCGGCGCTTCGCCGTCACTTCTCCAGAATTCAAATTCTGCCCTCTGCGCCGAAGCCCAGAGTCTATCTACTGTGCGAGAAATGATCGTGCGAGTCGGTGCACGCTCGATATCCTCGAGTACTCAGGAGGGAAGCAGGCATTGCGACGAAATGCGGTCAACGGTCTTGAATGGGCGGCGCGAATGCCGCGCCAACGCCTGCGCCGGGATAAAAATGATCGGCGGGCTTTTCGGCAAAAAATAAAAACTTGCGGCGAGTTGCCATCGAAAACTCGAACAGCGCCGACGTCAAATGCGCATTGTCCCCAAGGATAACCGCCGAAGGGTTCAGTGTGGCCTTGATCGTCTCGTATTCCCGCGCTTCATATTCGGCACTGTGGTCGCTATCGTTGATGAAAAAATCGATGTTGCGGTCGATGGATGCAAGCGTTGGTCATGGGGGTGATTCGTCGAGACTTTTTTGCAGGAGTCCTTGCATGATTTCAGCTGTTTCTTTTTCCAACTTCGAGTTCCTCAAGGGGTGAACGAATTTACCGCGGCGATCACCCGGCCAACATCGTCGTCCGATAGTTGAGGGTGACAGGGTAACGATAGGCAGGTGTTCGCGTGTGCTTCGCTATTCGCAAGTCCTGCCGGGTCCCTGCGCAAATGAATGAAGGGCGCCTGATGATGGACCGGGATCGGATAGTGAATCAGGGCTTGTATTTGTAAATTGCTCAGGTGGCTCTGGAGTGCGTCGCGTTGCAAGCTGTTGACCACAAATAGGTGATTCGCATGCGCTTCCTGCGAGGTCGGTGGCGCAAGCGATCGCACCGCCGGGTTGGTCAGGGAGGATCGATACTTGGCGGCTATGACTCTGCGACGGTCGGTAAATTCCTTCAGCCAATTGAGCCGGACCATCAACAGCGCGGATTGAATCTCATCGAGCCGGCTGTTCATGCCGAGTACCGGATGTTGGTAGCGCTCACTTTGACCATAGTTGCGCAGAACGGCCGCTCGAACGGCAAGGGCTTTGTCGTTTGTGACCAGCATTCCCGCGTCACCCAGCGCTCCGAGATTCTTGGTGGGATAGAAGCTGTAGGCACCGAGGGCGCCAAAACTGCCGGCGGACTTGCCGCCGATTGCCGCAAAATGTGCCTGAGCGCAATCTTCGATCAGCGCAATCCCGTGCTCTTCGCATAGTTGTTGCCACTCCGGCATATCTCGAAGCTGGCCGTAGAGATGGACCAGGACCACCGCCTTGGTCTTTGCCGTGACGCACCGAACAACGCTGTGGCGTGACAGCAGGGCGGTATGCGGGTCAACGTCCGCCAACACGATCGTTGCACCGGCCCTATGAACGGCGAGCGCGGTGGCAAATGCACTCATTGGCGTGGTGATCACTTCATCGCCGGGACCAATACCGATGCTTCGCAAGCCGACTTCTATGGCATCCAATCCATTGGCGACTCCCACTCCATGAGCCACACCGCATGCGGCAGCCCATTTCGCTTCGAATGAAAGACCTTCCTGGCCCAATATGTACCATCCGGAGTCAATGACTCGGGATACTGCATCGAGCATTGCGCGGCGCAGAGATGGCGATTCGGCCGTGAAGTCATTCATCAATATCATGGTGATCAAGCGCCAGTCAGAGGGACGGCAGTATGTCCTTTTTTTCTCGACTCGGTAGTTGAACTCATACATGCCGAACAAGCACGGAACGTGCCAATCAACGATGCAGAATGAACATCGTGCCCGGCATACAGATCACACGCCCTGCGGCAGATTCGCGCCGTGAGGTGGCAGCAATTTGCCGGTCATTGTCAGATCACGCCCGCAAACTCGTTAGGATCTCGATGTCAGGGCGATGGCACGCCGCATGCAGTGCTCGTGGCATGGACCGGAAATACAAATGCGCCGTGATAACACCGCTGTTGAATTCGAATGGAATCGTCAGAGAGACCTACGAGTCGCTTGCGCGGCAGCTCAGTACCAGCCTGTGCTGGTTCATCAAGAACTCCTCTGTCGATTCGAAGAATTCGTTGGATTTCTTAAAGGGACGAGAGCACATCTCGTATGTGGAGCAGCCCGATTCGTCTTTGTATGAAGCCGTCAATCAGGCACTGGCACTGGTCGATGCAGATTTCTATGTCGTGCTCGGCGCCGGAGACCGGCTGACCGCCAACGCGCACTCCGTGATCCTGGGGTGCATCGCACAATTCGGTGGAAATGACGCCTTCTTCTTCGCCGCCAAACGATATCCGATTGATCTTACGTTCCTTCCCCGGCCAGAGTTGCTGATGGCATTCATGTCGACCCCCCACCCAGGTGCACTATTGAAGGTCGCGCACAGTCTGGAGATAGGTGGATACGATGTGGGATACAAAATCGCCGCCGACTACGATCATCTGTGCCGATACACAAAACGATTCCCGATGTGCGGGAAAAACGACTTCGTCTTGACTGATTACCTTGGCGGAGGAATCTCGGAAGGGCGACATCTGGAAGGCTTCATAGAAGGTAGTCTCGTCAGATTGCGTGTTTGCAACGAATCACAGGACGGCGCAGTGCTGGCCCTGCAGCGGGGACTGCCGACGTTCTTGAGCCGCGCTGTTGGTTGATGGAAAAATACGCTGGTAAATTAGGCGCAAAGCACCGTTCGGGAGTAATCACTGCGCGGTCCCTAACACGGCGCGGAACACGGGCGCCAGCCTGGGCTCGACGCTCAGGACCAGCTGGCCCACATCAGTGCAACCGTCGACCGGATCGCGCGCCGGCTTCACCGCACGCAAGGTGACGAGCATCTCCCGCACGAAATTGCGGCCGCGACGGATCCGCTTGAGAGCCTCGAGCTCCGACAGACCTCCGAGTTCATCTATGACGGACAATTGCACGCTTTCCACCTGCCAGTCAGCGGAATATTCGGCGGGGTGATTCGAGCGGCCGACGCGGGCAAAGTGCCCGAAAGAGGTCTCAAAATAGGCTCGCAAAGTGTGCGGATCCCCCCAAGCCGAGTCGGAGCTGCCATGCGCCAGCCGGACCGCGAACCGCGCATTGGGCTTCGCTACGCGATAGAGTTCGTTTAGCAAGCCGTGAACATCGGCGAGCTGCGAGAAGCTCGAGCCCATGTAGATTCCGTCGATCGAGTCATCCTCCAGCGCCAACGAGCGAAATTGGCAGTTGGCCGGGTCGAAGCGCAGGTCGAGCAACCTGCCGCGAGCGTCGGCATTGATCCATCCATAGATGTATTCGCTGCCGCCGCCGACGTGCAACACCCGGGCCCTCTGATTGAACGCCATCACCTGCCCACTCTTGGGAACCCACGGATCCTGTTTATCCACACTCCAATTGGAATATTGGAACGAGGTGTGCGCGCGGTAATAGACATCCTGCGCCGAAAGGTTGGCGTCATCGACGTACCAGGGGGTGTGTTCCATCAGGTAGGGGAAGCCAAGCCTGATATTTTGGTCGCCCAAGCTGAACTCGGCGCCCGCCGGGTACAGCGCGAACGTCGTATCGATCTGGGCTGCGAAGTATCCGTCGCCGACCGGTTGCTCCCAAAATTGCGCCTCCCACTTGCGCACGGTATCTGACTCGCGATAACTCTCGGGCAGGTTGTCGATTCGAAGTCCCGGACCGACTTTTCCTGCATCCGGAAAACGTTGCAGCGCCTCGAGTAGTGCGGGCACGAGGTCTCTTGGGCAGAAATCGGCGGGCACCAGGTCGGAGTCGGTCACCACGTAGGGCGTTGTCAGGTCCTTGTGCGCGCCGCGCCGCCACAACGCGTGTGGGCCATGGTTCTCCTCGCTCCGTATTAGGTGCACGCCTTCCGCCAGCGCAGCGTAGTATTCCAGCAGAGGCGGATAGGTAGAGTGATTGTCGAGGATCCCGATATTTCGGGTGCCGGCACTGCGCAGCCACGTGATCAGCCGCCGCATCGGTTCGAGGCGGTTGCGGTTCACGATGAACACGGGAATGTCTTGCCACTCCATCACGACTCCTAGACGCGCTTGTCGAACGATGCGCTCACGCATCACACCACACTTGCACTGCGCGAACAGTGTATCGCCATAAACGTCGATCTCGATAGGCATCGCTTGACTGCGTGCCGAGCGTGCGGGAATCCCGCAGGCGGCAATCGGCGGATCCTGCCATTGCCAATGGGGGTTGTCCGTCCGGTCACCAGTAGTGAGGCTCATCGCATCGCTTGCTGCACGAGTAGCCAGCGCGTATGGTACCGGCGCCCATGGCACGTCTTGCTCTCATGATCGAGTTGATTCGGCGCCGCGGCTGCGGATGACCAGTGATGTCGGTACTCGTGCCCATCGTAACCGGGGATTCCACTGCCATCTTCCCGGCTGCGGCTTCCGCTTTTCAGATCATTCACAATAGGCCCGCGGGAGACATTCACGCGGGTGCGCTGACCGAAGCGGCCGAGTCGACCTGCTTTGGCTTGCGGCGTCTTGGGTTACGCGCATACTACCGCGACACGCCGGCGGAGCCGGTGCGTCAAATCATCTTTGGCGCTCACCTCTTGGACGATGCCGCGCTGCGAATATTGCCGCCGGAATCGATCATCTACAATTCTGTTGAGATCAACGCCGATTCGTCGGCGCCCGATTGTTTCATGTCTGCACTCGTTAACCATCAAGTCTGGGACTATTCGGCGCAGAATACGCTGCGTCTCCGCGATATCGGAGTCAGTTCGGTCCGATACGTACCACTCGGCTACGTGCCGGAGCTGTCGCGCATCGGACCGGTCGTCGAAGACATCGATGTGCTGTTCTATGGCTCAGCGAGTCCGCGGCGGCAGGCGATTCTCGACGAACTCAAGGCGCGTCGCGTGAATGTCGTGCAGCTCGACGGCATTTACGGCGAGGAACGCGATCGGGTAATCGCGCGCGCCAAGATCGTTCTCAGCATGCACCGCACCGAATCGAAGGTCTTTGAAATCCTTCGTTCCGCTTATCTGCTGACGAACTTCAAGGCGGTCGTCGCGGAATGCGGCCCCGACACTTTGGTCGAGGGGGACATGCGCGCTGCGGTCTGCGGGGTTTCGTACCGGGGTCTAGTCGCCGCGTGTGTCGGACTGTTGGCGGATGACGGGGCACGACGAACGCTCGCCACTCGAGGCCATGAGGTGTTCTCGGCGCGTCCTGTGGAGACGATCCTTGCGGCGGCACTGGGACGGGAGGCGCCGCGGTCCGTTACCGCATCTGCCGGTGCCGTTGCGAATCGGCGGCCGCTCGCGGTACCTCGAACTCTGGTGGTGGGAAGTGGCAGGGACTTCAAAGCGGAGTTCTTCAACGTCGACATCAACGAGGCGTGGGGCCCCGATGCGGTGCTCGACATCGCCGGTCCGGCCGTCATCGACACGCGTCTCGAGACCGAGCGTTTCGGCACGGTAGTGCTCGCCGAGGGTTCATTCGATGTCATCATCGCGAACCACGTGCTGGAGCACATTGCGGATCTGTGCCAGGCGATGACCAATTGTCTGAGGCTGCTGCGGCCTGGCGGTCAGTTTCAGATTCAGGTGCCCTACGATCTCAGCCTGGGGGCGTGGCAGGACCCCACGCACCTGCGTGCATTCAACGAGAACAGCTGGCGGTATTACACCGACTGGCACTGGTTCTTGGGTTGGGTGGATATGCGCTTCGATGTCATCTTCATGCAATACGAGGCGAGCGATTTTGGCAAGGAGCTCATCAAGGCGGGAAAGACCCGGGATGAGATCATCCGCACCGCGCGCGCGATCGACAGCTTGAGCGTGATCATGCGCAAGCGCTACCAGCAGGAATCGGAGCGGCAGGAGACTTTGGCACGCCTTCCTGGGCGACGTCGGTAAAATCTTGGAGCCCCGACCGGCGGTATTGGACTTTTTTCAGGAACGGGACGTTCAGGAGATCTTGCAGCTACTCGCGTCTTACGCTGAGGCGCCCGGCAATCGAGAGTTCCAGCAGCAGCTCGAGGCGATGCAGCAGGGTCTGATGGCGTATGTCGCCGGCGTGGAGTTGGAGAAACTCGAACCCCTATTCAACGGAAATTTCGGTGTCGTCTTTTGGCTGCTGCAGAAAAGCGGATTGTCTGCGATGCCGAGCGAGAAAGCACGGATGCAGTGCCAGGTTTTGGATGAGACGATTGCGAAATCCTTGATCGGCAACGGCGCGCCCGATCTTCGTGCACTCCTCGCGCGGATTCTATGCGCGCCCGCGCACCGGTCGGCGGTGGTCGTCGCTGCGGAACTGGTGCCCTCTTGGTTTCGCACACTCTATATGGGTTATGTGATCGCGGCACCGCAGGTGTTTCTCTACGAGGGCGAGGGCGAGTCGTTCAACGATCATCTTCTGCGCGTGGCGCACACCGTTCACGAACTTCTGGTGCGCGCACCGCGCGATCCGATGACGAACGAAGTCGCTGCCTTCTTTGCCCTCAAGGCGAACTATATTCCGCTCTATTGCAGCGGCCGAAACACGCTCGAACACGTCAAATTGCGTGCGGCGATCATGGAGTACTCCCTGTTGATGCACGGTGCCGCGATCGATTTCTCGCCGCCGGCTCGTCCAGAGCGTTGGCGGAAGATCAAAGTGGGTATCATCAGCGGCCATTTCGGGCAGCAGACGGAAACCTACGTCACGCTGCCGCTGCTGCAGCTCGATCGCGACAGATTCGAAATATGCCTCTTTCCGGTCGAGCGGCGCCCATGCGCCGTCGAGGATTATTGCCGGACGTTTGCGAATTCATTTACACCCCTACCCCCGGACCTCGTCGACCGGGTGCGGCTGATTCGCGCGGCGAACCTCGATGTGGCCATCATTGGAACCAATGTCACGGCGGTAACGAACGAAGTCTCTCTGATCACATTGCACCGGTTGGCCCGGCTGCAACTGGTCAATTACTGTTCTCCGACCAGTACCGGCATGCGACACGTCGACGGATATCTCTCAGGCACGCGCATGAACCGTCCCGGGCTGGCGGAGGAGTTCAGCGAGAAGCTCTACCTTACCGAAGGGGCCCCCGGGTGCCACGACTACACGGTCGAGAACAAGGATATTGGTGAAACATTCGACCGCACAAACCTCGGTTGGGACGACCAAGACTTCGTCTTCGTGAACGCAGCCGCTTGTTTCAAGATTCTCCCGGAAATGCTGCAAACCTGGGCTAAAATCCTCAATGCAGTGCCGCACGCGCGCTTGCTACTGATGCCCTTCAATCCGAATTGGACGGACAAGTTTCCGGCGAAGCAATTTGAGCTCATGCTGATCGACACATTTGACCGGTTTGGGCTGACTCGCGATCGATTTTTGCTGGCGAAGTCATTGCCGTCCCGGGCTGCGGTCAAGTCAGTGTTGCGCCTTGCGGATGTGTATCTCGACACGTATCCCTTCTCGGGAAGCATCGCGGTTATCGATCCCCTGGAAATCGGTCTGCCGACGGTCATCTGGGAGGGCAAGACACACCGCGGCCGGGCAGCCTCCGCCATGTTGCGCGAATTGGGTATGGATGACGCCGTCACGCCGGACGAATCCGCGTACGTGGCGCTCGCGATCCAGCTGGCGGAGGAGCCGGCGCTGCGCCGGGATTTCCGCGATCGAATCCTCGCGGGGATGGCCGCCAGGCCGGTATTCGTCAATGCGCGGCGCTATGCCGACCGACTTGGCGACCTGCTGGAGTCGATCGTGTTGCCGGAAACCGTTCAATGATGATGGCCGCCGGCGCCGTGGACGTGGCCGTGCTCGAGTTCTTCCTTGGTGGCCTCCCGAACGCCCACGACCTCGACGTCGAAATGCAGCGTCTGATCCGCAAGCGGGTGATTCCCGTCGAGGGTTACCATGTCGCCCACCACCGCGGCCACCGTGAACAGCCGCATGCCATCGTCGGTGCGCGCCTGGAACTGCATGCCCTTCTTGATCTCTCCCGACCCCTGCAGTGAGCGTTTCGGTACGCGTTGCAGCAGTGCCTCATCGCGTTTGCCGTAGCCCTCTGCGGGCGACACAGCCACAGCAAGAGTAGCGCCCTCGGGCTTGCCCTCGAGCGCCTTCTCCAGCCCGGAGACGAGGTTTCCGTGGCCTTGAATATAGGCAAGCGGTTCCCCACCGGCAGAGCTGTCGAGCACGCCGCCGGCGTCATCCTTGAGCGTGTAATGAATCGTAACGACCCGGTCTCGAGCTATATCCACGTCTGATTTCCCCGTCCGCTATAGTGGTCGACAAGCTTACACAATCAAGCGTCCAACTTCGCCTCGAGATCATAGGCGCTCGCTGCCGTGATCCTGACCTCGGCCCAGTCGCCGACGGTGAGCTTGTTGCGCCCGAGAATCCGCACCACGCCGTCGATTTCCGGCGCATCCGCGCTCGAACGCGCCGTGGCACCGCCGGCATCGACTCGATCCACCAGCACCCGCATGGCGCGGCCGACTTTTTGCCGCAGTTTTTCGGCACTGATCGCGGCGGCCAGTTCCATGAAGCGCGCCCGGCGTTCCTGTTTGACCGCAGGCGCAACCTCGGGCTGCCGCAGGTCGTTGGCCGCCGCGCCAGCCACCGGTGAATACTCGAAACACCCGACCCGGTCGAGCTTTGCGATGCGCAGCCAGTCGAGCAGTTCGCTGAAGTCGGCCTCCGTCTCCCCGGGAAAGCCGACGATGAACGTGCTGCGAAGCGTGATGTCGGGTGCCGCGCGCCGCCAGGCCGCTATCCGTTCGAGCGTATCTTCCGCAGCCGCCGGGCGCTTCATGAGCTTCAAGATACGGGCACTCGCATGCTGAAACGGGATGTCCAGGTACGGCAGCACCTTGCCGTCAGCCATCAGCGGGATCACCTGATCGACGTGCGGATAGGGGTAAACATAATGGAGGCGGATCCAAACACCTAGCTCCCCGAGAGCTGCGGCGAGGTCATAGAACCGGGTACGACGCATGGCGCCCCTCCAAGGTTCCGCAGCGTATTTCAAGTCGACGCCGTAGGCGCTCGTGTCCTGCGAGATCACGAGGATCTCCTTGACCCCGGCCCGGACCAGTTGTTCCGCCTCGCGCAGCACCTCGCCGATCGGGCGGCTCACAAGATCGCCGCGCATCGATGGGATGATGCAGAAGCTGCATCGATGATTGCATCCTTCGGATATCTTGAGGTAGGCGTAGTGGCGCGGCGTCAGCTTGACGCCTTGCGCAGGAATGAGATCGAGGAATGGTTCGTGCTTGGGCGGCAGATATTCATGCACCGAGGCCACGACATCTTCGTAGCGCTGAGGCCCCGTGATCTTGAGAACTTCGGGATGCCGATCGAGAATCTTCTGCGGCTGCGCGCCAAGGCAGCCGGTCACGATGACCTTGCCGTTCTCGGCGAGCGCCTCGCCGATGGCTTCGAGGGATTCGTCCACCGCCGAGTCGATGAAGCCGCAAGTGTTCACGATGACCAAGTCGGCGGCGTTGTACGTGGGGGCGACCTCGTATCCCTCCGCTCGCAGACGGGTGAGGATCCGCTCGGAGTCGACCAGAGCCTTTGGACAGCCCAAGCTTACGAAGCCGACCTTGGGGCGCGTGCGACGCATGGTTTTCAATCTACGGACCTTGGCGTGGACGGGGGGTGCGAATTCTACTCCAAAGCCGTGGTTTGGCCGCCTTTCATGAATCGGGCCGGTCATAACATGGGCAGGGCTGCCACGAGCTCAGACGAATTCGCGACCGGCCCGAGCGCCGTCGGTTAGACTCTCGCCCCCGCGACAAATCCGATGAGGCCGCTTCATGGATTTACACTTCGAGTGCACCCAGTGCGGCAAATGCTGCCGGGACCTCAAACTGCCATTGACCGTGCCCGAGGCCTTGGAGTGGCTGCGTGCAGGCCATGAGGTGCAGCTGCTCTGCGATGCGATGCCATGGCCCCGCGAACCCGACCCATCAGACCTCAAGGCCGCACATCGCCGTCGCCGCTCCTTCGCTGCGCTGAGCGGGTCGATGCCTACGCGGGTGGTGACCATTCTCGCGGCGAATCTTGCCGGCGCCTGTCCCAACTTGCAGCCGGATCTGCGCTGTGGCATCTACGAGCGCCGGCCTCTGGTATGCCGGATCTATCCCGCGGAGATAAACCCCTTCACGGGGCTCGACCCAGGGAACAAGGGCTGTCCGCCGGAGGCCTGGACGGTGAATCATCCGCTGTTGCTGCGCGACGGGCGGGTGGTCGATGACGTCATTCGGCGCGACATCCAGAAGTCGCGTGATACGGACGCGAACGACGCGGCCGTGAAACGTTGGCTGTGCGCGGCGCTCAACCTCAATTGGGCGGCCTTGGCCGACGAAGGCTTCGTCGTGTATTCGCCGGAGCGCCGCGTGCTGCTGGCCGCGCTCGATCGCGCTGTCACTGACAATTTCGTTGCGCTCAACGATGCACCTTGGCAATTCGCGTCGAACCGGGCGGACACTGTCGACTCGCTGGTCGGACGCGGCGCAGTGGGTGAGCGGGTGAGCGCAGGAGTGCACGCATCATTTGAATATATCGGCTTCCGACCTGCGTCGGGGTGAAAGGGTTGATGCGGAAGTAAACCTCAATAGCAGATCCGTGCTGAGCCGCTCGAGGACCGGTCCCCACCCGACGTCGGTGGGATTTTGCCGGTACAGCGTCGCCGTTGGGTACCAGGGGCTGTCGGTGCGGTCGAGCAGCCAGCGCCAATCCGGAGTCGAGGACAGCAATATCCAAGTCTCCCGGCCCAACGCGCCGCCCAAATGCGCGACGCTGGTGTCCACACTGATGACCAAATCCATGCATTCACACAGCGCCGCTGCGTCCTCAAAATCCTGCTGCTCGTCGCCCACGGTCATGATCTGCGGATTCGAACGGAGCGTTTCCGCGTCACTATCGCGCACCTGCTTTTGCAGACTCACGTATTGGAAATTCCCCGGCAGATGCCGCAGCAGAATGGACAACGCGATGCTGCGGTGACGATCGCGCTTGTTGCCGGCGTTGCCACTCCACATCAAACCGACACGGATCGTCGATTTCGCTCCAAGCCGCGCCCGCCAGCGGGATACGCGGCTTGCATCGGCGCTGAGGTACGCCGGCGCCGCGGGGATACTGGCCAGATTCGTCGCAAAAGCCAGCGGCAGACTCAACAGCGGACAGTGATAGTCAAAGTCCGGCAACGGATCACCAGCCGTGAGCACCCGTGATACGCCTTGCAAACGGCTGAGAACCCCAGAGAGTTGGGCCTGCACTCGCAGAATCACATCGGCGCCCATGTCGGCCAGCAATGTAGCGTAGCGGCAAAACTGCAGCGTGTCGCCGAGACCCTGTTCGCAATAGATGAGAATCGCTTTGCCCGCCAGAGGCTCAGCCCCCGACCAGCGTGGCTGCTGAAGTTCGGTCCTCGCCCCGCTCGCGGATCCGCCGTGGCGCTGGCAGCGCCACTCGTAGTCGATCCAGCCGTTCTCCAAATCCCCATGCAGTAAGCGAACGATGGACCTATTGAAGTAGGCCTCCGCGTAGTCGTGCTTGAGCGCAATCGCCCGGTTGCAGCTGGCGAGAGCGGCATCCCATTGTCTGACTTCTTGCAGCAACAAGCCTCGATTCGAATGCGCCTCGGCATAGTCATCGTTGATGGCGATCGCCGCATCGCAACTCGCGATCGCGGCATCGACCTGTTGCAGTTCACTCTGGACGACGGCGCGGTTGGCGTAGGCCTCGACATATCGGTCGTGGTGCGCGATGGCTTCGTTGTAACTCGCGAGTGCGGCATCCCATTGCTTTAGCCGCTGCAGGACATGGCCGCGGTTATAATGAGCCTCGGGGTAATCGGGTTTGATCTCGATGGCTCGGTCGTAGTCTTCCACTGCCTCCTCCAGTCGTCCGTATCGATCGAGGAGCACCGCGCGGTTGAAGTGGGCCTCGGCATCGTCGGATCGGATCGCGAGGGTGTGCTCGTAGTCAGCTAGCGCGGCATCCCATCGTCCGAGCGCGTAGTGTACGTTGCCGCGCTTGAGATAGGCGTCGGCGAAATCTGGGTTGAGTTCAATGGCGCGGCCATAGCCGGCCAGCGCGCCATCCCATTGACCGTTCTCGTGGAGCGCCGACGCTCGGCAATAAAATGCCAATGCATGTTGCGGATCTGCCGCGATGGCGCGGCCGATCAATGTGGCGGCTTGCGTCGGATTTCCAGATTGAGCGGCCATCACGGCCATTAAACTCAGAACGTCGAAATGTTCGGGCTGCGTAGCGAGAATCTCCTCGCACAGTCGCTGCGCCGACGCCAAGTCGCCCTGTAGATGGAACGCTAGGGCCTGCTGAAAATTCTGAGCGTCGGGCATCTCTATTCGCTGTGATCCAAGGCTAGTGGCGCCGGCGGCAATCCACCCTGATGGCGCGCGTGGATTTGCGCATAGGCCGCTTCCAGATGGTGTGTGAAGAGGCGCGTATCGAACAATGGGGTGGTGAGTCGGTTGTGAGCGAGGCGATCTTTGATGTGTGCGAGTCGTGCAGGGTCTTTGCCTAAGGCGATGGCGAGTGCC
>Ga0116231_10007321_pt1 | contig 20328 bp, 17 predicted proteins | sample S1TSphgellanicum_2_FD_89695 | JGI IMG/M metagenome (GOLD analysis project Ga0116231, IMG submission 89695) | Host-associated microbial communities from peat moss isolated from Minnesota, USA - S1T2_Fd - Sphagnum magellanicum MG | ecosystem: Host-associated > Plants > Peat moss > Unclassified...
CAAGGTGGAGGGGCCCCCCCCCCCCCTCATTCAAATGGCCATATCAGGCCCCAAAAATTATTTAGATTTGGATTTAGGGACCCTGATTTTTGTCTAGAGAAATGATGTTTTTAATATTTAGAATATTTATGAGCAATTTAAATGGGCTCTGAGGTTTTTACCATGATCCCAATGTGGGGGTCAATTTGCCTTGGTCAGGTTACCCTGGCCTACACTTGAACCATGGTGAGTGTACCAGTGTCGGTGCCGGTTCGCCCTGGCCAGTCAGTGGCTATGACTGGGAGCAGCCTGGAAAAATTACATGGGTGGGGGGGGGGGGGGTTCATAACAAATAAATCTGGAGTGGAAAAACAAAAGAAATTGTGTTCAGAAATGTGATTTCTCTTGGTGAATTTTCGCACTGTGGCTAAATTTTTTTATAAGAAATTGGGAAAATTCGTTTTCAAAGTGTGAATTCGAGAAAAAAATGCTCAATAAATGGAATTTTTTTGACAAAGTTTACAAACCACAAAATTGAAAAAAAAAGAAAAAAAAGAGAAGGAAAAACACTGATAATATTTGTATCTGGTATATACCAGGTACAAATATTATGCCTTGACCAAACCAGAATCTATTATGGTACCAAGTTACAAACACTTTGTGTTTGTTTTTAATTATTAAAAAATGTGGGTGCAATTCACTACTCCCCATTCATTAGATCAGAAAATTTATTATTTTTTAATTAATTATTTAAACTAGTGAATTCATTCAAAATTTAATGAAGTCACTTGACAAAACACCTTTTTTTGTAGTTAAAATCATCCTTTAAAGCAGCTCCACAGGTGCTCTGAGTATATTGCAATGGAACACAATATTTCACAAAACCAAGATTAGTTTCTTTTCTCTGTTTTTTTTGCACAACCCCACACTAAAACTGACAATGCAAATGATCGGTAACCAATAATAGCTATTAGCAACCCACTTGAACCGACCACCTGTCTAACAGTCTATTGAACAATCAGCAGAAGGTATTATTGTCCTTTGATGAGCCTTTTGCCTGCCTTGGTATTCTCAGGGAAAATGTCCAGGCCAATGCCATTGTGCTAAGTCAAAATTTACCATCTAGGGCCATATACCCAGCACTTGTGGACCTGCTCTTAGGCCCACATTACAATAGGAGTCAAGCCCCATGTTCAACTCAAATCATGCCGTTCCTATTGGTGCAAATGTTGAAATCAGCCCCAAGTGCTAAATTACATTAGGAGTTTCAAGGCCAAAAAAGAAAAAAAATCTTTTCAATCTGCCCCAAGTTACTAATAAATATTGAACTTTATGGCCTTGTGTTGGCCCCAAGACTGAAGAAACGGATACCATCGATTCCTTCACAAACAATAGACTTGGTTGCGGGCACCATAACACAAAGCAAGTCAGAAGACCAAAAGTGAGCAAAAAAAAAGTTACTCGCTTTCACTAGGCTAAGGCCTGAAATCTCGGATCCAACGTGTTTGCACTTTGCACCAGATGTCAATCGTGTTAATTGTGGTTCTCCTTATGTTCAAATTTTATCATTGTCCTATGATTCTAACATTCTAACAAGTATTCTACAATGATGTGATTGAAATTGGCAAAAACCTCATTCAAAGTTTGGTTACAAATTAAAGGTGTGATAATTTTCTCTATTTATGGACACATTAATTATTATTCCTTATGTACATTAAAGATAATTGTTTGCAACTTTAAAAATTTTAAAATGTTTTGCACGAGTTAATTGTTCATGTGTGTTAGTATTGTGACACACGCCAACAAGTTCCAATTTATTTGAATCATTATATTCATGTAGGAGAATGTAAAATGGGGCTAAAATGCAAATGTTTTTATTTGAAGATAATACCAAAGTCTATGTTCATATTACAAATTCATGGTACAATTAGTTTGGTTTTGATGGCAATTTTTAGTTCACATTTTTTGAAGCTTTATATGTGGTAATGCAATTGAATTGAACTAAATCATATTAATACATGTATAGAAAATTTGCATCCATTTCATTGCAAAAAATTATTTTCAATTTTTTAAATTTAAAATTCTTTTATTTCAACAATATTTCCAAAGTAACACATAAAAGATGAATTGTACATAAACACAAGAATGTAAACACATACATATTTATACATAATAATAACTTTACCAAAACATGGTTGTCACATTTTTTTAGGTAGATTAATAGAGTCAATAAATGAAAAATGACAAATGACGAGCAAATCAATTATGAACTTATGGCTTAAGTCATGTGTGAATTGAAAAATTGCCCCCCAAGTATAATAGGATAAATTTGTACATGATAATACAATGTTGATAACAAAATTTTGGTGCATTGTTGAGTATTTTGTAGTTATCATTCCCTTTGGGATGGACCGGTGGCATTAGTTGCTTATGGTTTTGGAGGTCTTGTATTCAAAAGCTTGGTGCTTGAAGCTTACAAACATGTACATCAAAGGTTAAGAAATGATTTGGATGATGAAATACACAAATGTTGTAAGACATTTTTGAACAATGTTAAAGGTGTAATATTTTATAGTGTACGACATGCTAGTGGTACCCAATCTTTATCAAATTATTTCATTTAGAAACATCAACAAATCAAGACATTGAACAAATATGCAACAAAAATCTGGTTTTAAAAAATAATAATAATCTTTCGACCCACAAATGGAACACCTTTCAACAATTTTTTTAAATGCCACTCATGAAGACTTCAACATTTATGCATTTGGTGAAGGATTACCATTCAACAAAAATTGGGTAAAATTTTCATTTCGTCACATTGAAAGTTATTTAATTTGGTTCATTAGTGGAACATTTTTTATACGTCAAAACTTGTGTGGGATCAAGGACTCAATACTTTTGACATTAGAAGAAAAACCCCATTTTTCGACTTGTCTTAGGCGACTAAAAGTGTCTTTTGTAATTATTTTTGATCAAAAATAATTGCAAAAGAGACTTTTTGTCACCTAAGACAAGTCGAAAAATGAGGTTTTTCTACTAATGTGAATATATTAATGTGGGGAATGGGTCATATGTTTTGTGAACTTTGTTTCATGAATTACTATTGATGGAAAGGCAATTTGATTGATTTCAAACATCAGGAAATAGGTTTTAATTTTCCCTTCATCAAATCAATTCCATATAAATATTTATAAGGAAAATCATAACATCATTAAAACATGTAAGATAAATGAGATCAAAAACCAATAAGTTTGTGATGTATTTATATAATTATCTTGCCAAAAGGTTGAAGGAAATTACTTTTACACAAAATATTTCATCTTGATTCAAACATCAATAATTATTAAACTTACTTTCCACCACCATTTGGAATTATTATGTTATGTATAAGTTAAAACATAAATGAACAAACAAGTTAATGAGTTGCATTAACTTAATCTTTTGCACATGGTGGCAATTTTAATGCCATATGCCTCAACTATTTAGTTTTCAAACAACAACCATTACAAAATTGAGGATGCTAATCACTTGACAATTTGCAAGTTACGAAACAAAAATCATCCAAACTATTATTTATTGTTGAAATGTTTGAAAATATATATGGAGGCAAAAACATCAAATCTAATTTGTTTGACTTCATATATGTTCATGTAATTTGAAACACATTAGGTCATAGCACACTTGATGTGTATCGCATATGCAATGTCATATATATTGGTTATCAAATAAAAAAGATAACATATAAATGACTTTAATTTTGTGAATTTTGAATTTTGTGTATATATTGCTTCCACCTTTGCCATGTCATGAGGTGGCGTTGATTGACAAAGCAAAAGACATAAACATTTTGTTACAAAAGGAATCTATTGTTGGTTTGGTTGGAACGGATCTATTGTTGGTTTGGTTGGAACGGGTGGGATTAGGAAAACCACTTTGTGCAAAAAATTCTATCATTTGTTTCACAACCAATACGACAAATCTAATTTTTTGGAGGATGTGAAATCAAAGGACAATATCAATGATGTCATAAAACAACTCCTACACGATTTGTGTGGCAAAATGTTATGCAAGGATGAAAATGTGAATCACTAAGACCTTGACCAAATTAACTCCTCCTAAAATAATCACATTGAATTATCACATAACGTTAATTTGTTTTTTGTTTCACACAATCCACATAGAATAATTGTGTTTCACTCATCCACATAGATGGGGATTAGGTTTCATTGACATGACGTAGAACACTTTCATCTATGGTCAACATGGAAGTTTAGAACCAATACTTGCGTAAGAAGCTTTTGTAAAATACATGTTTAGAAATTGATTACAAGATGTTTGCAAGTACGATAATAGTATTTTTTACAAAAACATTGATATTATCACATTGCCAAACATACACCCACATGAATGTAGATTCAAAAACTTCAATGTGAACAAATGTCTCTAGATAAACATAATGCATCTAGATGTTTTTAGTACATTATGTTACTAAGTTTATTACCCATGTTATTCACATTTACTAAGGAAGGCGTTATGTTGACATCTCCCAAACCAAAGCACCCCTTAATGTAGCTTTTGGTACCATTAGGAGGCCCTTGATGAGTAGGGGTGAATTGGGGTAGACGCATGATGTTCAGACCTATAGTGGAGTTTTGAATTTCAAATAATTTTCTCATCAAAGATACTATAAGATCAAAATTAAAATATGTAAAGAGATTGGGGTGTGCTCTTTGTACCATTTGAAAGCCCTCTATGTGAAGAAAACATTTGAAAAAATGTTATTAGTATGATGCTTGTATGGCACATTAAAATACATTGTTGAAGAATGTAATAACAAACAAAATGGAAGATGGATAAGGCATCATCATGACACTCAAGCCTTGCTCACTTAGTAAATAAGTTTTGTAGTATGTAATTACCTACAATTTTCATCGACTTTATCAACTTCATCATAATCATATACAATCACATTCTTTTCGTAAGTACACCTTTCCATTATTAGGCTATTATGATTATAGATTTTTCCCCAACATCAATTTTTCATCACATTTGTTTCAATTGTTGTGACGTGTTGTGTCGTGACATATGGTGTCGTAAGGGTGTAAATCCATAGTAAATTCTACTGAAATGAAATTTTCATGTATTGAATTGCAAAAAGGAAAGAACATGTAATGTATGTAGACTGTGGTTGTGTAATGGTCATTGTGAACATCTAGAAATCCAATTTAACTATGGAGGAAACTCTCTTGACAAAGGAATTATAGAAAAATTAAAAAGAAAAGGAAAGGGCTTGACCTTTTATATAACCACCAATAAGCTGAAACCCTAAGCACCTAATAGCGTACAATCACCTAAGATCATACATTAACTTTAAAAGCATACATTAACCCTAAAAGGCATGATGGGCATGCCCGTAACCAGGCATCATGTATGAGGCCATGTACAAGCATGACAATTGTCGTGACGTGTGATGTTGTGATGTATGGTGTTGTAAAGGTGTAAATCCATAGTAAATTCTACTAAACAAAAAGACTAAAACCAGTCAGAAATAGAAATTAATCAAACAAAAAGATATGCATGCACATATATATACAATGCACAAAAAAAGGTTAAGATGAAATTCTCATGTATCCCCCCCCATATTTGAATTGGGAAAAACGTGGCATGGTCTGAGTATAAATCAAGGTGTTGTAGGAGAACATGATGAACAATACCAAATGTCGACGAGAACTTGAGTGAGTTCCGGCTTGAAGCAAAAGAAATGGTATCCACCATTACAATTATCGCAAAATAACATCTATCAACATCGTTTTTCCTTTGATGTCGCAACCCTACTTGGGATAGTGTGAAGATGAAACTCACACTCCCAAAATGGGGACTTGGTAATCCTCTGGGACTCTCGAAACTTCAGAGCTCGATTGCAAAGGTCAAAACACCTTGCATTGGGGTGTTATTTATATCATTGGAAATTTATTGAAGTGTAGATGTCAAAAATGGCCTCGCATTGGCCATTTGGACATCTACAACACAAGTTATGGTAAAAAGAAGGGTCGGGAGTCAAACTGGTAGTTTGACTCCTGACCACTAAAAGTCAGGAATCGACGCAACCCCGGTGCGTGCAGGTGGAGTGCGACACATTATTGAAAAGTCCTCGAGGAGAACTATAACTTTGCTTCAGACCTCATCCTAATCAAAGGTTTGAGCAAAAAGTTATGATCGCTCAAAGTCCCGAGAGTTCAAACCCGGACAGTTTCGGGACTTCTCCTTGGGAGTCTCGGGACAAAAAGCCATTTGGATGTGGGTGCCGCAAAGAGGCACAAAATATACTATATGGGGGAAGGTGGTGGCTTCCCCCGAGTCCGGGCCATGGTGAATCAAGTGAGTCCAAAGTTACTCGTGGCTTGTCCTAGCACCAAAGGTGGTCCAAAATGTGAATTAACTAACTTGTTAATTGGTTTGATGCAGGTTCAAGTAAGTGAATAGCTTGTCACTTCTTCCTAGTCCCATCCCGAAACTTCAGCACGCCCCTCTACCCCTTTTAGTGCTGAGAGCTAGGAACGTGCTTTGAGTCCTCCACAATTTCGCAACTTGAACAACTTAGCCCCAACTTGGGGTTAACTAGGGACTTGGGAGCGTGTCATTTGACATACTTCACATGGATAATCAAGTGGAGGAATCCAAGTCGACATGATGATGGTAGGTTCCATGTTCGGCACGTGGCAGGGTGCACAATTTTTGGAGTGATCTCGAATTGTGCATCCATTAGTTCCCTGTAACTTCAACACCTAAAGGCATGATCGCCTTAATCCTTAAGATAGTGTGACCGGAAAAAAATGTCTAGAGTATCATTAGGTTGTCGTTGGAGATACACAAAGTCATTGACATCAAATTGTTTCACCTTAGGTTTGTAACTGCCACCTCTCGTGTGTGCATATCGTAAGGTGTTTTGATGTTGTGTAATGGACAAGTTCTCCATGGCCGTGGGCATAACCCTCTTGAATAGAATAGCCCTCTCTGCGATGACTTTAGCCCAAGTGGATGGAGAGTCCAAGTCCACAACCTGGTCCATTTGAATAACAATGGAAGAAGGTGGAATGAGATGTCTCCCAAAAAGTAGAAAATAAGGAAAGATATGACACAGAAAGGTGTGTTTGGACATCCTATAACCCATGGCGATGTAAGGGAGGGCCATGTCCCAATCTTTTTTGTTACCAGTGAGGCAAATATTCTAAAGTCCCTTCTTGCATGTTTGAACCATCCTCTCTTCAAGGCCATCAACTTGAGGATGATCTCTTGAAGTCCGGCAATGGTTAATGAGAGCATGGTCAAATAGGCTTTGGAATTTTCCCCTAAATTCTGATCCTTGATCAGTAAGGCACTCAACACAAGCCCCAAACCTACTTAAGACTTGTTGTAAGAAAGCCTAGCTAGTGTTGTGTGATGATTTGTCCGACAATGCAACAAGCTTGACCCACTTTCAAAAAATGCTCAATCATAATCATGATGTAGACATTATCCCTGAAGGTTTATGGTAACTCTCTAGCTAAATCACATGACCAGCAATAAAACATGCCCTATATAGGGAATGGAGAGAGCATGAGCTATCGAGAGGAGAAAGAAGTTCTCATTCTATCACATTGTTCACATGTAGCAATGATGTTTTGGATTTGAGCATACATACTTCTCCAATAGTAATGAGGAGCGAAAAGGCTATAAGTATGCTTAACTCCAAAGTGTCCAAGCTCCGAATGTACCTTCTGAATAAGACCAGGCTGTTCATGTGGTGGAGGACACCACTCTGTCGCCTTGTGGTAAACATCGAACAAGGTGATTGTCCCTCCATGAATAGTGTTTGGACCACTGTTGTATTCGATCTCAATGATTTGATGTAACTTGGGGAAGGTATTCCCATGCTGAAAAAACCTCAGAGTGTCCAAGTCCTCCCATATATCCACAATGGAATCCTCAACCAAGTTACATTGGAGTAATGCAAGATAACTAGATGCATTAGATACATGTAATGCTCAAATCTGGTCAAAGTCTTGCCTGACTTCTAAATTTTTTCCAGAAGTAGTGAAGGGTCTCCGCGACATGGTATCTGCGTTCTGATGTGTTATACCAAGTCAGTGAATAACCTTGAATTCATACTCATGAAATATAAGCGCCCAACAAAATAACTTACTGATAAGCTTATTATTGGTTATTAACCACTTGATAAGCTGGTGGTCGGTATACAAAGTGAAATTGGTGCCATAAAGATAGGGCCTGAAATGTATGACGGCCCATACAATAACAAGGCATTCCCCCTCGTATGAAAAGTAGTTGCTCCTAGCCTTGTTGTTACTTCGGGATGCATAGGTGATAACATATTCCATGCCTTTTTCATTAAGTTGGCTAATAATAGCTCCAATACCAAGTGCACTCTAGTTAGTGTGTAAAATGAAAACCTTGTTGAAATCAGGTTTTTTAAGAATGGGGAATTCTGAAAGCTTTTCCTTGAGTGTGTTGAAAGCTTCTTGAGCCTTTTCACTCCATGTCCTAGCAACATCCTTCTTTAACAATGCATAGAGAGGATGAACAATAGTATTGACATCTTGGATATAAATCCTATAGTAATTACATAGTTCGATGAAACTCTTCAAAGTGTGAACATTAGTAGGATTGGGCATCTCCAAAATGGCTACTACTTTGGCCCAATGAACCATAATATCATTTGGCAAAATTTTATGTCCAAGGTACACTATTGAGGTGATAACAAACTCACACTTTTTAGGATGGATCTTCATATTGACTTCATGGAACCTTTTGCATAACTCTTTAAGATGAGCCGAGTGCTGTAGGAGTCCCTTGCTATGCATTAGGATGTCATCTATGTAACACTTTAGGAAATCTACCCCTTCGAAAATTTTGTCCATGATTTGTTAAAAGAAGATAGGTGCATTCTTCAATTGAAAAGGCATCACAAGTCATTCCCACAATTTGTTACTTCCATGGAATGTTGTTTTCTTGCGATCTTTCGCAGCGAACACAATTTGGTTGAAGCCTTGCCTCAAATCCACAATTGTGAAGATGTTTGAGTTTCCAATGTTATTAAGGATGGGCATGGGGTACCTGTCCTGAGGTGTAACTAAATTCAAAGGCCTATAATCCCTACACATCCTTTTCTCAGTCCATAATCCTATTGAATCCTTCTTTGTTGGCATTACTATAGTGGCTACATAATCAAAACTTGATGGTTGAATGAGACCAACTTCATGGAGCTCTTTGCATCTTTCATCTACCAATTCCCACTCATGCTTGCTCAACCTATGCTTCCTCCGATAAATGAGTGTCTCATTTGTAAGGTCTATAAATAACTACATGGTGTAACACCTACCTAAGTCTTTCGTTGAGAATGTGAACACATTCTCATACTTAATTAGCAAATTTGTGACATGGTCTTTCTCCTTTTTGGTGAGTTGGTTCCCCATAACAAAAGGGTGGTTGGAAGCACATGGAATGGAGTTGGAAAGTGTGTTTGGAAAACCTAGTGTATTGGGTTTTCCACTATCCAACTATGCATATTCGTAGAAGGTTGTAATGTTTATCCAGAAGTTGATGTACTTCTAAGTGTATCAGAAACAACTTGAGTCAAATTACATGGTACTTCATCCCCCCCCCAACACTAAGAGTGAAATGTAGAGTGTTGAAGATAGGCAAGTGTACTTGGTCAGGGTGCCATGTGGTCGCATCGCCAAAACTATAAGTTGATTGAATCAGTGTTGGTGATGTGTACATTTGAAAGAATACACAAGTTACCAACAACTATGTAAGGGAATTCAGATCCATGCTTCTCCCCAGTAGAGCGTTACGCTCCAATCAAGTCACCTTGGTGTGACTAGTAGTGTTAGTTTCTAACCCAATAGCCTTTTTTCTTTCTTTTGGGCTTGGTTCATCCCAAGTGGTTTAAGCATGACAATACACCAAGCCTGGTCCATCTCCCTAAAATGCGTGTGTTCTTGGGAAAGAGACAAAGGTGGGCCAAGCAGCTCTTGGTTTTCTTATCATGTTCGCAAGAAACCAAGGAGGTTTTTCTTGCCTTGTAACTAGTTAGCAAAAACTGTGATCATCCAATATGTGAAAAACCTGTAGGTTGGGGTCTTTGATGGTGTATCTTAAAGCCAACTATAGAACTGAGAGTGCTGCAAGGTTAGTCCACCAGTTGCGTAATCGGTGTGCATACGAACTGCATTGTGCTGCATCGAATAATAACCACTCTCCAAGGTGATGTTTAACCAGCATGCAATGCTTTTGGACTTTCCCCCTTTGGTTAAACTAAAAAGGGGTGTTTTCAATTACATAACCAAGCAGAAGAGAAATGGATTGAACCCAAGTAATCAATCGTACCATTCCGTGAAGAAACTGGATCTTGTGTCACTCAAGCCTTCTCCAAATCTAGTCGTTAAAAATCCTTGACACCCCCAACTTGAAATGATGAAGTCCACGGGGCTAAATAATTCCATATGCTTCTTTTGAATTAGTTGTATGTCAAAAGGAAAAAATGTGAAATTGGCCTTCCATGCAGTGGTTGCAAACTGTTGTGGAAATCTAATTATGAGCTTCTTCATTCTCGATGCTACCACTTGCCTTGTAATAGGATCAATGTCTACGTAAAAATAGTTCTGAACCACCATCCTTGACTATAGTAGGGCTGTGAGGCTTGTATTAATACCAGCAAAGAGCTTTAGTAATGTAATCACGTCCTTAGGCGGTGTCCAAGTGATTAGCTGACGAAGTACTAGCTTAATCGGTTCGCCATGGCTCTCAATGTTTCCAAAACTAGACAAAGTTTTGACCAAGGGCTTGTGGGTTGCTTTGAACTTTTGGTCCGTGTTGAATGTCAGTACGGACCACCTTCAAGCTTTCAATAGCTTGAGCGTAAGTTGTTTCCTCTTCATCTCCCTCTATCCACTCGTGACTAGCTTATTAGATGTAAGAAATAGTGTGTGCTTCCTTGAGCATACAATGGTGAACCATAGGACTATGGTTCCCATGTAATCAAGGGGTATATATCCCAGGTGGTGCCCATAAGTCTCCCAATCCATTCGGTAAACTGCATGCTTGAACCAATTGTCAATTGTGAAACCTGGTGGAACAAGGCCTCTTGCCCAATGAACACATCGTAATTGGTGGCATTGGTGATTAAACATATGACCTGTAGGCAAAACCCCTAATCTATACCTCCTCTACGCTCCCATTAGCAGCGCGAATCTGCCACATAGATTTTCGTAGTTTGGAATTTAGCATGTTAATCTTCTTGGCGAATTGAACTCCAAGAATCATTGGTTGGGCACTTGTATCAAGAAGGACCACTCTGGATGTATGTCCTCCAACTTGGATTGTTGACATAATGTTGTCGATAATGGCAATTCTAGTGACGATCAAAGTTCTCTCACTACACACCACTTTTAAAAATGAGTAAAAGACTTTGTAAAAAGAATGGCTATCCACAACGCCTTTGTTGAGTAACAAATCCACAAATGAGGTGTTTTTAACTCCCTTTTGATATGTGAATGTAGAATCAGAGGTAGGAGAGCTCACTAGTTTAGCCATGCTAGAACTAGTGACGAGATTACGAATGCCATCTATAACACATGAACCAATCGAGTGTTTTTCCGGGGTGTTATATGGGATCCCTGTTGCATGTGAATTAGGGATTAGTAAAGGACCTGATGTAATGTTCAAGGTATCCTTTAGTATTGAAATTATGTCCTTGGTGCTTAACTTCAAATCTTGAAAACTAAACAACGGTGTATTCACAAGCTTTTGCGCCACTTCACACATTTAAAGTTAGCATTCCATAAGCTAATCAATGGAAAATTGTGTGTTTTCCTAATGTACATGTACTCCTAGGACATGAGAATTTGATGCCCTAGCAACTTGTGGTGTAGTAGTTTCCTGCCCCCTCGCCAACAAGGTGCGTTCTTCTTCTGTGTTGAGAAGACAAAAAGATTACGGCATGATTGTTCGACCTCCTCTAGCCATAGTAATTGGACTTGAACTAGATGTGAGTCAATTAGTCTAAATTACGTACCTAGTGGTAAAAACTTTGGGTGCCACACTAGCCTCTTGTGTTACAAAGTAGGAAGGCCAAAAGGAAGTGGCAAATTCTGGTGTGAAACTAGACTTGGGTGTATTGGAAAGAACATACTCCCCAACCATGGCATCGTGCGAGAGGCCATAAAACGACCTAGGAGGTTCGTCTCATGATCTGAACCCTGTACATGTTGGGCATGACTAGTTGGTTGGGAAGACTTGCCTTTTAAATTAGCAAGTTGGGTCCTCAATGATTCGAGTTCATTTTGTAGAGTTTGAACTTGAAGGGCATGGGCTTGAAGCAGCTCCCTTTTGCCAGCATTATGCTCCTTCTTCTTGGCATTCTTATTGGAATTACCCTTGGTGGGGAAAGCCTGAGTGGAAGGTTGAAATGCCTTGGCTTTTTATTGAGGGGCAACGAAAGATGTTGGCAGATTTTACCGTGGTAATCGGAATTACTTCTGTTCCGGGAACTTGGCAAAGTAAACAACTTCCTAATGTCCTTTTTTCCCACAATAATCACAAAAGAAATCCTTGAAAGGAATGTTGCACTCATTAGCTTTGTGGGCATGATTGCCATAATAGTTGTAATAAGGTTGCATGGGTGTAGCCGAATGCATTGCTTTAGCCCTTGAAAAAGAATGTGATGATCTAGTTGGCACAGCTGGTGGAGGATGAGGTTTTGAATGTGATGGAAGCCACATGGTATTGGCTTCATAATGTGCATGAGTTAGTTCCAGCTTTTCAAAAATGTTGTACACATTTTCAAAATGTACAAGTCTCCAAATTCTATAAAAACCCATTGCAAAACCTACGCATGGAGTGTCGGAGTACCTTCCAATGAATGAAAATACTTATGGGTAGCTTTTAGGTCTATGATGTTCTGAGTATCCTCTTTAACCTTGAAAAGCCTCCTATATAACATCTTGAGGGTTTCATCCTTCTACTAAGAAAAGGTGGCGAAATTCCAGCTCAAGAACTCGAAAAAATTCCTCCATTGGGTCAACAAAAGCTAATGCATCGATGGTGGGAAGATTATTCGCAATAACAACAATGAGTTGTTGAGGATAAATGTTTACTAAAGTAGGTACTAGGTTTAGATTATTGGGCATAGTCCCATGACGTGCAATAATAACATGAAGTGCAGCTTGAGAGGAGATGGTGATGGTTGTGGCATAAATTGGATTTGGGATCTAAATGACACCCAAAATCCTCGGAGAATGTTGCTTGTAGACATCCAATGCCTCATAATGCACATAACGGGCCAATTGTTTGAATACGAACGCCTCAATGTAATTAGTGCCATATTCGAGCTTCAATTCATAAACCATTGTTGAGAAAGTTGCCTTGAATTCTTTCAAAGAAATGATACCTAGCAATCTGCTGAATTTTTCAATTCTCCCAGAGGAATTGTTGACCTCCATGGTGTATATGGGTGTAGAGGTAATGATTTGCAGCGGAATATACGATGATGGTGTGAAAGCAAGTGCACCAACAAGCATACCCCATTGATTAACCCCTCCAAATGGACTCAAATGTACCATTGTTGTAATGTAACCTGAACCTGAATTCTTGCTACGAGTTGTACTGGATAATGGTTGTGCTATAAACGTTTCATGGTATCGTTGTGAAGATCGAGAGTTTAAAGAAATCGGTTCAAAGGATTGTGTGTACCTTCGTAACTAATACCTAGGCTCTGGCTGAGCAGTATTACTCTCATCATCCAAGAAAATGGTGTTGTCCCATGCCCCAAAATTTTGTAACAATATAAAGCACTAACTACAAAGTTCTAACACAACATATGGTTAGAAGAATATTGTGCATCAATGGGAATGAACGATAATGGACGGATGTCGAATGGAGGTCGGACAAAGGTCGGACGAAAGTCAAACCGGTAGGACATCAACATGGCAAAATGGTAGGACGACAAGATGATAGGATAAAAGTTTGACAAATGTTTGATGAAAGTCGGACGGAAATCAAACGATCGTCAAACAAAAGTAAAATGAAAGTCCAACGGACGTTGGACAAAAAATCTAATGAACGTCGCACGAAAGTTCGATATAAATCCAATGAAAGTCCAAACAAAAGTCTAATGAATGTCGGACAAAAGTTGAACAAAAGTTTGACAAACGTTGAAAAAAAATCAAACGGAAGTTCAACAAACGTCGAACAGAAATTCGACGTTTCGTTCGACAAACGTCGAATGAAAGTCAAACGGAAATTTGACAAATGTCGGACGAACATCGGACAAAAGTCCAACAAAAGTCTGACGGACATCGAACAGATAAAAGTTGAACGTCGTTGTCGCAATGGCAGGCGGTAACACTCAAACCACTACAATTTGCCAAGATGCAATAATGGTGGGCGACACAAAGTGGGCAACTCGACGTCAAAGGTCATGGCGTTACAAAACGCTCGTGAGCTCCACGGTGATGGCAGACTGCAACATGGCGTTACAGTGGTGCAACACTGCAAGTTCGCGGCATTGCTAAAGCTATAGCTCGCAATGTTACAAGCATTGCAAGCTCGCAACGCTACAGTTCACATCGTTACAACTTGCGATGACATTGCTTGACAACGATAACAGGCAGCGTGACGTTGTTCTGCTATGATGGTGGGCAGCGCCATTTTTTTATTTTTTTTACTCAATAACTTCGAGAGGCAGTTGCTTTCATGTCTTTGCGCAAGAGTGAGAAAAAAAAAATTGAAACTTCCTCCAGGATGTCATTCCCCATTTGGTTGGCAGGAATGAACAATGCAAGCTCCCTTCGACAGTAACAACACCAATAGCACCTTTTGGCAACAACAACACGAACAGTAGTAATAACAGCAAAAATTCAAGAATTCAAAGGTAAAAGAAATCTGCCGCTTTCAACATTAAACAACAGAAAGTAAAGTTTTTTAAAAATTGAATTGCAAAGAAGGAAAAAACATGTAATGTCCGTAGATGGTGGTCGTGCAATGGTCGTCGTGAGCATCTACAAATCTAATCTAACTATGGAGGAAACTCTCCTGAGAAAGGACTTCTAAAAAAACTAAAAAGAAAAAAGAAGGGCTTGACCTTTTATATAGCCGACAACAAGCTGAAACCCTAAGCATTTAATAGTGTATAGTCGCCTAAGAACATACACTAACCCTAAAAACATACATTAACCCTAAAAGGCATGATGGGCATGCCTGTAACTAACCATGTACGGGCATGACACAATTAGCTTTACTCATAATCACCTCAATTCTACCAATTAGACATTGATCAAATGCAAAAGTTGTGATAACTATTAATCAAATTGTGAATAACCATATAGTGACATCTACCATTTTTTATCGTGGTAAAATATTTTTTCAAAAATTCTCCAGAAAGTTCATTACATATGAAATGTTTTCAAAGGTTTTTAACATTGATTATGTACACATTTTCAACCCAATTGCAACTCTCCAATGGAAAGTGCATGTCCATACAATTAGAAACAAGGTCTTGTTTAAGTGGTTTTCCATTAGGTTGTTGCAATCACAACATATTGTTTATAATTATGATCACAACAATGTATTTTGAAATTAGACCCTTAGCAAAATTGGCTTATTTCCCAAATTCAAAATTATGAATCATGTTGATGGAAATAAAAATGTTTTTCCACATTGGTACTAAAAAAAAATTGTTTTATTTGCACACATTCACAACTTTGTTAAGTCTCAATTCAAATGGGAGGCTTGTCACTATTCCAAGCATTGATCCTAGATTGAGAAATGTTGACAATCACAACTTAAGTGTTATGGCAATTCAAAATAGTCATAGACAAAGTCAAACCCCAAACATAACTAGCTTCAATGTTGCAATTTTTCACCATTTTGCTTCAAAAAAAATTCCTCAAATCTACCATTAAAATCCACTACTCCAAATCCTTAAAAAACCTACTTCAAAACTTAGAAAAATTACTCAAAATCCCCTCTATAAAACACAAAAGCTTTAAACATTTCACAAAATGATTTGTGGCCAATAAGAAAGTTCATAGACATGGCAATAGTTTGCCATAAACTTTAAACCTCACTTTATAAAAAGTAGAGGGGTTCAACATCATTCCAATGTGGAATGGCAACATAGATACATAATTCCAAAGCATAATTGACATTATGCGCTTTGTAATCAAGGGTTAGTCAAATGATTGTGCACAAACTATCATTCTTTTTATTTTAAAACATGATATGTATATATCATTCCAATCTTTAAATGGGCATTTGAAGTAGTCATCATTTGCATGTGAAATGAAAAGAGATGCATAATATTATCATTCCAATGTTTAATGGGAAGAGATGCATAATTGTATTGTGTAGTTGACACCACATGCTATTTAATTAAATGGTTGGTTATTTGATTGAATAAGCTATTATCTACACCTAATTAGGCATAATGTGCATTTTACTGAAAAGAAGAAAGAGATTTTCTTTTTATATGGACATTTCCAATGTTGAAAACTTATTCAAATACAAAATTCAAAGGCAATTGTTTATCCTCTCTTAAAACCCTAAATTTAATAAAGTTTTGTATTTACTTGTGTTAATTTAACAAAGACCTAAATCAATGACACAACTTTAGGATTTTTTTTTAACACATTTAAAGCATTACATTTGCAGGCATCATTTTTTAACCTTTTTTTTCCTCACAATTCTTCAATTATATTATTAAATGATCGAAGTGATTTTCCCCTCTTGAATTGAAATTTCTATAATAAGTATGTAAGAATCTTGATTAAGTAGATGTTAAGTTTGAATGATTCTACAAGTGAATGAGTAACCTTGTTGGTAATGTTTGATAAATCTAAAACCAAAGGCAACATTGAACATCAAACCAAATGAAATTTGAAAAAAACAAAAAGGTGTGATAGCAAAATTATTCTTGAAATATTCTCAAGATGTGATATTCCATTCTTGTGTACAATAAAAAGTTTAAACACATCCCATATATATATACTAGTGGTACCCGTGACCTTTGGACACCTGTGGCTACACCACTCCGGCCACCCCGAACACGCAGTGGTCCCGACCGACGTTGTGCAGGTATCAGAACCAGTCGTGTGTACCTTCAGGTTATCAGTCCGGGTATTTACTCCCTTACCCGACATGAGAAAACCCAAAACCCCGGTTCTGACATTTTGAACCTTGGTTCCCGAAAGTTTTGGAAATTTCCAAAAACACGCTCTTCTATATAACCGATGGTTCTTTCGGTATATATAAGATGGTAGTGATTTGTAGAAAAAAAACATTTTCAAAGGGATGTGTTTATAAGAGGTAGGAGTTTTAGAAAACTATTGTTCACCATGAAAATCAATAGTGATGCATGAAAATTCTTTCAATGTTGATTTGGATACGAATTCAAATCCATATGTATTTGAAGCAATTCTAAATAACTAAGTTTAGAAATGATATTTTTAAAATTTTCAATCACATGAAGAGTTGAGAAGTTATAATGATAAAAATCTAATAAAGGTTTTACAAATGAATAGAACAATAGGATCTGATAATTATATGGGAAATTAATCATGCAATAAATTGTTATATTGACACTTGTTTAATTGGTGGTGCAATAAAAAAGTAAAATGACAATACTAAATATGAAAATCATGACCTTCAAAATTAAATAATAATAATAATAGGCCTAAAAATGGATGGTAGTTGGGTAAGCTTTGTTTTTGTGACAATTTAAGATGAATAATGTATGGGATCATCATTTTTTCTTGAGGCATTGTTTTGTTATTTAGTTGAGATTTTCGTAAAGGAACACAAACATGGATTTACACATTTAGTTTGGCCCAAATTAGACACATGATTTGAAATTATAACATTCATTTTTAAGCTTGAAAATATAGGGGACCAAACTAAAAATAACACATAATTTAACATAAAATTAGTTTAGTTCCCCATCCCCTACTTCCAATGGAAATTAAAAAAAACATTTTTGAGCTATTATTTTAGATAAATAATATAAATAAATAACATAGGTGATATTAGGTGACTTAGGTAAGTAGTTTAGCTAGCCTATGTAGGTATCTAAGTATTTTAAATAGGTAGGTAGTTTAGATGGGTAGGCACTTAGGTGGTTGGATAAGTAGATGGGTAGGTAGATAGGATGTAGGTAGCTTAAGGAGGAAGATAAGTAGGAGGGTAGGTAGCGTAGGCAAGTAGGTAGACCTTTTAATCAATAGACCCCTAGGTAGACAAAATGTAATTACAGTTCATAAGAAATGTCCATGTGCTCATTCTTGGTTCATTCCTGATTTTGAGATTGGGTCCTTATTTGCTAGAATTTAAAGAAAAGTGCAAAGTTAAGATGAAATGAGAAAGTCACATGAAATTCAACATAAGACAAGGTGCAACTTTAAGGATATTTCTAATATATGTTCATATTTGAAATCACCTTGTGATATGTGTGATATTTGATTTCAATAGCATTGCATGATGAATAAGTTATTTTAATGTACAATTGTTCAAATTGAAGGTTATCATGTTATACTAGTCACGATCTTTGTAAGTCATGAAAAGTATGAATGTGATGGAAAATCTTGAAAACAACTCAACATTTTCCATCATGTTGTTAAAGACCATTGACTAAAAGGACGTTTTTGTAAATTGAACAAAAGTTTAAACAAGGAGATTGGGTAGTTCAAAATTTATTGTCAACATTTGAGACCATGTCCAAGTTGTTCCTACTTTAGTAACATGTTAAATTAGAAGATGATCTCAAAACTTTGATCTCCATGCCTTTGTGACCACAAAGGCATAATATAAACATTTTAATTAATGTGTATTTTTATGAATGGAAAATGTTTTGAATATTTATAAGATTTTTTAATAATCATGATGATAAAGCTTATGTTCAAGCATAGATGGGTAATATTTTAGTTGTAATAATGACAAAATTTTAAATATTTGATGATAGAGAGGCTTTGTATTCTAGTGTGCAACTCTATATTTAGTTCATTTTATATTCTTATCTTTATTTCCTCCAAGAAATATTTGGTTGTTTCTATGGTAAGGTTGTTATGTCATGTATCACTTTGAAAATGCAAGTGGGATGTAAAGTGTACAATGTCATGTTATTCTATAATATGAATTGTAAACTTTAAAAGGTGTGTTGAAAGATTATTTATTTGTGTGAACATTATCACATGGTGGTATGAAAATTCTTGTGTAAATGTTTTCTTTTGCTTCAAAGAGGGGTGAAGTTTAATAGATGAAACTTGATGTCCTTTGACATTTCCTTGTTTTTAAAAATTGTGTGTGTAGTGAAGGTTTTTGTTCAAAGCTTAAATCTCTACAATGATGTGAGTTGAAGAATATTTATCAACTATATTTGTAATGAAAATTGCAACAAGTTTAAAGTTGATAAATGGTTCATGATTGACAATCATCAAATGTGTTTGTCACCATTTTTATAATTGAATTATAGTTTCTTTTTTGTTTAAATGTCATTTAAAAAATGTGGGAGGCTCAAGTAATTGTGGCACATATGCTATTCCTTGGTTATAAATGTAAATATTTCTTTGAGATTTTTGACTATGGTAGGAAGTTTGATAATCACATCTAAGGCAAAATTACTTGTAGAAGTGTCAATAGAAAATTATAACATCAATGGAATGTAATAAACTTGTGCTTGTGTATATTGGTTAGTGGGTGGTGATGCTTTAAGAAAAAATATCTCCCCACAAAACATCATTGCCCCCAAGTAATTTTTTTCTGGGTATTAGAGTTATCTGTAAAGTAAGAAAAACACAGCACCAGAACCCTAACTTCTAAGTTTGGTCATATACAGGGTGAGATTAAAAAAACGTGCAAAAAAGTACATTAACATTCGAGGGGGGATGAAACTCAGAAAACCATCAATTTTGGTGATAAACTGAGTTTCATCTTGTCTTTCCTTTCTCCTGAGCGCCTCCACTGCTGCTACATATATTTTCACTACTCCTAACTGTACTACTACTATAATTAATCTCGAACCTCGTGCATTAAATGCTGAGTTTCAGCATTTCATATAGAGATTTAATAAAATTTCTTTACTTTGCGGATACCATTGAAAGAGGGGATAGGGGGGTGAAAGGAGGCCCAAAGACAGGGTTACTTTACGGATAACTCTATTATAACAACTAGTTGGTGAACCCATTTTGCAAGCAAAATGATCAGGGGAAAAGTTTTATCAGGAGGTAGAAAGAAAACAAACGAAAGAAAAAAGGAAAATCTCCCGGAAAAAGGAAAACCCTAAACCCGGACACACCCAAG